>Ga0181343_1000996_pt1 | contig 11593 bp, 6 predicted proteins | sample Su13VDMLBSD_FD_130110 | JGI IMG/M metagenome (GOLD analysis project Ga0181343, IMG submission 130110) | Freshwater viral communities from Lake Michigan, USA - Su13.VD.MLB.S.D | ecosystem: Environmental > Aquatic > Freshwater > Lake | place: USA: Michigan | collected 2013-07-15 | reverse complement strand
TCCACTAGAACATCGTGGTCACGTTCCAATTTATAATAAAGAAACTCTTCCATTTATCCCACAACAAACTTCTGATACCCTTAGTTCTCTTATTACAGGTCCACTAGATCCAGCAGCTCAACGGGCTATTCGGATTAAGAATCAAGTAACTGGATTTGCCAAGGCTTTTGGTTGGGACGAATTGTTAGATAACAAAGACTGGACAAGATTGCATCTTTTACAACAACTACGATCTAAAGCCTATTTACCAGCTTTACAGGTATTTGAAAATGGAAGCGAAAATAATCTTAATTTAGCTGTTCAAGCAAAAGCAGAATTCTTTGACGGGTTCTTTAAAACATTAGGTACTAGAACTAAAGTTTTCCTTAAAGGTAAAAATTACAGTGCAATTGATTTAATGACAAATCCAGAAGATCTTGGTATATCAGTAAGAGATGTTGTTGCACTAACACTTAAACATAAAGAAGCTTTAAGTTGGTTTAATGTACTAACTTACTTAGGTAAGAGAATAGATCGTCTGGCTCCTATTAAGTTTGGTTTAGTTATGGATCCTGGTATTGTTGTTCGTGGTAAACCTGGTTTAATTAAGAATCCAACTAGAACGCAACCGATTAATATCTTTGGTTTAGAAATTAGACAAGTATATAAATGGATTCTTGCTTCTGAAACTTTTAGAGATACGGCAACAGAATATCTATTAACTCATCACCCAGAAATGTATAAGAGTATGGTAGATAAGAAACAAGTAGATTCTAATGGATTTGTTCTTTTAGAAAGTCTTCCACTAGATGAAGGATTACAAGAAAAAATTGCTAAAGAAGCTTTTAGAAAAACAAGACAACTAGCGATTGAGTTAAACTCTAAGTTTAGTTTTGTGGTTACTGATCGTCAACTACATATGTTAGAAGATCAAAACAAAACAGCACTAAAAGAAACAGCTACTTCCTTAACTGGACCAATTGCTGTTCAAGCAAGAGCTGAAGGTTTTACAATTACCAATACTGCACTAGATAATCCCAATACACTATGGGCATTTACCGAAGATATGGTTGTTCAGATGCTTAACTCTTTAGCAAATGACCCCTTATTTACAAATGTTGAACTTGCTTTCCAAACTCATAAAGATATTGGAACTGTAGAGACAGATCTAGATAAACTTGTTCGTGAAGAGGAACGACAACTGTTTGATAGAATGTCTGCGCTAGAAGAAGAAACCTTTGAAGCATTAACTTTACTGCATAAATTAGAAACTGATTCAGAATCGACTCCAGCATTGGTTATCCAAGATTATCGTAATCCAGATAAAATGGGAAAACCCAAACTAACTGTAGATATCCCAGCCTACTTTACATCTCCATTTAAATTACATATTGATGGTAGAAAAGTCTTTACTACTTTAGAGGATTCTGTATATATAACAGATATTCTTCAAGTTGCTAAACTAGCAGACACCTTAGGTATGGATGCAGAAGCTAAAGAAATTAAAAATTTCCTATATCTACAATTAATGTCAAATAATCCAGATATTCAAACCGAAGATGATTCTATTTATTCAGTAACTTCCCAACCTGTTTTAAAACTAGCTGCATTACTTCTAAAAGCAGAAGGATCTTTAGATGCTTCTAGTGGAACTAAAAGAAGACTATTAGTACAATTTGTTCAACCTGGTTTGTCTCCTGAAGGAACCGAAAAACTACTAGGCAAAGCAAAACAAATTGTCAGAGTTATGCAACGAGTTACAAATACAAGCAAAGAAGAAAACAATCAATATTACTATATGGCTTCTGCTCATTTTGATAGAACAACAAACCTAAAAGATGACATTACTAGTAATACTAAATTTGTAGACAGTCTAGTTATTTCATCAGGAAATAAACTAACTGAAGTTGAAAAACAAAAAGCAATTAAAGGAATTAAAAAAGCTTATCTTGATTTTACAACACTCCCACAAAAAATTGACCTTAGTATTCCAGGAGTTGATTATAAATCAAATGTAACTCAGTTTGCCGATAAAGATAAGTTTATTGAAGCATTTGGAAATACTGGTGAAAATATTGTAAATCAATTGCAAGGATTAGTAACCCAAGGATTACTGTCGCAAAGAACTATGGATATGAAGTTAATCATGATTGGTACCCTAGCTATGAATAATAGAGGAATTCTAGAAGACTTAAATCTAGAGTCTAGAGAAGATATGGGTCCACATGAGTTTGCAGTTGCATCTAAAAGAAACAATAAATATTCAATTGGTTTAAATATCAATGCAATGAAGGTTACACCTGAAAATGAAATTCTTTTAAAGTTTGCAGAAGAATTAGTTCATATTGCTCGTATTAAGTATATGGATATTAACAGCCATGATTTCAAAAAAATGATGGGTGCCTTTAGTACAAAAAGAGCCAAGCCAATGATTAAGGAAATGTTATTGGCTATGAATCTAAACAAACCATACGATCTTCTTGAAAAAGATGTTGATTATGCAACCAAAAATGTAGAAGAGTTCCTTGCACACTATGGAGCAATGATTCTTTTACAAGAAACAGTCTATAGATCAGATGTTCTAACTTATTTAGAAACTAAATACGAAGCTGTAAATAATGCTAGAAACTGGTGGAATAGAGCATTCCATAATATCAAATACATTGCTAAACGAGTACAAATTAAATTTACCCAATTACAAAATGATCCTTACTACGGTGAAGTATATGGAACGGCTAATTCGGTTATTCAAAATCTGTTGTTCAATAGTGTTGCCGCTGGTAGGATAGATGTCGGCAATCCTAACATGGAATTCAATGCTTTTGCAAACCATACAACAACAGAAACAACTTTAACACCAGAACAAAAAGCAAATGTACTAGCTTTATCTCAACGTCAAGTTGCTATTGAAAGACGCCTTGAAGCAGAAACTTTAGATGCTGCTACTCAAACAAGTTTATCAACTGAACTGAGTGAAATTAGAACTAGACTTCGTGATCCTAAAATTAACCCAAACTCAAGTCTTAGAATGCGGGAAAGTGAAATTCAAACTTCCCTACAAACTGTAAAAAGAGTTGATGGTAGAATAATCCAAAGAACACGACCTGATCTAACAACTAGAGCATTGTTTGCCGAGGGTATGAATAATTGGATAATAGCTAGAGGTAAGCGTGTAGACAATGCTGATACATTAGCTGGTATGCTAAGATTATTCCCCGATGAAAGCGATAAGATGACACGACTGCTTCAGAATGTACTTTTACAGGGATTTAATCAAACCAACCTAAGCTATAATAGTCCTGAAGCTTTGATTGTAATGATTTCTGATTTGATTGATAACTGGACAGTGACTACCCAAAGTACTTACCTTCCATCGGCTACAAGCGGTGGCTTTATGGCAAATAAACTAGCCTTAGATGGTTACATGGGAAATCTACGACACAATACTGGTATTGTTGCTCGTAACTTTACTAATATGGATGCACGACAACGAATTAACCTAAATGTCATGCGTAACCTACAAGGTTTGCCACTTACAATTTCAGATCCATTAGAAATAACCGCAGTTCAAAACATTACAAAAGCATATCAACTTTGGCATACTCGTTTAGGTGAAGAACTAGTAAACTCTAGAATCAAGAAACCAGGTTCAATCAAACATATGGATAAAGTTGGACTTAAGTTAAAAGATTCTCGTTTACTTAGTAAAGAAGAAAGAAACAAAGGTTTTGTTGCAATTAGAAATCTAATTCAAAAGAAAACCCTAAGAAGATTAGATGCTGACTTAGAAAATGCTGTAGTCAGTCCTTACATAGCATTTCTTGGAGGGATGTTATTAAATCCAGATACAGCAATTACACAACAACCAGAATTTGCACCTATATACCAAAAGTTTATTGCAGATCCAAATGCTATTGCAAATACAGCACAAGAAGTCATAATGAAACTTATGGTAAATCGTGCAATTGAAAAGTATGCAAGAGACAATGGGATTGCCAGTAAATCAACTGCGGCTACTCAATTCATGGAAACATCTGGTAATACAGATACCAAAGTTCAAGAACAATATCTTGAATTTATCTATATGACTAGAGAGCATGAAACAACTTTTGCTGAAGCTTTTAATGGTATAAGCCGCGAAGATATGGATCTTATTCTTAAGCAATATAGACAAATTGTTGCAAACAATGCAAGTAATAGTTTAATTGGAGAAAGATTCAAATACTTAATTGGATCTGACTTCGGATTTTACATGGGTGAATCGCAATATGGATCAGACTATACACCAGAAAATTCTCCACTAGACGCATTAACTTATGAGTTCTTTGGAAAACTCGGTGCTACAGCATATCTATTTGATACCCGCAGTCCATTCCTTACAAGCAATGATATTTTCTTAGAAAATAATCCCGATGTCAAAGCTGACTTAGATACGGCAAGAGCTGTGTTTGATGGGGATATTGATGGTATTGGACTTAGCTTATTGCGAGGTGTTGGTTACGATGCTATTCAAAGAATTCTTGCAGAACAAATGTTTGGAATTCCAGGATTTAACTTTTCTATTCAACAAATCATTAGTATGGCTAGGGGTATTGTTAACTCTGCGGATCCATCAAGTAAAATCTATGGCATTGTAAATCTAGATGGAAGAACAAGAGATGAGGAAATTAAGAACCTATTAATGGCTAGTTTGGAAAGACTAGAAAATGCAAATAAAGATGCAAGAGGAACACTGGGAAATAGAGATTCATTTAATCCAGTCTTTGACTTCTTGCTTCGTGGTGGCCGTGCAGCAACTCAAATTGCATTTGGTCCAAACATTCCACTTGCTACTTGGGCTGTTGAAGGAACTATGGGAGCCATTGGTGGAGCAATTCGTGGAGACAATCCACTTAAATTCCTATTAGATGCCATTGATCAAAACGTTGGATCATTTATTACCAATTCAGTAGGCGACCTTGTTCGGGTTAGAGATGGCAAGGTTGGACTATTTAATGTAGATCCACCTAAGGTTAGAAATGTTGCTCAAAATTGTTTGTGGTTATTCGAAGAAATCTATAGTCCAATGTTACCAGGAAAGCTTACGGCTGATGGGCTTAGTTCTGAAATGATTGATCGAATGAGCAGTTGGGAAAGATTCTTAGCTTGGAACAGCAGATCCCAGTCCTCAGCAATGAAGGCTATTAGAGTTGCAACTGAAAACCAAGCAAACCGTAGAATTGCAAAAGACATTCAAAATAGAAATCTATATAAACTAAGAGATTCCGTAAATAAAATCTTACGAAATAATCCAAATCCAAGCAATGCTGTATTACGACAAGTAATAGAGGATTCTGGAGTCAAGTACAACATCGAAGTATTACTGGCTTTTGTTCGTGCAGGATTGTTTGAAGAAACCGTAACAAAAGGTCCAGCTGGACGAGAAATCAAAACAGGAGTTCTTGAAACAATTGAATATCTGATGTCCAAGAACAAATTAGATCGTGGTACAGTTCCAATGATGTCATTCTTTGATTTAGAATATGACTTGCAAAGAACCTTGTCAGATACATTTGGAACAGCAGTTATTACCCGTTCTTCTGTACAAGCTGCTAGAACAGCCATGATGAAAGCCATGAAATCATATGCAAACATGGCAATGGTTCTAAATCATCCTTTAGATGGTACAGCAAGTGCAACTGCTCAACACGTTGTACTAAACTTCTACAAATCGTATCCTGGTTTGTTTACAGCTCAATTCCTAATGCGACGTGGTTCAGTAACCCCAGGAATGCAATTTGCCTTTGAATTAATTGTCTATTCACTAGCTGACATGACTTACAATATTCTATTGTCGCTAGCCAGCGGTTATTATAGTTACGAAAAGTTAAAGAAAGCACTGGAACAACGGGACATCAATTATAGAGAGTTTATTCGATTGGTAATGAAGTATCCAATCTTCAGTAATAACCTACTTGGTTTGGGATTACAGAATATTGTACAAGTATTATCTAAGAACAAGCAAGACCAGATTATTTCTTCTATTGCTGAAAATGCTTTAGGATATGATATCAGAAACATCATCAGAGCATTACAAGGCTTTGCTGCCTATGCTATGGGTGAAGTTCCTAAGAATAGTCCAATCATGGCAACATACAATGTGTTTGGTCGTGTAATTCCTGTACTAAATAGCACCTTAGTAAAGATGTTATTGATGCAATCCTTTGGAGATCTTAACTACAGTGGAAGACGCACTGGCAGTAGATCTCGCAGTAGTTATATCCTAGATAAGATTCACGCTGTTTCTGACGACTCAATCAGAGAACTTGCAATTAGGAATCTGTTCAAGCAAGGGGTATACTCTCCAGCAGATAAACGAAATATTACTGGTGAATACCTTAGTTCACAAAGCATGACACCTATGATTCAAGAATCAATTAATGAAGCTAAGAAACTCAGTAAACCAAAGAAAATACCAAATATTCCACAAGTACAACCAGTTAAAACACAACCAAGAAGTACGGCTAGCCTTAAGGAACTAGGGTCTACTCCTTATGCTCCACCTGAAGGTATGCTATAAAATCGACTTAGGGGTCAGAAATTTTTGTCGGGCTTAGAGTGGTTTATCGGGCGGCTTATCCCCCCTTATCCCCACTCAACCAAATAACAGCTACATGTTGTAGCAGTTTGGTTCAACTCGTTGCCACTCAGTGGCACAGGAAAGTAAGTCATGGACACCCTCATCATCATCGCCATCATCTTCTTCTCCGTCCTCACGGCCAGCATCATGGTGATCCACGCGATCACCATCCGCAACCTCAACAGCCGCATCCTCGTCTTGGAGAACGAGGAGAAGCGGTTGAAGTTGGAGAACAAGGAGCTCAGGAATGAGATCCACTTCCACCTGAACTTCGTGACTGATCTCCAGAAGGCCAACAGCATCTACTACAAGGAGCTGAAGGAGGTGTATCTCTCCACCACTGGTTACGGGCTGGAGAAGCGCCGCATCATCGCGGCTGATGTGAAGTGGCAGATCGACAACAAGGCCAAGAAGTTGTCGTTTGAGGAGATGGAAGAGATCGCATTCGACAACTACATGCGAAATCTCTTCAAGTAATCTCAACAACCACCACCCAACCAAATAACAGCTACATGTTGTAGCGGTTTCATTTAACTCATTGCCACTCAGTGGCACAGGACAGTCAGATGAAGATCACCACGTTCAACTTCGGTCGCACCACTTTCAACACGCTCCAGACGGTCACGGTCGCTCCCAATGGGAACCGTTACTCCACGGTTCCCGAGGTGACCGTCGACCAGTTCATGGAGAAGTACAAGGTCGACCGCACCGCGTTTGGGGTGGTCGCCCACATTGGCGGCCACATCGTCCTCTCCACGAGGCACCACCTCGAAAACGGCCAGGTCTACGACCTGGAGCTCACGCTTGGCGTGACCCCTTTCAAGGGGAAGCTGATGTGCGAGGTCCTGATGGATGTGTTCGTCCCCGAAACGGAGAACTACACCGCTGGGATTGACTTCCAGCAGGTAGACCGTTTCAACATCATCCTCTGACAACGCAACCTGAGTACCGTGGTGATCGACCACCACGGTACAAAGGGCTGCGCTGTTGCAGCAAAACCGTACCCATGCGTATCATGGGATAACAAAGGAGAGCACATGCTCTACATTAAGATTGTCAAGAACGGCGTTGTCAAGGAGCACATCCAGCTGAGCAACAAGCTCACCCCGAGCGACACGAGCGCGCTGATCAACACGCTGCACCAGCAGCAGCTCACGACTGACCCGACCGCCAAGGTCGAGGTCTGGTTTGGACGCGATGGCGAGTATGCCATCAAGGTCAAGGGCTAAGTCGAAACTACTGTCGCCCCCTTAGGAAAACCTAAGGGGGCTTTCAGCTGTTCCGACACAGCAACCACCTTGCTCTCTGGTGGTAGGAGTAAGTAAGAGAGTACCCCAATCTGCCGCAAGGCAAGGATACAAGATTGGGAATGGATAAACGATTTATCCATACTGCACGATGCGTCCCAAGCTGCGATGAGGCGAGCTTACTAGCCACTCCGTTGTCACAGCATTCCGTTATGCAGTTGAACAGGGCTTACCCCAGTCGCGTTGACTGGATTTTCTATAGGAGTCAGCAATGAAGATTGAGATCCGTACCGTGAACACCTTCCGCACCACCAGCCTCACGGGCATGCACATGAAGGAGTGGATGTCCGAGGTGAACATCCAGGTCACCGACATCTGCAACGAGGCCGAGCACGAGGAGAAGATCCGCGCCATCGGCAACGAGCGCATGGCGCTTGAGCGTGAGATGAAGCGCCTCATGGGCCTCATCAAGTGATTCGATCCCAGGCTGGCTTGACGGCCAGCTTGGGACTTAGCCAATAACTGCGGCTTTGTAGCAGTCAACCCTAAGTGATCTGGGGTTCAGATCACACTGACAGAGTGGGGCACAGTCCCCAGATTGGATAGGTTCCACATGAAGAACCTTGATACCTTTATCGCTCCCATCACCGCACGCATCGGATCTTCCATGAGGATCCACATGGCGATCAACCTCGCTACTCGCCTCTGCGATGATCCGCTCCAGGCAAAGGACGTGCTCCAGCACGTCATCGACTCGGGCGAGCTCAACGTCACCAAGATCCGTGACGAGGAGAGCGGCGAGGACATCGTGTTCGTTGGTCGTCCCAAGGCCATGACCAAGATCCTCCGCGAGTGTGAGGACTGGGTGCCCGATGCCATCCTGACGCAGTTCCAGTGCAAGGTGTTGAACATCCTTCAGCGAGTGCGTTACAAGGTGGAGCCTCGTGTTCTCAAGTTCATTGAGGACAACCGTTCTCACTGGAAATACATGGATGGAGATCGGGAGTGCGACAAGATCGGCACCATGATGGGACGAGTCAAGGAGTACCTTGCCCAGTATCCTGATGGGGAGTTTGTCTGCAAGACTGCGATCCCCGATCAGCGTCGATACTACCAGGGTATGAATCCCCTGTCTCCGCAGGGCAACGATGCCCAGCGCGGTCTGGTTCACTTTGCCTCCAAGTTCAAGGTGAAGAACAAGGCTGCAATCCACAAGATTGCCGACATCCTCAACGACGAGTACGGAGTTAACATGGCCAACTACAAGTTGGTTGTGGCTACTCCTAGCCTTGCCTTTACCAATTCGTTTGGACTTAAGGGCAAGAAGCCTGTCTGCACCTACGCTGCTGCCCTGGCTCTCCATGATCTCATGGCAACGGGAGAGTCTTCGTACATTGTCCAGCAGGACCAGACTTGCTCTGGCTTCCAGCACAATGCGCTGGAGTTGGGTTGCCGTAACTTGGCGATCCTGACCAACCTCACGGGTGGTCCCAAGCAGGATCTGTATACCGCAGCGGGAGAGATGTCCAAGAACTTTGTGGACGGGGATGCCTATGCCTACTTCCTGGATCGTAAGTCTGGTAAGTTCTTTGTCCTCCGCATTGGCTATGGTGCAGCCGCCAAGAGCCTTGCTCGTGGCCTGATCCTGGCTAATCCCCGTGAGGATGAGTTCCAGTACCTCGACATGGATGGGGTGTACATCACCAACTCCCTTGAGTCTCTGCCCAAGGGTAGGTTCAACGAGGACAACATCGTCTACTTCACCAACCTGAAGGATTGGCAACTTGCCGTGGAACAGTCGAGTACGATCTCCAAGGGCTACTACAGCGCCCTGATGGCGATCTCGCCCAAGCTTCAGTCTGCGCTGCGTATGTTCAAGGAAGCCAATCAGGTTGCCCTTGATCGCGGCGGCTTCTTTGAGTGGACTCTCCCCAATGGGGATACCCTCAAGAACGCTGGGTGGAAGCCTGATCCCAAGGCTAAGAAGGTCAGGCTCACCATGCGTGACCAGAACGACAAGAAGCTTCAGTTCAGCTACATGCCCATGATCCGCAAGGCTGATGCCTCTGCGGTGGCTCCTATCTTCATCCACTCTGGGGATGGTTGTCAGATGGGTTCTATGATCATCGAGTCCTACGAAGAGTTCATGGAGCCCACTGCTCCCATCCATGACTCGACTGGTGCCTCGGTGTCTCACTTTGAGGAGGTCGGTCCCATGTGGAAGAGGACGGCTAAGCGTCTCTGGCTGGATCGGGAGCAGTCCATGTTCTTTGAGACGATGGCGAAGTATGAGATTGAGGTGCCCAGGAAGGTCTGGCCTACGGGATGGAAGCCCATTGACATCGACGGTGCCCAGTACCATCTGGGCTAAACTATACGATCCAAAGGAGGATCACACAATGTTTATGGTTCGCATCGCTCACGTCGCTAATCCCAAGCGCAAGTTCACCGTCGTTGCCCGCCACATGGTGGGCAGCGCAACTGGATCTGTCCAGTTGGTCAAGCAGTTCAGCACGGAAGTGCTGGTCAACTTTGCCAGCACGGCTGAGTTGAACAAGTTCCTTCGTGACGGGAACACGGAGTACAAGGTGGAGAAGGTGGATCGTCCCAAGGTCTACTTCTGCCAGCAAGTGATCCAGATCTGGGACGGTTCTCAGTTCTGGTGTCAGGCTACCATCTGGCCTGAGGGTGACCCGACTAACCTGAAGAAGTTTATTGGTCCCAAGAAAGACGGCAGCGAGGAAGCTCGTAAGGCGTTCTGGTACCTCTGGAACCACGGCAACCACGAGTTCAAGACTGAGGAGGGCATGTCTGCTCGCCTGACTCGGTTCAAGTCTGGCTATGAGGAGGTGTGCATCTGATTAACCTAACCTATAGATTCAGTTTAATATCCCTCAGGACATCCCGCCTTGCGGGGTCTATCCCCTTCGGGGACTCCCCGTTGCACAGTCTTGGGGTTGTACACTGCCCCTTGGGTTGCCCGTTGGGGTCACTATCATCACCTAAGGGCCTACAATTCGCCCTGAGGCGTTCGTTACCCCTAGGGGTACGTCTGGATACCCTAAGGTTAGGACGTCCCTGAGGGGCTTATACGCCGTTTTACGACAATTTGGGTATCCCTTTGGGATGCCCTGCTTTTTTCCCTAAGGTACCACTCCACCAGCGCGTGTACCAACCAACCCGAGATCCCGTGCAGACTCGTTAACTCGCTGCACTAGGCAGAAGATCGTGATGTGATGTGTGGTCACTGACAACGTTTGTCATCTCCACCATCTCTTTACAAGGAGGTTCCTATGTCGGGAATCGAAGTCAGTGAGGGCGTTGATGCCCTGCGTGCTCTTGGCATCCGTGTGAACATCAAGGGTGCCAAGGGTGCCCGTTCTGAGGCTGTCCTCAAGGGGATCATCATGAACCCCGCAGCCAAGCCTCAGACCCGCGCCAATGCTCTTGAGGAGCTCAAGGCGCTTCGGGCTCCCCAGCAGCCCGTTGAGGTTCCCCAGACAACCTAAGTCTGGACTCGACTAGACGAGTATAAATAGGGGTTAGGTCTAGTGCGCCCCCTCCCATAACAATGGGGGGTCCCGACTGACACCAGCCGTGGCAACCGTAGACTTGAAACACCTACGGCAAATATTGCCAGTTTCAACGGCAATGGGCTAACAAGTAAGGGGTAACTGACCCACACTTCTTACTTGGAAGGGTATATAGGGTTACATGGGACCCCCTAGCGGAAACGCTATGGGGTCTT
>Ga0181343_1000994_pt1 | contig 11603 bp, 18 predicted proteins | sample Su13VDMLBSD_FD_130110 | JGI IMG/M metagenome (GOLD analysis project Ga0181343, IMG submission 130110) | Freshwater viral communities from Lake Michigan, USA - Su13.VD.MLB.S.D | ecosystem: Environmental > Aquatic > Freshwater > Lake | place: USA: Michigan | collected 2013-07-15 | reverse complement strand
ATTTTGCGTTCCAGTGTGATATTTTTTTGTAACCAAAATATCAAAAAACTTTATTTTAGCCCCCACAATCGTAATAGGTGCTAAATCCATATTCCAGCACCAACCATCAGCATCAAAGATGCTTTGTTGTGGTTCGTGGGCAGGCGTGGCTAGTTCTTTGTCGTCGACACTAAAATCTTGTAAGCATAATTTCCTAGGTAACTTAACAAAAGCGTCTTCTATTTCAAATAAAACTGTTTTTAAAGTTTTTAAAGCACTTTTTGGTGGATTTCGACGAGAAAGATACACATTTTTATCAGCAGAATAATATTCTCTTTCTGATATTGCGGTTTTTAGTATTTGTTTAATGTGTTTAAACAACGCATCAGCGTCAATAATTCTTTTTGTCATTCTGTTTCTCCCATAGTTTCTTTAAAGTGATTATAAATCTGTTCAAGTTCGTCAAAAGTAAGCGTTAAAACTTCGCTTACTTCGACACGTTTAAAATCATTGGTCTTTTTATCCGTTCTGTGTGCTGTATATTCACACGTCAGGACAATGCTATCACCAATAACATCGGCAGTTACTGGACAGTCTGATTGCGTTGTGAATTTCATTCCCTAAACTCCCTATTTTACCAAGCACTTAATTCTTGTTCTATAATAAACTCATCGCATAGATTCTCTGCTTCTTTTTCCTCGATTGCCTGCTTAATCTGATTAATTAAATCAGTGTAAAGCGAGTTTTTTCGGTCAAGAACTATCTCAAATTGCCAATCGTCATTATACTTATCAACAACGATTCCGCCATGAAAAGCAATGTTTTTTATCCATACCTCTCCGTCCTCATCTTGCTCAAAGTCAAACTCCATATCGGCATCAACAAAATAAGGTTTTGCCACGCCGTGGATTGTTAAATCCATTTCAACTTGCTTGTAATTTTTAATCACTCTACCCTCCAAAGCTATAAATTAACATTGCAATCACACTCACCACACACAAGGCAGGTAAAAATACATCATCGTCAAATAGACGGCGGTGTTGGTTTTTTGGTTTATCCATTATCATTCCCTCCATTGTTTAAAAAACTTTCCAAAAACGCAATGTCGCTAGAAAAATCATCAATTCCAAATGCAGATAATTGTTCGATTTGTTTCAATGCTTGTTTAGCGATTACTACCTTGAGACCATAATATAAACCACCTAATATATCGCCGAACCCACCTGTTGGGGTTTGTACTCTTATTAAATCCTTTTTTTGTCTTAAGGACATTATTAAAGACTTAATATTTTCACTACTTTCAATAATTTCAGATACTTTCATTTCATTCTCCTTTGTTTACAGAATCATACTATCATATAAAAACAACTTGTAAATAGTTTTTATATTGTGTATAGTCATTATATTAACAGAGAAAGGTTAATTATGAGTAAATGGGAAATACAACAGAGGCAAGAGTGGATTAAAAGTCGCCAAGAGCCTTTTAGGCGTGTCGACTTAATGGAAGCATTTGGCGTAAATATTGCAACTGCATCAACAGACATAAAGAGGTACAAAGAAAATGGCGGGATTTTAATTTATGATTTAAGCAATAGATGTTATGTGAAGCCAACGGGGGAATGATTATGAAAATCACAAAAAGGGAAACAAAGTATTTAACTTATTTATACAATAACTCAGGGTTTGGGCTTTTCTGTGTTGAGTTAAAAAATACACTAAAAAAGTTAAATTTCATCAGAAGGGCGTGCTCTGGGTTTTTGGAAATATTTGAAAACAAAGAATATTTCTGTGTGTTTAATGAATGTGTCGAGCAGATATTCTTTGCTCCTAAGAATGAAAAAAAGCAAGAATTTCGTATATTTGGAGATTTTCTTGATACCGAGGACGATATAAAAATAATTCTAAAAAATGTAGGGGAATGATTATGTCAATAGTAAAAAACTTAACAGAAAACTTTATAAGCGATATTAAGGCACACGATTCTAGCTCTGATATTATTGTTTCAGTATGTAATGAAGATGATTTTCTGACACACACATTTTGCAGTGATTCCTTAATGCAGCTAATCGCCGCCAGAATACTCGGCATGAGTAAAATGTCAGAAGAACGCTTTGATTCATGGGTTGCAATGGCAAAGGACGTTCAAAAAATGTCCAATAAAGATTTCCAGAAAGCCGTAAGTGCGGTTAAATTATTTGTGGATTTAAAGGGGGAATAATGACAAACACAAAAACCACAGTGCGAGAACTGATAGAAAAACTGAAAGAGTTTGACGGTGATACAGAAGTATTATTCTATGCAAAAAGAATTAGATATAATGTTATTGAAAATAAAATAAATGAAATGATTTGGACGCAAAATAGTACAAATTATGTTGTTATTGAATAACTAAGGGGCTTTCGCCCCTTTTTTTATTCTGTGTCATTTTTTATCCTTATAAAAAGTTTGTTTTAAAAAGGTGTTTATTCCCATAGGGCATTGAACATAATATTCCTTACCATTTAATTTCTGATACTTTTGCAAAATATCACAATCACAAAGCTCATATTCAATTCCATAAACATCATAAATAATTTTGCCGTCCAAAAGCATTTTTAATGCTTCTGTTCCTGTTAATTCTCTGTTACTGCTTTTTTGTGTCATTTTTTACCTCTTTTGTTGCGTTTTTTCTTAAGTTGCGTTGCTAATCCAAATGTTTCAGGCGGTAAACCATTTGTAGGGGACTTAAAAGACCTTGCGATTTTTTTTCCTGTTTTTGCTTGCATTTTCTGGGCTTGATTAATTAGTTTTTCTAAATCTGTCATTTCATTCTCCTAATAATTAATTTTTATAAACTTGTAGAAATTACCTATCGCAAATAGGTAATTAATAATACGCAACACTTTAAAAAGGAATATCATCATCAAGTTCATGTGTAACACTGCCCCCTGCCTGCGGTAACGGCTTATATTGTCCGCTATTGCCAGGCGATGCATTATCTGATTTGCCCCCCCAATAAAACAAGTTTGCCGTCAAAATTCTGCAAAACTATTTTTGTGACGTATTTTTCAACTCCGTTTTTATCGGTATACTTTTCAGTGACTAATTTACCCTCAATGTAAATTTGACTACCTTTTTTGACATAATGCTCAATTACTCTGCATAATGCTTCATTAAAGCAAGTTATGTTATGCCACTCTGTTTTTTCTTGTTTTTCCCCTTGCTTGTCTTTCCAATTTTCGGACGTTGCAAGAGAAAATGAAGCAGTGGGTTTACCATTGCCTGCATTGCGTATTTCAGGGTCTTTGCCAACCCTGCCAATTAGTGTAACTTTGTTTAAACTAGACATTGTATTTTTCCTTTACAGTTTTAAATACTTCTAAACATGCTTTGACATCAGCCAAAGCATCGTGTGCATTATCAAAGTCTTTACCAAACATAAAATTATATGCCCCCTTAAGACTTGGAGATTTATAATCAGTAAAACCAGCCTTGATTTGTTTTTCAGTAGGTGGCAACTTTATTATATTTTTCGTTAATTGCATGGTGCACCATTTTTTCAATGGATACCTAGGTTCTAAATTTAATTTAGCACACTCGATATTTATCATTGTTAAATCAAAGCTAATGTTGTGTGCTATAAGATGCTCACTTTTTTCACACCAATGAAAAAATTGTTTTAAGATAAAATCTTTTTTTACACCGTATTTTTCACACATATCATCGGTTTTTTGATGGATTGCTTGTGATTCTTTACATATCGGTCTGTCTTGCTGTAATAAAAAGTTTTGGCTTGTGACTACATTAAATTTTTTGTCCGCTACTAAAAAAGCTAACTGGACAATCGAACATTTTTGATTGCAATTATCCACATTTTTTCGTGGGAATCCATTGCTTGTTTCTGTGTCGAACACTAAATACATATTTTAATCCTTTTTGAAAAGTGCATCGTTTACTTTATCGACTTGCGGTTTCTGTAAATATTCTTTCCGAGCAGTAAGTGCTGTTTTTATGGTCTCAAAATCTTTGTGCTTTGAATATTGGTTTGCAATTACCTTTAAAGAATCTATCGTAACAGCATTTGAAATATCGATAAAAATTTCCTCTATGGTCTTTTCAGGCTCAACAATTCCTTTCATTTTTTTGCAAAACTTATCACCTAATTCACAAGTCATAACAACACCATTTCGGATAATGTCATGCAATGGTTTTGGTGCTTTCATAAAAGTCATTTTGTGGCTTTCTGCTTCAAACTTTGCAATCACAGTCAATTCAAAACGAAAGTTTTTTTCAGTGACAATTTCCTCTTCTGTGCCTTTGCTTGGGTCTCGAACATCAATCAATTTGTCTTTTATTCTAAAGCAAATAATTGTTGCCACTGGTGGACATGAGATTATAGACACAAATTTCTTGCGTCTTTGTTTTGGCTTATTCCACTTGCCAGCACTATTATTTTTAGTGCCTTGCTCTTCTGCAAACTCAAGAGTTCCTCCGTCGCCCTCCCATTCGTGACTGCCGTTATCAATAATGATAAATCCGTCTTTACCCACTAATTCACAAGCGACATTATATGCCTCTAGGTATCTATCAGGCGTAAATGGTGCCGTTAAATCAATAACGCTAAAATCACCTATTTCAGGGTCTCCTGCATACGTATCACTGCGTCCATTTTCTGTATCAATAATACATATTTTGCCGTGTTGTCCAACATATCCACGAGCGAATAATAACGCTCCGTATGTTTTACCACTTCCGCTTTTGCCACAAAATGCAATACTTGGAATCATGTTAAATTTTGCTTGCCTCGGTGTAAACATTTTCTAATCCTTAAAATAATAACTTGGTAAATCGGAATCACAAAGCTCATTAAAGTAAAAATCATATTTTACTTTTTCTTTTTTTATGATGTGTTTTTTAAAAAGATACTTAGCGTCTTCAATTTTTTGATTAGCGTGTTCCCAATATGCGTTCATCATGGTTTCGGAATCATTTAAATCACGCAATACCCTTGTTCTTACGTCCAAACCCTTATTTGTTTTCAAAAACAACGTGCAAAACAAAGGATTTTCACTGTCAAAGCCCTCTATTTTTGCATCACGCAAGGCTTTATAACCTTTTGTGTACCAGCGAGCCTGTATGTCATACTGATAGTTTGCAATCGTCAAATTAACGGCTTTGTCAATATTTATACCCCTTGAATTGTCAAAGGTTTTTAAATCAAAGACACCCCCTGGAATTAACGCATCAAAACGAGCCTTGCAGTTTATGCCGTCTTCTTGCCAAAAGATAGAAACTTCTTTCGGAGCATCATGCAGTTTTTTTGCAATGTCGCTTTCACCAATAATTTTAGCATAGGCACTTATTTTTTTATGTGTTTCACTTGGAATAATAATAAAATTATTTTCGTACGCCTCACGCTCTACATCGTAAGATTTAACATCATGTCCGCATGACTTGATAGAATCAAATATTTTATCCTTTGTCCAGGATTGCTTAAATTCAATGCCGTGTTTGTTGCAAAAATTAATCAAATCATCTTTTGAATTTAAGCAATCATCAGATGCCGTGAATGGTGGCTTATAAATGCTATTAAACGCATCAAAACCTTCAAGAATAGCTTTGTGATACGCTTTGCCGATTGTTTTGCCGATTGTATCAGTAGATTCCTCTTCTTCTTGAGAATAAATATAATCATTGATTGATACATTTATCTCTTTGATTGCCGAGTAAGACAATGCAGGAACTGTCCTATATTCTTCTTCTGGCATATTGTAAATTACTTCAGTCATTCCTGTTACTCCTTATAACGAATCCACTATGCCATAAATAATTCGATTGTCAATAATATTTTATTGATTTATGTAAAAAAATATGCTTTATTGTAATTATCTACAAAAAAGAAAGGTATTTATGGATAAGACAGAAAAAATGCGAGATAATTTAAAGTATTTTAATTTAACGATAATCGCATCAGAAGCCAATGTTTGCTATACGGTCTTAGCATCGTTTCGGCAGGGCAACACAAAAACAATTTCAACTGAAAATTATGACAAAGTGCAAGGCGTGCTTAATGCGATTGCACATAAAATACAGGGGGCAAAGCATGATTGACTGGTCACATCAACCAAAACTCATTGACGCTACTCGGAAAAAATTCGCAGAGGGGAATAAATCTGTTTTAACGCAACTTGCCACTGGAGGCGGTAAAACTCGAATCTTTACAGAAATATCCAAAAAAGCAGTTGAAAAAAACAATCACGTTTGGATTCTTGTTCACAGGCGTGAATTATTAACGCAAGCATCAGACGCTTTAATGAGTCTTGATGTTGTGCCGTCATATATCGCATCAGGGCTTAAAATTGGCGATAATCCAGTTAAGGTTGCATCTGTCGGGACGCTTGTGTCACGCATAAAAAAAGGCACTATGAGTGATGTCCGCAAGCCTGATTTAATCATTGCAGACGAGGGGCATCATGCCACAGCATCACAGTGGAAGTATATTTTTTCAAGCTATCCGAACGCTCGTATATTGGGCGTTACTGCAACGCCGTCAAGGACAGACGGAACTGGGTTGAAAGATATTTTTCAAACTATGGTGTGTGGAGACCAGTTCGGGGCATCAACAAAAGAGCTTATTAAAAAGGGCGTTCTTTGCCCTTATCAAATATTTTCACAGCGTTTAGCGGTCGATTTATTAGATGTTAGGATTGCATCAAATGGTGATTATGATAAAAACGAACTCGCCGATAGATTGAAATCTGTCATCGGTTGCGAGGTTGCCGAATACACAAAACATTTACATGGCAAGCCTGCTATCGCTTTTTATCCAACGGTTGAAACCGCTGAAATCGGTGCTGAAAAATTTAGACAAGCAGGCTATCGTGCTGTTTCTATTGACGGCTCAATGAAGCCTGCGATAAGAAAAAAAGCGATTGCGGATTTAGGAAACGGCAATCTTGACGTATTAACATCATGCGATGTTATTTCAGAGGGTACTGATATTCCAGTAGTGGTTGGGGCATTGCTTTTGACAAAATCAAAGTCAATCATAAAATACTTACAACAAGTCGGGCGTGTTTTACGTTCGGCAAAAGGTAAAACACACGCTATTATCCTTGATTTTGTGGGAAATGTCGGTATTCATGGCTTGCCTTGCGAAGATAGGGAATGGTCACTGGAGGGCGTTAAACGCAAAAAACGTGAAGTCGAAGTAACCGAACGAATCACTCAATGTGATAATTGTTCGCATCATTTTTTAACTAAAAATCGCATTTGTGACCGTTGCGGTTGGGAGCTTGAATTTACAGAAAAACGCAAAACCATTGTGGAGGACGGAGAGTTAATTTCTGTTTCAATAGAATATTTTGAGAAAGTTCAATTACAATTAAAATTTGAAAGAAAACGTGAAGATGCACAAGCACGGAGTTTAGAGCAATTAATCGCTTTGGGTGTTGCTCGTGGATATTCTAATCCGCACGGTTGGGCATTGCATAAAATGAAAGCAAGGAGCAGTAAATGGTAGAAATATCTGAAAAACAAGCAACAGTTAATTTAAAATTAAGTCTTAACCATTCTGAAACCATTTTTAGAAATAATAACGGTGCTTTAAAAGACGTAACTGGCAGACTCGTTCAGTATGGCTTAGGTACTGGCACAAGCGATTTTATCGGTTGGACAGTACAAACTATAACCGCCGATATGGTTGGTCAATCGGTTGCTATTTTTACCGCAATAGAGGTTAAATCATCAGACGGCAAGCCAACAGCAGACCAACAAAAATTTATTGATTTAGTTAAAAAAAACGGCGGAATAGCCAAAGTTTACAAAGGGGATAAGTATGAATAATGATTTAATGCAAGAAGCCATTGACGCTATGCGGTCATGCGGTTTGAATGTTGATAATATTATTTTAGATAAATTTATTGGGTTTAATCCTGATAATGCAAAATTAAAAAAAGATAAATCCGCTTGGTATATTTTTAATATTACTAATGGAATATTGCATGGTAATTTTGGCTGTCACAGTTTGAAGAAATTTTGCAAAGAAAAATTTACGTCAAAAAAATACAAAGCGTTATCAAAAGTTGACAGGGAGGCTATAAACGATGAAATAAAAAAACAACAAGAAATCCTAAAAGCTGAAATTGAACGTCAACAAGAAGCCGTTGCAATCGAGGCTGAAAAATTACTTGCGATACCTGGCGAGGGGGCGGAACATGAATATCTATCAGTTAAAAATGTACCTCTCTTAAAAAATACACGAGTAATAAAAGATACCATTCACATTCCATTATGCGATTATAGCGGTAAAATTTGGAATTGGCAACGTATTTATAAATCAGGCAATGGCTTTGAAAAGCGTTATTTTACGCCGATTGATGGCTATGCAGGACGCAAGCGGGGGTGTTTTTATCCTATCATTGGTAATAATGCCTATGTGCTGATATGTGAGGGATACAGCACAGGAGCAACCTTACACGCTGAAACAGGTTATACCGTAATCTGTGCTATGGATTGCCACAATATCGTCAATGTTTATAACGATATTAAATCGGACGTTAGGTTTGTAAATTCTGAATTTGTTATTTGTGCTGATAATGACCACAGCACTAATCCACAAGCTATTCAAAACCTAAAATTGGCACGGAAAAAACTCATTGATACAGGGCTAAAAATCATTGAAGCACCACGACATGAGCAATCGGGTTATGATTTTAATGATATGCACAATGACGGCGGTGACGTATCAGAATATATTAACAATGCTTTGTATGCTGAAACACCTATATCAGACAGCATCGAAACTGAATACAAGGAATACACAAAGCCTTTTCAGGTTCTTGGCATGGATAGCGATAAAATTTATTTTTTATCATATAAGACCAATCGCATATTTTCAATGACAACATCAGAAATGACAGAAAAAAACCTCTATAAACTTGCCCCTAAGTCTTATTGGGACTCGAATTATGCTTATGAACTTGGCAAACGTCCCGATATGTTACAAGCCTGCGATGATATTATCCAAGAGGCGTTAAGTAAAATATTTTTTGATTTTGATAAAATATGCGGTCGGGGTGTGTGGCATGACAAGGGTAATATTGTCTTAAATACTGGTGATTCGTTTTATGAAAACGGCATAAAAGAAAACCTACAAAATTATAAATCAAAGAATTTTTATGTCGCAGGAAAGCCTTTTGATTTACAATCCGATACAACATCAACCATTGATACTAATATAAAAATTCGCAAAATATTTGATTATATTAATTTAAAAAACGGAGATTTAGACAAAGATTTATTGTTTGGTTGGACAATCGCCTCGCAAATATCAGGCATTTTAAAATGGAGACCGCATTTATGGGTATCAGGTGCAAGTGGCAGTGGTAAATCTGATATTCAGAACACGATTGTTGCCCCATTGCTTGGCTCTCGGGCGATATACCCCGAAGCAGGCACAACCGAAGCAGGGGTAAGACAGGCTTTGGCATCAGACTCCTTATCTGTCATTTACGAGGAGGCAGAGGCAAATTCACAATCCAAAGCACAGAAAATAGAAGCTATACTTGAACTGGCAAGGACAAGCTCATCATCATCTAAGAGAGGCGCGATTTACAAGGGCAGTGCAGGCGGCGCAGTCACAAATTTCAAGGTTCGCAGTTGTTTTTATTTTACCGCAATACAGCCAAGTTTACAGAATAAAGCAGATATATCAAGGGTATCAGTAATAGAGGTTGTTAAAGATAATGATAAAATAAGATACTCTGAATTATGCAGACGAAGACAGTTTTTAACCGATGATGTATGTGATTCGTTTTTTATGTGGATTATTAAAAACGCACAAACCATATTAAAAAATATTGATTTATTTTGTCCAATCGTTGCAAGTTTATATGGAGGTAACTCACGCAATGGTGACCAAATCGGAACATTACTTGCTTGTGCTTGGACAGCAACAAATGGACGAATTGGAAGTGATTTGGAAATTAAAAACTACCTTATTAAGTTCGCAAGTAATTTTTCTGAAAACACAGAATCCCAAAAAGACGATAGCGAATCACTGCATGATTATCTCATGGAGCAACACGTTGAATACGAATCAATGGCAGGGCGTAAAAAACAGACCATAGGAACATTACTTGCGGTTGCGGGCGGAAATTATCAAGGAACAGACATTTTTAACCGTGATGATGTTGTTTCATGCCTTGCCAAGTATGGATTTTATGCCAAAGATGAATTTTACGGCATCAAGAATCACCAACAAATCAGAAAATGGCTTAAGGACTCCTCGTGGTCTGGCGGGTTTATTGAAACTTTGAAGCGATTTTCAAAATGCAAATCTGAAAAAATTGAGCAAATTATGATAAATTCAGAGAGAATTTACGTTTTAAAATTTTCTTACTGATGATGCGACAAGTAACAAGTAATTTACGGATTACTTGTCATTTTTAGGGCGTTACTTGTGCTACTTGTGCCAAAACAAGTAGCATTTTTTTGTTATAAGTCATTGATTTTAAATGGTTTTTGTGCTGATTACTTGCATTACTTGTGTTACTTGTCCATTTTCAGAAAATATATAAAAACCTATGCGTATATGTGCGTATGTATGTGCGTGTGTGTATGTATGTATTATATTATATATTTATAACAAGTAATACAAGTAATACAAGTAATAGGGTCTTAAGCCATTGATTTTAAATGGTTTTTTGAAAAATAAAATTACTTGTCCATAGCAAGGAGTGACAAGTAATACAAGTAATTGCATGATAAGCCATTGATTTTAAATGGTTTTAAACAAAACAAGTAAACAAGTAACAGCTTAATCAGATTATTCATGGTAAATTGCGATGTGCCGTCACTGTGTGATTGTTTTATCGGTAAATTGAAACATACCCATAAAATCCGCAATTCTAACCCGATTAACCGCTTTTCTGGTATCTTTAAACATTTTAACAAAAACACCCACAGAAACGTAAAAAAATAGTGTTTACGTCGATAAGTTAGTTACTGAAAAAATGGTAAATGGTTTTTTGGTGTCAATGTAGCTGAAATAATTTATAACCATTTTTGTTAGTTATTTTTTTTCAAGTAACAAATAATACTTGCATTTTCCGCAAGTCTGATATGTAATTTAGTTCTAGCGGGGTTTAAATGTCCTTAATACACATCGTTCCCCTGCTAGACCTCCTAAATTGTACTTGACATTTACCTAAAATCATGCAATGGTTACTTGTTTAGAACAATAAACATTATTATTTTTTGGTCTCAATATTTTTTATTTCCCCCTACATATACGCCTGTGTAGGGGGTTTTTATTTAGTATAAACAGCGTGGAAATTTCTTATCACACTCGTAGGCATAACGTGCATCGCTTGGTGCAGAATCACCTAAATCAGGTCTTAGATGCTCACGCTGTCCACAGCCAGACAATGCTATTCCGATGCATATCAGCACACACCAAAATAATAATTTGTTAAAAAATCCGTCAAGTTTTAAAATGTTTTGTTTCATTATATCCTCCTGAATATATTATAAATATACCATAGAGAGATTAAAAAATGCTTAAGGGAGTTGATTTTTTTACATAAAGGGTACGTGTCTGTTTTCTTATTTCTAACGGCAATAAAAAAGGGCAGTGACAATCT
>Ga0181343_1000992_pt1 | contig 11615 bp, 17 predicted proteins | sample Su13VDMLBSD_FD_130110 | JGI IMG/M metagenome (GOLD analysis project Ga0181343, IMG submission 130110) | Freshwater viral communities from Lake Michigan, USA - Su13.VD.MLB.S.D | ecosystem: Environmental > Aquatic > Freshwater > Lake | place: USA: Michigan | collected 2013-07-15 | reverse complement strand
CGCCTAGTCTACAGGGGCGCGGCAATGCCGCGCCCCTTCCTTTCCCCGCCCCGCATGGTTCGCCATGCGGGGCTTTTTTTTGCCTCGTTATGAGCGTTCCCATGACAGTTCCTGATAGTTCTCTTGATAGTTCTCTTGATAGTTCTCTTGATAGTTCCTGATAGTTCTCTTGATAGTTCTGAAGGCTAGAGCCTTAGCTGTAGCCGTTGCCGTTGCATTGTGAGAATTTCGGTAGTTTTTGCCGTCTGGTAACACCTGTTACCGCCTAAAACTTTCTAACATTGTATTGTGAGAAAATGGGGTTTGTAAGCCCTTGATATTCCTACATTGTTAAATGTTCAAATTTGGTGCATTGTCAACCTGTGTCAACATTAAGGCAAACTAAGGCAGGAATATGGCAATGTTAGAGTGTTAGAAAACTAAATTTGTAATGTTAAATGTAAGTCTTTGATTTTAAAGCGATGTTCGCAATGTTAGATTGTTAGAGCGTTTTTAGGGTACCTATAAGAATTTACGTTACTTGTGTCTCTATGCAGATGCAAAAATAGAAATCTCTTATAGGGTATATAATAAAAACGACTTAACTTTATAACAATCTAACATTACAAAAAATTCTCTTTTACTTTCAGCCACTTATTTTTCGCCCTTTTGTGAGATTTCACCTTGCCATTTCTCACGTTGCCCCCCCATTTTCTAACATTCCCACCATTTGACATTGTACACAGGGTGTGCTATACTTTTCTAACAATGGGAGAAGCACGTCCAAGCCACAAACCAACCAACAACAAATCTAACAAAGCAAAAACGGTAACAGCTGTTACCGAGAGGGAAACCCCGATGACCGAGCCAGAACGAAAACTAACCAATACGCTTATCCAATTCGCTTTGGATGCCCAAAAGTTCAGCGCTGAAGTGAACAATAGAAACAACCGAATGCGCGACCTGCTGCGCGATGCAGTAGACGCAATTGCAATAGAAGAACCAGCAATAGCATCGCGAAGAATACAAAGCGTAATCAAGATACTGACCGAGAGCATCAACGCACATGCTAAAGCAAACCAATAACAGCACGGTTACAATGTAACCGACAAAAAATCTAACAAAGCAAAACGGTAACACCTGTTACCACCCAACCAAGAAGGAGCAAGTGACGTGAGCAACTTGTACGAGTGCTTTTTTAAGCGTGACCGAGTGACCATACGGGCTGCCACTACATACGAAGCGCAGCAATTAGCGGCTGCCCATTTCAGAGCAAAGAAAAGCTACGAGGTGACTGTCGTGCTGGCGGAGAAAGCCGGAGAACCAATAACCCACACAGCAGACTTCTAACAAACCAAGGAACCTACCCAATGGCAAAACAACCAACCAAGTGCCGCGACTGCAACGAGTTCGTGCCGACCGGACGAGTAAAGTTAGGCTGGCGCACCTGCCTTGCCTGTGGTGACCGGGAGGCAGAACAGAAAAAGTGGACTATAGTCAGTGGGCATAAGAGCGGATTTTTTATAGCGAACAGGGAAGAACTAAAGCAGCTAAACCCGAAACGGGTAAGCTAAACCCAAGGGAGAAACGCCATGACACCACCACTAAAACCCGACTGCCACGATACAGACAGTGCGCAGGGGTATGGAATCCCCGCCATGTATGCGTTCTCCGACGAAGGAGGCATCGGCATGACCGCGCGCATACTGGAGGCATACAAGAAGCCAAGCGCGAACCCAAAGCTAAAGAATTACCTAATCCTGCAAGCAGACCCGAAAACACCAACAAAAGTAATAGCCTACATGGAACGTGGCTACGCTAGGTCTCTCTTGGAACATCTGGCCGAACTCATTGGCGAGATGGCACTCGTGGGTGCGGCGGCAGAGGAGGCCATGGACCTAGCCGCTGCGATATGGGCGCTGCCTGAAGAGGAGGAGCAAGTGTGATGGGCAGGCGATTAGTCGTCGAGTGGTTTGAGTTCTGCAAACTCTACGCAGAGGGGGACAAACGCAACGAAGAGGGGCACAAACTCCTTGCGGAGGGGCGCAAACTCTATGCGGAGGGGGACAAACGCAGCGAAGAGGGGCACAAACTCTGGGCGGAGGGGAACAAACGCAACGAAGAGGGGAACAAACGCAACGAAGAGGGGAACAAACGCAACGAAAAGGGGGACAAACTCTCCGCAGAGGGGAACAAACTCTGGGCGGAGGGGTACAAACTCTACGCAGAGGGGAACAAACTCTACGCAGAGAGGGACAAACTCTATGCGGAGGGGCACAAACTCCTCGCGGAGGGGTACAAACGCGACGAAGAGGGGAACAAACTCTACGCAGAGGGGTACAAACTCTACGCAGAGAGGGACAAACTCTGGGCGCATGCGAAGGTTAAGTTTGAAGCCGCCGTGGTGAAGGCAGAGGCAAAGGTTAAGGCAAAGGCAAAGGTTAAGTGGACCGAGGAGGGGTGTGTAGTTGCTGGCGAGGAGTACCGGTTCGACGAACCCGTTTAATAGAACAAACACGGTAACAGCTGTTACCACCTGAACAACTAAGAAGGAGCAAGTGAGGTGGTTCGAGAGAGTAGAAGGTTAGTCGTCGAGTGGTTTGAACTCTGCAAACTCTACGCAGAGGGGAACAAACTCTTTGCGGAGGGGGACAATTTCTACGCAGAGGGGAACAAACTCTACGAAGAGGCGAACAAACTCTACGAAGAGGGGGACAAACTCTACGCAGAGGGGGACAAACTCTACGCAGAGGGGCGCAAACTCTACGCAGAGGGGGGCAAACGCAACGAAGAGGGGAACAAACTCTACGCAAAGGGGCACAAACTCCTTGCGGAGGGGCGCAAACCCAACGAAGAGGCGCACAAACTCGCCGTAGAGGGGCGCAAACTCTATGCGGAGGGGGACAAACGCACCGAAGAGGGGAACAAACTCCGTCTGCATGCGAGGGTTAAGTTTGAATCCGCCGTGGTGAAGGCGAAGATCAAGGAAAAGGTTGGGTGGACCCATGAAGGCTGCGTAGTGGGTGAAGATACGTATACGTTTGCAGAACCCGTGTAGAACAACCAACCAAACGGTAACACTGTTACCAAAGAAGGAGCAAAGACAATGGCGTTTCACATCGACACGCGAGACATACCCGTAATCAGAACCTATGAAAAAGCCTCTAAGCTGGAGGCCAGTATCAAGCCGATACGAGGGAGATCGGATAACTGCAAGCCCATAGGCGACCGTAAAAAGCAGCACATGAGCATTCGAAGAGTGGGAACGATCATAAAGACGCGCCTACACAATACCGACGTGGTAGCGTTCCATGAGGATGGGCTAATTGAAATTAATATGGGGGGTTGGAACAGCGTCAGCACAAGGCTGTTCATTCAGGAGGTGCTGGGGGCTAACGTAGAGACCAAGAGCGACACCCCGTATATATTGTGTAGCTGGTGGGATGACGGCGTGCGGAAGATTGGCAGGCTGCCACTTCGAACTCAGTATAACACCCCAAACTACTTCCGCCGGGAGCCTGAGACCTACCAGACCTACCAGACCGACCAGACCTACCTGACCTATCAAAACCCCATCTTCCCCGGCAAAACCAAGATACATCGCAAGGCTGCGCTGGAGGAGTACAAACGCTATGAACCCTTCAAAGAACTGCTGTTGGGCATGGGTAAGGTGTTTCACGGGGGGGATTGGGAGGACCTGACCAAGGCGGCAGCGGCAGCGGACAAGTCGCCTAGAGTTTGGCTGGATAGCCATATTTTAAGCGCAGCGAGGGGGGAGGAAGGTGAGGAAGGTATGATGCAAGCGGCTCTCCTTGCCCTGCTCCGTCTTGGAAAGAGTAAAGGAGAGTACTTATCGGGAGTGGGTTTTAAGCACAAATTCCACTTCGAACCCAAGAACTTATGGGCCAAGGTCCAGAAGGGTATAATTGAGGAGAACAAGGACAGGCTAACGTATCAGGAAGAAGTCCGTGATGGGGGTATGGTGTAATGTGGATTGTTAGGGAGTTGGCAGTTTTGTTTCTTACGTGGGTGTTGTTTTCTGGTTTTATTTTGGCGACGGTTGTCGTCGCGTTTGAGTGGGCCGCAGGGTGCGGCGAGGCAGGAGGTTCCTGCATTTGGTTAGTGGAGAGAGGAAATGGGTAAGGACCCGATGAAGCCCGTGCCACGGGCAACAAGGTGTAGGTGCGGCACATATCTCCCTAAGGGGGCGATGGTCCGCTGGGATGAAGACTATCGTGAATACTATGACTGCGCGGTATGTAGGCCGCGCGAGGAGAAGAGAGATGAATAAGTTGGAGAGGAAGAGGCACTACAACAAAGCCCATGCGGAGAGACTGCGCAAGGAAGAAGAGGATTTGGACTACAAGCTGGCTCTCCTGAAGGCGCGTAAGGAAGACGAGACCCGATCCTTCCATGTGGTCACACGTGGGCGGGAGGATAGCGTTGCCCTTTTGCTGTGCAACTACAGGCGGGGCATGTCCCGCGCAAACATGGAAAAAGTATGGGGCAAGCAGTTCGTGGCCGCCGTGCTGAACCAAGAACATACTAAGCAAGCCGAAGCCGAAGCGGCGGCGGGGGGTAATTAATTTGTTTTGTTTTGGTTTCTCTTGTTATGCCTTTGTTTGACATTGTTTACTTTATCTGCTATGCTCTAACTATAATAAGAAATCACACCGACCAACCAACCAACCAACCAAACGGTAACAGCTGTTACCGTCCAAAGGAGCAACGACAATGGCTACTAATTCCACAACAACACTTAATTTCGGATCAACCGTAACCCTTGCACAGGCTGCGCAATTAATCATGGCCTGTCCCGATGTGCGGTTCATGCTTCAAGGCGAGCCGGGTATCGGCAAGTCAAGCCTTCTAGGCACCATAAAAGAACTCAACCCAGACTACATCACAGCGTATATGGATGTACCGACCATGGAAATTGGCGATATCGCCATGCCTGTTGTGCACCACGAGACGCGAACCACGCGGTACTACCCAAACGCTATGTTCAAACTCCACCAATCCGCCCCAGTGGCAATCATGCTCGACGAGTTCACCAAGGGTGCGGCCCCTGTTCGTAATATGCTGCATCCCATGCTCGAAGCGCACAATCCGCGACTAGGCGATGTGCCTCTGCCCGAAGGCACTCTTGTTTTCTTGACGGGTAATTTGAGTTCGGATGGTGTGGGCGATGCGCTTCCTGCACATAGCCTTGGGCGTATTACTCTTCTCACTGTGTCCAAACCAGACTCCGACCAGTGGCTTGGTTGGGCGCTCAACAACGATATTGATCCGTCAGTAATGGCCTTCGTGCGGGCCTATCCCCATGTGCTTGCGTCCTACCTTGATCCGTCTCAAGGGGACAATCCGTACATCTTCAACCCCCGCAAGGTACTCAAGGCTTACGTCTCACCACGTTCTCTTGCGCGGGCGAGTAACATCGTGAAGCGTAGGTCCATGTTTAACTCCGACACCCTTGTGCATGCTCTGTCCGGTACAATCGGTGAGCCCGCAGCGCGGGATATGGAGGCGTACATCGCCTATCAGGATCAGCTCCCGTCATGGGACCACATCGTGCGTGATCCGGTGGGGACGCGCGTGCCCGACAGTGCGGGTGCGTGTTCGGTGTTAGTCTATGGTGCACTCCAGAAGCTGGAAAAAGCTACGCTGACGCCTGTGCTGAAATATCTTCAGCGTATGGCACCGGAGTGGCAAGCTGTGTTTATCATTAGCCTAGCCAAGAACCCGGTGAAGCAGCACATCGCGTTCAGCAATACTGAGTTCTCAACGTGGCTGCGCAAGAACCAAGACCTGTTGTGAAACGCGGTAACAGTGTTACCGCCAAAGGAGCAAACAAATGACTACTGAAGATAGAGTGGAGCGAAAACTCCACAAGGCCAAGATCACACTCATGCGGAACCCCAAGTTCGTCCTGTGGTCCGGCATCATGATGATTGGTAAGACGCAGATCGTGGATAACATACCGACTGCGTGTACCAACGGACGGGACGAGATGTACGGGCGGGAGTTCGTGGATAAGCTGCCGGATAAGGAACTATCCTTTACCGTGCTGCATGAGACCATGCACAAAATGTTCCGCCACCTGACTGTCTGGAAGAAGCTGTGGGAAGAGAACGCACAGCTAGCCAACATAGCGTGTGACCACGTGATTAACCTCATGCTGGTGGACCTAGACCCAATGGAGGAATTTATATCCCCGCCAAAGAAGCCTGATGGGTCACTGCTGGTGTACTACGACACACGCTTCCGTAACATGAACGCAAAGCAGGTGTATGACATCCTGAAAGACGAAGGTGGTGGTGGTGGTGGAGGGGAAGGCTTCGATGACCACGACTGGGAAGGCGCTCAGGATATGAGCGAGGAGGAGAAGAAAGTCCTTGAGAAAGAGCTGGAGCATGCGGTCCGTCAGGGTAAAGCGCAGCACCAGAAGATGAACGGCAAAGACGGTGGGGGTCTCGACCGTTTACTTGACGACATAACCACACCCAAGGTGGACTGGCGCGAAGCACTGCGTGAGTTCGTGAAGTCTATGTGTACGGCGAAGGACGTATCTTCGTGGCGCAGGGTGAATAGGCGGTTCCTGTGCCACGATGTGTATATGCCTAGCTTGGTGGGCGAAACCGTAGGGGACGTGGTGCTTGGCGTGGACACGTCAGGCTCAATTGGTGGCGCAGCACTTATGGAGTTCATGTCGGAAGCGAAGGCTATCTTTGAAGAAGTGCGCCCGTCCAAAGTCCACCTACTCTACTGGGATGCTGAAGTAGCAGCGCACGAGGAGTACGAACAGGGTCAAATGGAAACCATCCTTGCTTCGACCAAACCCAAGGGTGGTGGTGGCACGTCGCCGTCATGCGTAAGCCAGTATCTCAAGAGCAAAAACATAAAGCCTGAGTGCGTCATCATGATGACCGATGGGTACGTTGGGGATGACTGGGGTGCAGAGTGGACCGCGCCTGTTCTGTGGACCGTGTTCGATAATCCATCTGCCACCGCTACTACGGGCAAGACAATCCATGTCGAGAAGTAAGGAGAAAACTATGAAAGTCAGAGTCGAAATCGGATATGAAAACTACGTTTTGGAGATAGAAGACGCTGCCAAGCTGGTGCGTATTCTTTCTGAGGCGGAAATATTTGAGCAGAAGTGGCACACGGACACCAAAACAAGTTCACTGCACATCTACCCAAGAATGCAGAAAACCAACAGAGGGTTCACTATGACTACACTTTCGGACGACGAGTACAGTATGGCGAAACTCGCTGGCAAACCAGAGGAATAGCAAGGAGCAAGTAACAATGGCACGTGATCCATTCGTCGAGTTGTATCGAGACGACCTAGACGCTACAGGGCTGCCTTGGGAGGTGGTCAATGGCAGTAAACACAAGAAGGTATATGTAGGGGGGAGGCTTGCAATCGTCCTTCCTAATGGGAGGAAAAGTGTTAATTCGAACAAAGAACAACACAGAAGAACACTTAAGAACATTCAACAGGCGGCGGGAGCCGCCCAAGCGCAAACCAAACGGTAACAGTGTTACCAACAAAGAAGGAGCAAACCATGTCTATCTCATCTTCCGCCATGCTGGTGGAACTTAACCTCAGTGTCTGGACCGCTGCCAAACTGGACAAGTCCGAGACAGCACGGGTCGTGAACCAAAACAATGCTGCATCAAACGCAGCGCAGGTTCGAAAGAACCTGCTGGCTGGCACATCACAACGGAAAGATATTGCTGACTACGCAGCGGGGTGTAGGTCGTGGCACAATACTCGCACGTTGCCTTGGGCGGATAAGGGGCAGCGACTGCTGCCCACCAGCATGTTCCTCGATTACAAGACGGACCTGACCATGCGTAAGAATACGTTCGCGCGTATGGTGGACGACTTCCTGTACAACTACCCTGCCATCGTGCAGACAGCGCATAACTATATGGGCGGTCTGTTCGACCCTAACGATTACCCTAGCGTGGACGAGGTGCGGGGTAAGTTCGGGTTCCGTGTTGTGTTCTCTCCGGTGCCGGAGTCAGGTGACTTCCGACTGGACGTGGCGCAGCGTGATTTGCAGGATATCAAGGAAGAGTACGAGGAGAACTTCAAAGGTAGGCTGGCTGATGCCATGCGCGAGCCTTGGGAGCGGCTGCATAAAGAGTTGAGCCACATCTCCGAGAGACTGGCGGAACCAGAGATTGATGGAGATGACGTAGAGAATAAGCGGGCGAAGCCTTACCACGCCAGCCTTATTACAAATGCGCAGAACCTGTGTTCTCTGTTAACCCACCTGAATGTTACTCGTGACCCTGATCTGGAACAGGCACGGCGGCAGTTGGAAAAAGCGTTGGTTGGTGCAGACATTGAAGTGCTTCGCAAGAGCCCGACAGACCGCGCCGATGTGAAGTCCAAGGTGGATGAAATCCTCAAGAAATATGAGTGGTAATATGGCGACAAAGAAACTTACTGAAGAAGAAAAATATGTACTCAAAGAGCTTAAGAACGCAAAGAAGTTTACAGATAACGCGCTTAAGTCAGCTGTAAACAATATAGACTGGCATCCTTCTACCCCCACCAGACAAATAGTAAGCACACTAAACAAGAAAGGTATAAAGCCTGCGCTCGTTACTACATTCAAACAACACTATGATCTTGAACTTACGCAGGAGGACGTAGAGTACATGGACAATTTGGCGGGGTACAATTCATTGGTAAACCCCGACGCTAAATGGGCCTACGTCCACATAGAATATGACGTGTACTACGTCATGGATGAGCACGAAAAAATTAAAGCCTACACACCTGATAAGCTACCCAGTTGGATTGCCGAAAGTGTAGGTATGCTTAAACTTATGGATGTTAGCACGGCCATATCTCACGTTGGCTATCGCATAACGGAGAACAATTTCTATGTGTTGCATAGGCCGGATCGTACTTATGAAGATGGTGTGAAAAACTTGGCGAGTAAAACATAACAAGAGAAAGTACCAACATGGCTAGAACACCCGAAGGCAAAGTCAAAGACGCAGTTGTAAAGGTTCTCAAGGAAGAGGACGTTTACTATTTCTTTCCCATGACGCACGGCATGGGGCGCAGTGGTGTGCCTGATATCATCGCTTGCGTTGACGGACGCTTCGTCGGGATAGAATGCAAGACAGACGGTGGCAGGACCACTGAACTGCAACAAAAAGAACTGGATGACATACGTAAGCATGGCGGCATGGGTATGGTTGCCTACGGCGTCGAGGGTGGGAGAGCGACCGTGCGGCTCCTCATTCAGACCCTTAGAAATAAGATATGAGCAGGGAGGGAACGATCATGCGCTTTCTAACCATCGACTTTGAAACGTTTTATTCCAAAACGTTCAGCCTCAAAAAACTGACGACTGAGGAATACATCCGCTCGCCGGAGTTCGAGGCTATCGGGGTGGCGGTGCAGGTTGATGATGCCGAGCCTGTTTGGTTCAGTGGGACCAAGGCGCAGACTAAGAAGTTCTTGGATGGGTTCGATGTTGGTAACAGTGTTACCATCGCCCACAACGCCATGTTCGATATGGCAATACTGAACTGGCACTTCGACATTCGCCCCAAGCGGATCGTGGATACTCTTTCTATAGCCCGTGCAATACACGGCACCGACATAAGCCTGAGCCTAGCCTCATTGGCGCAGCACTACGGGTTGGGGGTTAAGGGCAACGAGATCATAAACGCTCTGGACTTGCGGCGCTTGGACTTCTCGCCTGAGGGGCTGGAGAGGTACGGTGAGTACTGCTGCAATGACGTGGCGCTGACCTACGAGTTGGCGCGTAAGTTACTAGACGGCTTCCCGATGAACGAGTTGAAGCTGATTGACCTGACCATCCGTATGTTCAGTGAGCCTGTGCTAACGCTGGGCAATGAAGTGCTGTACGAGCATTTGGAGGAAGTGCGGGAGGCAAAGCGGATAACGCTAGAGAACGTAGAGAAACTGGCTACCCGCGAAGACCTCATGAGCAATCAGAAGTTCGCCAAGTTGCTGGAAAGCTTTGGGGTCACTCCTCCCGTCAAGGTGAGCCCGCTCACGGGTAAGGAAACACTGGCGTTCGGAAAGACTGATGAAGAGTTCAAAGCCCTGCTGGAGCACGAGAATATAGCGGTACAGACGCTTGTGGCTGCTAGGCTAGGGGTGAAATCTACCATCGAGGAGACCCGCACTGAGCGGTTCTTAGGTATCGCAAAGAGGGGACTTCTGCCTATCCCCTTACGTTACTACGCAGCGCACACGGGTCGGTGGGGAGGAGACGATAAGGTAAACCTACAAAACTTACCCCGTGCTTCACCCCTCAAGAACGCAATCCTAGCCCCCGATGGGTACAGAGTTATCGACAGCGATAGTAGTCAGATTGAAGCGCGGACGCTAGCTTGGCTTGCTGAGCAGGACGACCTTGTTGCTGCGTTCGAGGCTGGCGAAGACGTGTACAAGATCATGGCTTCAAAGATTTACAACAAGCCTGAGAAGGACGTGACCAAAGATGAACGCTTTGTGGGAAAGACCACAATCCTAGGTGCAGGATACGGCATGGGGCACGTTAAGTTTCAGAAATCCCTAAAGAACTTTGGTGTTGATGTAACGCTAGAAGACGCGCAGTCCATCATCACAACATACCGTACCAGCTATCAACTTATCCCCGCTCTGTGGCGCACTGCCAACAAGATGTTGCATGTCATGTTGGAAGATGCCGAAGCAGAGTTTGGTAGGGACGGGATACTAAAGGTCGAAGGAAGCAAGGGTATAAAGCTGCCCAATGGGGTGTATATACGTTACCCCAACTTACGCCGCTGGCAGAACGACAAGGGCGATGTTGAACTAGTCTACGATACCAAGCGCGGCAAAGCCGTAATCCCTAACCGTATCTACGGCGGGAAAGTCATAGAAAACGTGTGTCAGGCGCTGGCCCGTATCGTGATTGGTGAGCAGATGCTGAACATAGCGAGGAAGTACAAAGTAGCCATGACGGTACACGATGCGATTTGCTGCGTTGTGCCTGAGAATGAAGTTGACACTGCCCAAGAGTTTGTGGAAATATGTATGCGTGTTCGCCCCGAGTGGGCACCCGAATTACCCTTAAATTGTGAGGCTGGAAGTGGAAAGAGCTACGGAGAATGCTAATGGGGGCTATTAGAATAAGAATGCAAGCTATCCAGAAAGCGGTGTGCGTCTACTACAAACTGGATATGGAGGATTTACTTGGCGCTAATAGGGTAAGGGGGTTTTCCAGACCCAGAATGGTAGCAATGTATCTGTGTCGTAAACTTACGAGCAACAGTCTCCCGCAGATTGGGAGGGCTTTTAACCGCGACCACACAACGGTTCTTAGTGCTGTTCGCAACGTCACTGGTTTAATTGACACCGATGGTGAAACACGCCGAGCCGTTCTGCTAATCGCTAAAACGCTTATTAACGACAGTGTGGATGCGGACTTACAGGCTCTAAACAAGGATGCAGCGTAATGACCGATGAATACGAATTTACTGCAGACTGGTTTCACTGGGCACCTGAAGTCTGGATGAAGCTCGCGGAGTTCATGCCGGAACGCCAAGCGTTTCTTGAGATAGGTTCATATGAAGGGCGCAGTGCCGTCTGGATCGTAGAAAACCTT
>Ga0181343_1000991_pt1 | contig 11637 bp, 9 predicted proteins | sample Su13VDMLBSD_FD_130110 | JGI IMG/M metagenome (GOLD analysis project Ga0181343, IMG submission 130110) | Freshwater viral communities from Lake Michigan, USA - Su13.VD.MLB.S.D | ecosystem: Environmental > Aquatic > Freshwater > Lake | place: USA: Michigan | collected 2013-07-15 | reverse complement strand
TGTAGTGTTGTTTACAACTGATGTTATTCTGTAAGAATTGGATCTTCCAGCTTGTATTCCATTTCCAGTTATTGTTAATGTAGCCCTTGAAGCTGCCGTTATGTTGCTTACCAGGTAATTAAACAATGATACTGCTCCAGTAGTACCGTCGTACTGGCTTCTAGACACAAATATCTGAGTGGTATTTGTTGGACTTAAAGCACTATTGTATCTAAACCCGTTTGCGGCAGGGGGAGCGGTTTGAGCAGCTATATCCCAGTCGTACTGAAGGTAAATTCCATTCGGGATCCCCCTTACCCCAGTAGCCCCAACGGTGGCGGCTGGACCTGGAGGTCCTTCAGGGCCTGTTGCTCCTGTTAGACCCGTGGCCCCCGTCATGCCTTGCACGCCAGTAGCGCCTGTGACCCCAGCTCCCGTTGCGCCAGCGGGACCAGTAGCACCAGTGGCTCCATTCGCGCCAGCAATACCAGCCGCGCCAGTAGCTCCAGTTGAACCAATAGAGCCAGCAGAGCCAGCCACCCCAGTAGCGCCTTGAGGCCCAGTAGCACCGACTTCTCCAGCTGGCGTAAACGTTACACTTATGTCCTCTGTTGTGTTAAAGTTACCAGAATAAGCTACCGTAGTTATAGGAACAGTAAGATACGTTCCGTTATCAATTATATTTCCAGTTATATATGAGATGTGGTTGTCAAAAGTTGCACTACCACTCATCATTATAGTGCCCTTGATTTGAGCGGGGTTGTCATCCCAAGACAAAATCCAATTCTTGCTTCCAGCCCCGATCAAACCAGTCTGATATATGTAAAGTAGAGTGGCGGTGGATGGGTCGGATGTATTAAATCTAAACTTACCATACCCAGGAGGCACAGCAGGATTTGTTTCGTACTCGTATAGAACACCAACTCTGCCATCTACGCCTGGAGCACCTCCTGGACCCGTTGGACCAGTAGATCCAACTCCAGTAGCACCAGTGGCTCCATTCGCGCCAGCAGGTCCAGTAGCACCTTGAACACCAGTGACACCAGTATCACCCTGTGGGCCACCAGCAGGACCCGTAGGCCCTTGAACGCCAGTTGCGCCAATAGGACCAGCAGAACCAGTAGCCCCAGTGGCCCCAGTAATACCTACTCCAGTCGCACCAACATCCCCATTTCTAATAAAGCTTACGATTACTTTATCTAAGTTGGAAAAGCTTACTGTTGAAGAAAATACGTTCTCTACTGATAAATTAAACCAGTTTGTATTGTCTACTAAAGAGTTTAGCTTAAATAAAGCTATAAGACTAGAGTTATCTGCTTCTGCAATCTGTATGTACCCCTTTATTGGGTTTGTACTATCGTCCCAAGTTCTAATGTACTGACCTATATTACTGATGGTCTCGTTAAACTGAGCCCTATTTATATATATGTTAGTTACATTAAAGATGTTAGAGTTGTTAAACCTTAAGTAATAATTACCTGGGTCTTCGGCCTGTGTGCTGGCGCTAAAAGTATATCCAAACGAAACGCCACCAAAAGCTCCAGTAGCACCACGAGGGCCAGTTGACCCGCTTGACCCAGCGGGCCCAGTAGCCCCAGTATCACCAGCGGCAGCGGCGGTCCCAGGTATTCCCTGAGCCCCAGTTGCTCCCACGGGACCAGTAGAGCCAGTTGCTCCTTGAGTTGACGCTGGACCTGGGGGGCCTTCGGGGCCTGTTGCTCCTTGAGCACCAGTAGCCCCAGTAGCACCAGCTCCCGTAGCGCCAGTAGATCCCTGAATACCAGGCGATCCAGTCAAACCGCTAACACCAGTAGGACCTTGAACCCCAGTGGCACCAGTAGGACCAGCAACACCAGGTGACCCAGAAGATCCAGCGGGGCCAGTAGCCCCAGTAGGTCCAGCAACACCAGTAGCCCCAGTGTCCCCATCCCCAGATGCCGCATTGGCAAAAGACATAACGCCGTCAGCGCCAACTACTATTGTCTGACCAGCTGTGTATGGGCCAGTAGGAAGGGTATAAGAATTTGGACCAGTAGCGCCATTTGGGAATATGCTAACTTTCTCGTTTAATGATATACCAGACTCACTTGCCTTTATTACCTCTTCGTTGTTTGCGACAACTTTTACAAATCCCTCTTGTGGACCTGCCGCTCCAGCCGCCGTCTGAACCTCAACTCTATAGTCAGCTAGTGGTGCATTGGCCGCAGACGCATTAGATGGAGCCTCTAAGATCCTAGGCTGCAACAGCGTTTTTGTTAAATCGCTTGTTGTTTTAATCTGATTCTCAAGGCTATATACTTTTGATTTGTAGTCATCGGTAATTTCCTTATCAGCAAGTTTAAAGTAATCAAACAGACTTAAAGAAGATGGGGTTGCGTTAGCGGCAAGCCTTATGTTTTCTCCGTGTAAAAAAACAGTACCGTTGGTTATCGGGGCATATTGAGGAACACCGTTAAGAGTAGATAGCTGTATGTTAGAAATTTGTCCATCATCACCTTTGTCTCCTTTTGGTCCAGTAGCTCCAGTCGCCCCAGCTCCAGTAGCACCAGTTTCACCCTTTTGACCTTGAGCACCAGTAGCTCCAGTAGCTCCAGTCATCCCAATTGGTCCGCCAGCAGGCCCTGTAGGACCCATAGCACCAGGGGCACCAGCTGGACCAGTGACACCAGTATCACCCTGTGGTCCTCCAGCAGGACCCTGAGGGCCAGCGGGGCCCGTAGCTCCCTGAGGCCCAACTGGTCCAGAAGCGGGGGAAACGATAACAGGCGCTACAGCCTGAGGCGACAGCTTAATAACTACGTTATCTCCAGAAGTTACCGTTATATTCCCCATCTTATATAGATATATCTTCGTTTACAGTAAAGAAACCACTCATCCAAGTCTTAATAACAGGAGTTGCATTTTGGTTTTTAGTAGACTGTAGATCGTACACGTAAGTCCCAGCCTCTATATTAGCCATAGAAGAAGCCGCCTTGCTTATAACCAAAAGCGCAGCTGCAACCCCAGAAGAATTTTGAGTCAAGGCAGCCATATCCATTGAAACGACAGCGTTGCCAGTGTTATTATCATCTGAAGTTCTGACCTCCATCTTAAAGGCCCCACCACCGTCAATGTAAGATGACATAGACTGACCGAAGTCAACGGTCAGTTCAAAGGTGTCACCTTTCCTGCAAACTATATCTACCCTCGAAGAGGAGTCAAGATTTACTTTAGCCATTACCCTTGTATTAGACTGTTTATAAAGCTCATGTTATTATCTTCTAGTTCACCTCTAGAGCCTTGACGCTGAGAAATAAGTCTACTTTGCTGCACGGCTTGCTTCTCTACACGATCGTCTTTTCGGTCCTCTTTAAATGTCTCAAGCTTCTTCTTGTAATCCTGCTCGTCACTTCTAATTCCAAGCATAGCCTGTGACTTGATCAGCTCAATGTCTTTTCTGAGAGCGTATTCCATCTGAAGCATCTCAGCTTCAATCATAGACTTCATGCGAAGTTCCTCCATCTTCAGCTGGCTTTCGATTTGCATCTCTTGTATACGTGCCTGAGAAGTAGCCTGAGCTACCTGCACGTTTGCTTCAGCCTGAGCTTGAGAGTTCTGCTGAGCAATATCCATATTCGTTTTGATACGCTTCTTTCTGCGCACAACCAACAGCCTTTCCGCTTGATCGACGTCTTTAAGCTGTCGTATAGCTATAGCGTCCTCAAGGTCTATTTCTCTTTGAGACAAGGCGATCTGTATGTTTTGTTCGAGATAAGACCTGTCTTTGTCTGACATGTTTGTCTGAACCAAAACACCGAAGTTGTACATCGGGAGATCAGAGAACGAAGAGAGCACACGCATGTTCGTGTTTCCTATGGCGTTCTCATAAACCTTGTACAACACGGATGCATACGGGAGTATCTGAATGCACTTGATAACGTCTTCACACACCTTCTTATAAAGAATAAGCGAAGAGTGCTTCACATCATAGATAGCGTTATTTGCAGCAGCCATTGCCTGCTCTCTAACCCCAACCAAAGCATCTCCTTTCGGAGATGAAGCATCCATTACTTCGTTGATACCAGTAGCATCTCTGATCATCCTGAGGTAGTGGTTATACAGGGCCACCAGCTCATTGATGTTTCTGATTGAGTTCTCAATAGATCTAACTGGTGGATTCTGGAAGCCGCCCTCTGGGTTTTTGCTTCTGTAGTAAAAGACCCCCGTCTGTTCGTAGATGTCTTGGATGTCCAGCGGCTGCAACTCTCCTCCTCTCCCAAGCTGCACGTTTTCAAGACCCTCGATGTCTACAATCAATCCATCTGGCTTTGCTTTTGCGATAGCCTGCTGCAACTTAAGGTGAGTGATCTGAAGAAGATCTGCAAATCCGATAACGCTAGAGACAAGACTCTTAGGCATCATTCTGCGCATGTTTACAGCGCATGCAGAGTATGACATTCTCGCCTTGGAGATGTCGTACATATTCTTCGGGATATTTGTCTTGAGACCGTAGTCAAAGAGAAGATTACACCCAAGTATATATTTACCCCCGTATATGGTAGCGTTCTCAATCTTGTATGGGGTTCTTTCGAACACCGAGTTCTTGGGATATTTGTAGGTCTCTCCCTTAAAGTAGAATCCCATATTCCCATAACGAGACTGCTTGTCCTCAAAGAACATAGGGTCAACAGAAACGAACTCAAAATCAAGCACCTCTACAGTAAACTCATCATACCCATACATCTCCTGCTGAGTGAAACGATCGTAAAAACGATCGAACATTCTGCTGGAGTTGTTACCATATCTGTGCTTGAGTTTTTGAGCTATGTTCTTGTAATCTTCTTCCGTAAATTGGTCCCCAGCTAATCTCTTCAACTCCTGGATAGTCATACGCTTCACATGACCTGCATACGAAATATCATTGAAAGTCGGATCGTCAGTATAGCTATGTATAAAGTTTACAGGATCAACGTATTCTTGAACGATACCATGTGCAGGATCATACTGTCTCTTTGTTACCGCAAGCCCAAGAGAAACCAGGTCGTTCACACATCTTCTGAAGATAGAGTCCTTGAATGAAGACCACTCAAGAGTAGCACTTAGTGCAATCTGAGCTGCGATTTCCGCATCGGTCTTTATGTTGGTGTCTATGAAGATTTCGGCCTCTTCTAAGCTGTCGGGGATCACAGTGGTGTCTATGGTTGACTCAACCCCATACTGCTTCATATCCATCAAGAATGGCTTGTTCTCGATCAGAGTTCTAGCCATGCGCTTCTGAGTATCCTTTTCGCTAGTAGACAATGGATCTACGGCGTCTACATTCGGATATGGGTCTTCAGAAAGAACGTTGTTTACTACGATTTTAACGAACTTAGGAATGATTGGAACTGGGCTCCAGTCAAGATTCAATAGTGTCCCGTCTCCGTTGTTTGGATCCAGAGAGTTCAGAATCTGCTTGTATATAGTGGTGTCTTGGACCCCGCTAGCGTAGTCTCTATTGCGTTCGAACTCCTTGTATCGCTTTCGATATATGCTCTGGTCATCATCCGTTCTTCCCCACTGGTTTTCAATAGCTTTAGCGTACTGAACACCGTACTCTTTGCTCTGCTTCATTTCTGAAGGAGCCAGAGGATCGGGAAAATTGTTTGATACCTTTCTTGCGTCAGAAGGGTGCATTTACACTTATTTTACAAAGCAAATATACAAACTTTCTAGGCGTTGAATTTATACCTTCTAAAGAACTTCTTTTCGTCAAAGTTAGTTCTAGGTTTTTCTTGTTTTATTTTTTGAGCCGCTAACAGAGCCAAACCACTACTGATGGTCAAGTCAAACTTGGTTCTTTTGTCTATCCTATAGCCAATCCAATCTTCAAGGGTTCTGTTGAAGTACATCTTCCCCATATTCCCAGTTTCGTAGTTCTCCCCAACATGCTCAAACACAAATGACTCAATCGCTTGTGCGTGGGCATGAATGATGTCTTGAGAGTTTGAAGGAATACCCTTTGTCTTTACCCCATCAGAATAGGCGCTAGTCTTTAGATGTTCTGGTCGATCCAGTACATACCCATCAAATCCCCTCTGTTCAAAGTACCTTACAATCCCGTATTTGTTGTTTTCTATAAGAAGAGGGTACCCATAAAAAAAGGAGCACATAAGCACGTCTTCGTAAAACAGTCTGGCTAAGTCTGGACGAGAGGCGTACTCAACCACAAACATGTTAGACGGGTGAGTGTCTGACATATTGAATTTGTTGAACATGTGCATAGCCCCTTTAGACCCACGGCCATCCACGGTTGCATCAAGGTCATACGAGTCAACCCCACCACACCCATACTGCTCAAACGGTGCGATAAGCTTTCCTTTGTCCTCTCTTCTTACGTTCTGAAATTCTTTCGGAGGTATCCAAGAAATCATGAATCGTCCCCTTTCATCTGGGACAAAGGCCACGGTCTTGTCTTGTTCTGTCCACACGAAATTCCCCTTCACCACGGGATTTGGGAATAAAGATTCGTTGTGTTCTATCTGCTGGTAAATCTTACCTACGTTAAATACACTACCAGAGATGCTGTCCCTAAACGCCTCGTCTTCCGTGAAAGGGAACTGCCTAGTAATCTCATTCATCTCCCTAGCGTCACCTCGGAATGATTCCCTCTCGTTCTTTAGGAACTGCTTTGCCCCCATAGTAATCATGCCACCATCAATAGACTCAAGTTCTTTTTCTGGGTTGTCTATGACGGCATTCCCGTAGCTATCGAAGAATCCTTCCAGAGCCTCAAACGCAGGAATGAAGATCCTGTAAAGGCCAGACTTAGTTCTTCCGTTTTGGTTCCGTACAGTCGGATCTGAGTCCTCCCACAACTTCTTGTACTCTTTCCCGCCTGCGCTCATCGGGTTTACAGTACTCCCAATCATAGCCTTACCGATCACCTTGTTACCGATGATCAAACAGGTGCGCTGGATCCTCCAAGCTTCTGTAATGTCTGATGGCGACTCCCATTTCCCAGCCTCATCTAAATAAAGCAAGTGGAGCTTCTCACCGTCATACGCGTTGTTGGTGGTGTTCTTCCAGTTTATGATTGTATCAAGCGCATCAGCTTCGTAGGAGATCTTGTTCTTCTTGGTGATCCTCTTAGAAGGCTCTCTAAACGCGAGTTCCACACGAGGGTTTGTGGTACCGTCTTGGATCGGCTTAAAAAAGAAAGGGTAGGACTTAAACATAGGAATTACCTTCTTCATGAAGATGTTTTCCTGTGCGTCCTTACCCGTCTTACTCTGTATGCCTATCGTCTTCTTCTTTACCTGAGTGCCTTCATCTACGATTATGGACGAGCATATGTTCGTATATCCAGAACGCCGACACTTTGTATAAAGCTGACCTAAACACCTGTCATCTGCTTCGCATGCAGCGAAGTGCAAGAATATCTCTCGTTGGAATGCTAAGTACTGTGGATAGCCTATGTCTAGCTTCGTCCACTGAAGCATCATATAATGCCTCCCCGTAATGTACGTAGGCTCACCGTTGTTATAAAACCAAACACCCTCACGCCTACGTCTAAATTCTTGCTCGATAAATGGAGAAAACTCCTCTCGAAATTCAGGGCCTTTCTCAACCCACTCGTCCATAGACCTAACCCGTAACAGTTCCTTAGGCAGATCCAATCTTCCCCACATCTGCAACTTTTTCGGTTGGTCATGAAAAAGTATCTCTGATTTGGGCGGTTGTTTTGGAAGTACAACAAGTAGCCCGTGGAGTTCAAGTACCTCACCTTCCGTGCCACGAGGACATATCTTAATAGCTTTATCCGCATAGCCTTTTATGCTTATCAGCGAAGACATTAGAAATGAACTTCAAGACAACTTATGCAACAAGGCTTTGATCCTGGGAACAAAGGCCCATTAGCATTCATCTCCTTACGCTTATAGTAGCGAGCGCTACGAGCAACATTTTGAGACGGGGAACACGAGGCGATTGCAGAAGCCAAAGCCACAAAAAAAAGAATCTTTTTCATTGAAGTGCGTTTTCTATTGCTGGGATCCAAAATTCATCTACTACTTTACTCCAGTTCAGCGAGCCGACAACAGATCTATGTACTGAGTCAGTATACACGCTTATGAAATCTGGGTTGGATACAAACATATCTATTATAGAGCATGCTTCGTCAACTGTTTCAAACTTTATTATTTCCTCAAAATCAGAGACTATTCCAACGTCTGTTGAAATAAACGGAGTTTTAGATGCAGCACACTCTAAAAACGGCATTGGCAATGATTCTGAGACACTAGTGCATATAACCAAGTCACAAGCCGAATAAATATCAGAACCGCATTCAATATCTTTTCCCCATATTATCTGTGCGTTTAACCCAGATTTTTTTCTTATCTCGTCAAACATTCCAAATCTTTTTACGCTTTCGTATGAGTCATAAAAAGATCTTGACGGCCTGTAACATATTCCACATGTTTTTATTTCTTTTATATTCCTTTTGTTCCAAAAAGAGTCATCAATACCTATAGGAAGTACACTACACTTGACACCATATCTTTCAGAAACAGATTTAGACGTCTTTTTTGAAACGGAATAAACATTGTATTTTCTTATAGAATCATGTAAGTCTTCATCAAAATGACTGTCTTTTAGCTCAATCGGATCGTGATGAAAGACTGGCATTATTTTAGTTTTGCTGTTTATTTTGTGTCCTATTTTTTCTAAGTTAATTATACTTGAGTCTGAAATAACAACATCAAAAAATCCTCCAACAGCAAACTTAACGTTAGCAGACTTTGACCAGTCAATTATGCAAACATCATACTTGCTTGACAAGTTCTTCTTTAGAAAGAAGTTTATATTTCCAAGTGACCATGATTTTGGTCCTAATAGAGCTATTTTTTTCATGACTTAAAGCCTATGGCCTTTGATGTTATAGGAAGCTGATCAGTGAATATGGCTTTAATAACCTTTGCTACAATCTGAATCTCCAGCTGCGCATGTTCATCATCTCTGACATCCAAGAAGTGAATCCAAGAACGAACACTCCCAGTCATATGGATCTTAGTCTTTGTGGTCATAGGCAAGATCATCCGAGCAGTCTCTCTAGATACCCCACACTCGATAAGGTTGTTGTATAGCTGCTCACAAGCCGCAAGTACCATCTTAACCTTGCTGTCTAGAATAGAGTTCTCTACTGGCTCTGTAGATGACTGTCTGTTGTTTGTAGCCTGATAGCGCAACTCAACTGGCTCAAACATCTCACCAAGCTGATTAACGTCTTGGTACCTCTGGCTAAACTCTTGAAACGTAAAGCTCCTATGCCTAAGAAGCTGTATAGCAACAGCTTTGCTAGTTTCGATCTCGAACGTAAGGTAGGAGTGCTCGAATGGAGACCAGTGCTTATGAAGCACGAGGTACTTTATGAGCGACTCATAATTCTCCTTCTTATTCTCGCGAGAGCTAGAAACGCGGGCAACTTCGACGATATGCCTTTCAGCATCAGGTGTGATGTTAAGCAGTTTGACCTTCATTTGAATTGAATTGTACCCCAACCAGGAATCGAACCTGAATTATTCGCTTAGAAGGCGAAGGCTTTATCCGTTAAGCTATTGGGGCAGTTGCAGTCAGGGCGGGATTCGAACCCGCAGCCGCTCGGTGAAAACCAAACACTCTACCAGTTGAGCTACCTGACCTGAAGGGATTACGCCTTTCTTCTGTCGGGAACTACAGCGTTCAGGACAGAATCAACGAGTCCAAAGACTTTGTTGTCTCTCTCCGTAGGCGTGAGGTTCACAACGACTTTCACCAGCACCATGAGTGCCACGAGGATCTCCATAAGATTTCCAAGCGTTACCCAGCTGGTTTCAGCGACCGCTTCGTTCGGTGCTTCTACAACAACTGCTGCGGTATCTGCAACAGCTGCGATGGTATCCACTGCCGCTGGCAGCGAATCAACCACAGTTACAAGGGTGTCTAACATATTTTTGAGGGTTTCCGTTTTACTTACTGTTTCTCTTTGCTGGACGATTGTTAGCCCTGTTCTTCGAGGCGCTAATGTAACCAGAGATTACTCCCTTGACGTTATGAGCTGCGTCTTTTTTATCACCGTTCCCATAAGTCCCGTTCTCTCTGTTGTATTGATTGAGCTCGGCTCGGTACTTCTTGGCCGATTCAGACTTCCCGTATTTCTTGTACTCCTTTTTGTAATCCCTATTTGCCATGTGCAAATCTAAGTAATTTAATCTAGTGAATACCAGCCTTCACCCCTTAGACCGTCGATCTGCATAAATGCCCTGTCATACATCTTTCCAACGTTCTGTAAACTATACTTTTCTCTAGCAGCTTTAGCTATAGATCTTCTGTTCATATGCTTGCTAGCCTCGACGGCATCCATCCATTCCTTAAGTGTCTTACATCGGAATCCATTCACTCCGTGATCAACAGTCTCCGAAAAAGCCCCGTAGTCCGTGGTGATCAACGGGGTGCCACAAAGCAATCCTTCTACTCCAGCGCCTCCAAATGGCTCTATATATTTGGTTGGCATAAGCTGGCACACAGCGTTTCTTATGAACTCGTTTCGCTGCATGCCCTTCAGAACACCTACATATTCTATGTTCTCGTGTAGGTACGGAGTGGGGTCTCCCTGACCAGCAACCTTTACTGGGAGGTCGCAACGGCGAGCAATCTCCAGAATAGTATCAAGCCCCTTTATATCACCGATCCTCCCCATAAAGGCTATGTATTTACCTTTAGAATAGTTTGGTTCCCACTGATCTAAGTCGTAATAATTTGGAATTACGAAGTTGTAGTTCAATCCGTGAATTACATCGTCTTTCCCATGCCAGTAATGAAGCTTGGCATAGCTCTCAAAAATCTTGAACGTGCCGTTAACTACGTCTGGATAACCAATGCCCGTCTCTACATGACTATGAGAAGGGAACATAGACACATAGCTTGCGTGAGCAATTCCGAATGGATGGCATATGATGTCACCAGGACGCAGGTTATTTACAAGAGCTGGGTATAGCCTTTCTTCAAACAACCTGTGATGATCGCTCCCAACAACAGCGTCATTCCCATAGAACTCCTCGTCTTTCTTTTTTGAGATCATAGAAAACAACTCCTCTTGAGTAAGCATAACGTGCTTCTCGTCGGCAGTGCTTTCAGAACCTTCGTTAGAGTATTCGATGACGGTGTATCCCTGCATCTGCATCATCTTCGGAAAGCGAAGCGCCTTCCCAGTAAATGCACAGTGCGAGTGATCGTCAGAATGTACCGTATGAAATATGCCAATCAAGTGAAGCCTAGGCTTGGGCTTACTTGGAGAATTTTTCTGCGAACCCCGCAGAGTAGTCAGTTTTTTCAGCAATTTGTCCATTTGAATTATATTCGTTTATCATAGTCATGAGGTTATCCCTCTCTTTGATCAGCTCCTTGCAGTCTATAGCCGTCTGCTTAATAGCCGAAAGTTCTGCTTTCCTAGCAGTCCCATTCAGCTCCTGATCCACTGGCTTCTTAACCTCTTCGATCATATTGTCTATAGCCACCTCCATAGCAGTTATAAGACGTTCAGAGGCTTCTACCGTACTAAACTTATACTTGCTCTTTGACATACAAAAGATCTTCTGTTCTTACGCGAAAATACTTCTCGCCGTCAATATCCACCTCATAGTCGTGATTCTTTTTGAAGCC
>Ga0181343_1000990_pt1 | contig 11650 bp, 13 predicted proteins | sample Su13VDMLBSD_FD_130110 | JGI IMG/M metagenome (GOLD analysis project Ga0181343, IMG submission 130110) | Freshwater viral communities from Lake Michigan, USA - Su13.VD.MLB.S.D | ecosystem: Environmental > Aquatic > Freshwater > Lake | place: USA: Michigan | collected 2013-07-15 | reverse complement strand
CAACAACCACAAGACCAATAAGTGAACAACCCATGGCGGCAATTGCAAACGCCGCTAGAAGTGCCACAATTAAAGCTGGTTTATCAAAACAAGGTAATGAAATACCACCACAATTGATTACTTGGTTAAAACAAAATAATATTAAAAATGGTAAGTGGTATCAGGATTTGAAAAATCCACAGAAAATCGTCTTATCCTATTTACCTGAAGAAACTTTTTTGGGTTATGCTAAAGATAAAGCAATTATATCGATTTACAGACCATCCACAGTTAGTGGTAAAAACGGTAAGTGGGAATTCAACGGAACCACAGTAATGTTCAAATAAAAAAATTACAATAAAGAAAACCCCTCCTAACCGAGGGGTTTTTTTATTTGTCAAAATATTTATGTATATTATATAACATTATGAAAAATCTAAATGAAAACATTCAACGTATAAAACAAATGATGAACACCATCAACGAGAGTTCATTTGATAAACCTGTTGAACCTGAAATTCCAATGGAGGTTAGACAAGGTGCAAGTAAAATCCTTAATGACTTCATTCAAAATCCTGAATTTGTTGATGACTATGTTAAAACCTATGATGGGTACTTTATTATCACCAACGAAGAGGGTGATGAGAGTTTGATGTATGAATTTGATATTGATTATACACAAAGGTCGAGTTTCACCCCCGGAGTTATGTATCTTCCAAACGGTGACCCTGGTTATCCTGATGAAGGGGAACCGGCTGAATATGATTTTGATATCACCAAATTGATTTATTATAAAACGGACGAAGAAGGTGGTGATGTGAGTGTGTATGAAGGTAAGGACTTCACCGGATTTTTAGGTATTAAGTTGAGCAACGGAATGACGGGAGAAGAATTCATGTTTGAAAAGTTTGATGACGAAATACAAGAAAACGAAGCTCAGATAGAGGACGATGGTCCTGAACCTGACGACTATTAATAATTAACCCCTCTTATCGAGGGGTTTTTTATTTGTTCTTGGTGAAGTTCTCGAAAAAGACCGAAACCCACACCGCAACAATCACGCCAATAATAACATAAGGTAAAATCATAACTTTTATTTTTTATTAATATACAGAAATTTTTTAATTATCCATAACAATCTGATTATTTATTGTTATGGGGTTTAATAAATGTTTCGTTCCATCCATGGAGTATATTCAGAAGATTCTATTGGAACACAATGTCGAATATGTTGTGAAACTATTTGGTAAGTGTGACTGTATGATTGGTAATTCTGATGCAATTGAACTCATTGGGGATTTGATGACGGAGTATTATAAACCACAACAAAATGATTCTCGGGCGCCGGAACCGGGAAATCTCGGGACTCGTATACCGGGACTGTAACATCGTTAGAAAAATTATTTTAATGACCCCCCTTAAAAAAACGTTTTTTTTATTTCACGTGGTATTTATAGAAAAAGAAAAAAGATTATTATGAAAAAAGTTATAAGACTAACCGAGAGTGAATTTATCTCCCTTGTTAAAAAGGTAATAAATGAATCTAAAAATGGTAACGTAAACGAACAAATGGCTAACTTGGCCGCGGCTGCTAAACCAGTCCTTCAACAAGGTGTTGAACCATCTTGGTTGAAATACCCAAAACAACAATATATGAGTATTCAACCAAAATTAAAAATGGCAAATCCAAAAATTGTATTAACAGCACAAAATGCTTGTTACTCAAGTATGATGGACGCATCATTTGGATTTATTATACCACAAAATACAAAGTTTGTTGCTAAAGGTAATTTCTTTATCGGTTCTGTTTTTAGAGTTGATAAATCTAAGATAGACCCGTATAAAATAGGTAACCCAGCTTATTTAAATGGTGTTATTGCTAATGCTAAAAATTTCGGTTTAATCCCATCACCAATAGCGTTAAATCAAGACGGTAACATTCTTTTCCCAAATGGAGACAGCGAATTCAAATTATTTGGAGGTGAGGGTCAGAAGTTAGCACAAAGTGCTGTTAAGTCATTTGTATAAATTACTAAAAATATAGAATAAGAAAGGGAGGTAAACCTCCCTTTTTTTATTTTATGAAAAACATAAAAGAATATGTTTGGTCGGTTAAATTTTGAGTAAAATAAAATCCGACTTCAAAATTATTTGGGTCCACGATTGTTTTGTACAAATCATAATCTAACGACATTACATCAATTAGATATTGACAGAATCTACTTTCGACATCTTCTACATTAGATACGTAACCATATTCTGAAAACGAACCATATGTTCCCCAAGTATATCCAAAACTAAATGGTGTACCCCGAACTATTACTGATTCCAAATCTTGTGAAATTTCATAATTTTGGTACACCTCAGAAACACCATTCCTTTTTCTAAAATCATTTACAACATCCAACATCTTTTCCATAAACAAACCTTCATCGATGCCGTTAACAACCAATTCTGAATTGGTATCGTTATAGAGTGGTTTTATTTCTGTCCACATTGTATCAATCACTTCATAAGTGATAATATCAGATTTAAAATGACTTCTATCTTGTGACTTTACCGTGAAAGACAACACCAAACAAATGGTTAAAAGAACTAAATTTTTCATAACACACAATTTTAATATTTGAACAAAGTTATACATATTTTCGAATATTCCAAATTTTTTTGAAATATTTTTAAAAAAAAATTACTTCACCTATTCTTTGAATTTGTGGATATTTATATAATAAAGTAAGATTTGATGAAAAAAATAATTAGACTGACAGAATCGGATTTGGTAAATATTGTTAGAGGTGTTTTAGTGGAACAGACAGCTACAGTACATTTTAAAAAACCTCTTGGGGGTACTGCTAAATTAACAAACAAATATTCTGCAGGATTTTATTCTTTAGACCACACAGATAAAAAAGGTAATGTGTTTAACAATACAACACAATTTAAACCCATTATTGATGAGGCAACAGAATTTTTAAAAGCGAATAGTGGGAGCTTTATCCCTAAAGTGGTATTAACTGCTAGTGAATCTATTATACCTAACGCAGATGTTGAAGGTGGTACGGGATTTAAAAAAGTTGGTTGGTTATCTGAAGCGAGACGATTAAAAATTGATGCGTATGTTAAACAACAATTAAAACCACTTCTTGATGCTAAACTAATATCAAGAATCCCCGATGTTGTTTTGGATTTTGTGGAGGCCGAAACAACAATAACACCGTCAGGTGGATGGTCTGATTATAGAAGATGGAGGTTACTCCCACCCGAACAACAAGCCAATGATATAAAAAATGCTGAGTATAGTGTATTAAAAAACGGTGGAAAATGGAATGGTGTTGAGGTAAAAGGATATGATGCCGACCAAAAGACAATCGTGAAGTTTAGTATTGTTCCTGATATGGGACCAAGACAATGTACCTTGAATGTCCAAATTGGGGTTCACTATGACAATAAAAGTATAGGCCACTCATGTAATCACGCTCGTTATGAAATTACCGCGAATGGTATTGTGTTAACAACCACAAATGCAACTGTCGGAGCCGGTAAACCATATGCAGATATGAATAACGGTGGACCAGTTGGTAGATATCCTGATGCTGTGGGTAATGATTTTGGTGGTATAAGGAAAAACTATTTCAAATTAAGAGACCCCGATTTAGTTAACCGTATTTTAAATAACTCATCAGATAATGATACAATAATAATTAGAGCTAGGTGTCTTAGTCCGGGTTATAACGGTACAAATGGATGTCACTCAGATGCACCACACGTTACGGTTCACGACAGCGACAACATTTTAACTGTAGATGGTTACCCAAATACAAATGATGGTGAATTAGTTACCCTCGATAAATGTGGTAAACCAAAGGGTGGACCATTAAATTCAACACCAAAGAAAAGTAAAGATGCTCAGTTGGGTCAAAATTCAAGTGCTGAAGTGACACCAACAGGTGCTAAGTATACATTCCAAGCACCCGAAACAGGTACATTAACATCACAACAAGCAATTCAAAACCAAGTGTCTGTAGGTAATGTTAAGAAAAATGCTGACGGAACGTATAAGGTTCTAAAGGTATTCAAGTATAATAATGTTGAATATAAACCAGGTGACCAAATAACAAGAATTATTAAGTCGAAAAAAGAACAATAAAAAAAGGGGGTTTAAAACCCCCTTTATTTTTTAATCTTCCTTGGTTTTTGATGGTAGTCCATTTTCTTTGGTAACCCAACTGTATTCTATTCGATTACTCAAATCAACACTAGTGAATATCAAATAGTTTCCACCTTGCCATTTTTCACGTTCACCATATTGAACAGTGTAATGTAAACCATTACTTTTATTGGTTACATAACGAATAGTACCTTCCCATATGGTCAAATCCTCAACAGAATCTTTTAATACTTTTGATACAACACTATCAACCACAAAAGTTTCATTACCAAAAACAATAGAATCTTTGTGAATATGAACTTCTTTTGGTTCGTCTAACATTACGTCTTTGGTGACGATAAAGCCATCTTTACCGTTTAAACCAATTTCAACTCTGTACAAGAAACCTTTTTGAACATCTTGTCCGAATGATAGTGCTGAAGACAAGATTAAAACGATGATTAATGATACCTTTTTCATGACTTTTATTTTTTTGTTGATTCAAAGATATAACGACTTTTAGAATATTCCAAATTTTTTTTAAAATATTTTTATATTTTTTTTAACAAAAGTCATAAGTGATTAATAATCAGTGATTTACGATTTAAAATATTTTACCAAAAAAGTTGTATACATATCATTATTACTGCCAATGATAGGGTAATAACTGTTTTAACCGTCATTTCTTCAGAGAATAACCACATAGACATAAACGTAAATACAATCATACCTGAAGCAAATCCAATCAATCGAGCTGGCCACAACTGAAATCCAAAGTAAGTCACAATAAGACGAACCGATTCCAATGTCAAGAACATTGCCGGTAGACCAAAAATGAAAACACTCAATATTTTATTCTCACTCATCCATTTATATTTTAAAGGTCCTTGATATTGTATGAATGTTAAGATATGGGCACAAATGGCATAGAATAGTCCTAGTAATAGTTTCATATCCAAAAAATACGAATAATATCTCTTATAACCAAAATTTAAAAATATTTTAAAAAAAGTTTGGATATTCTAATTTTTTGTTTTAAGTTTGTGGTATGAAAAAATTAATTTTGATATTGTTATTGATACAGTCACAAATTGTTGTTTCCCAAACAATGACTGTTTCACAAGATTCGGTTAACACTTATTTTCAAAATATTCTTAACCAATACAGGATTAATAATAACCGAAATGGTTTGTCAATCGACACCACTTTAAGTCCCTTCACTAAAAGTTGGTCAGAGTATACATTGGAACGGAATTATTGTGGACACGGTGATGGGGATGAATCATTTGAAAATCGAGCAATCCGTTTTGAACCAACAAGATTATTATATTGTACGGAAAATGTTGTAGGTCCATGGGACTTTAATAAAGATTTACCATACGACATTGAAGACCCGAATTATAGTTATTATACGAAAATTGGATTGGATGGGACCGATTACCAATATAAATTAAGTGATGTCGAAATAAGTACTTTGGTGGAATCAGAACATGAAATAACTAAGGGTGTGGACGTGAACAAAAATATGGCAATCTTTATTTTTTATTCATGGAAAAATTCCCCATCACATAATGATGCATTATTGGATTCTAACACAACTAAATTCTACGTTTCAATTACCATGGTAGGTTATAGAATGACTGCATCTTATTTGGCAACAAGTTCACCAAAACCAATTGTAAAAAAGAAACACGGTTGGTTAAGTAGTATTCTACACCGAATCCTTAATCGGTAATCAATATATTTATAGTTAAAAAGACCATGGCTAATTTTATTATAACCGAAAATCAATTGAAACAACTAACAAAAAACCTAAAAGAAGATTTTATGGGTAGGGATGATATCTATCGTGTGGGGAGATGTAATGTTAATTTATTTGGTATTCATGAACTAACATATAAAGGACGTGAGGTTGAGGATGTTAACGCTTCTGAAATTGATTTTACGTTTCAAATAGATTTGAGTTTTAAAAGTTACGGTATCAAGGATTTATCCCCCTACAACCCACAGGGTCCGAGCGAACTTGAAATTGAGGTGTTATATTACGATGAAAATGAAGAGGAGAATGAAGAAACAACCACAGTACAGTTAGATTGGGAAAACGTTATGCAAGATGACGCTGAAATTAGTTGGATTGGGTATGATAATCAAATCGATATCAGACTAAAGAACGATGAAAATGGTGATATTGTTGTTGAGACTATGACCATTTTCAAAAAATCACTTTAATAACATTTACATTTTTTTATAGTATTCATATACTTATAATAGACCTTGTGGTTGAAGTCGAAGTGTCCTTGAGACATTTGAGTTGGAATTAATACCAACGAATTCGGGTTCAAATACAAAAAAATATAAGGAAATGAATTACATAACTACAAAAGGGTGGGTTGCACCCCAGTCTTTCATTACAAGAAGTAAGCAAAGACTAAAGCAACACGTTGATACCGTTTATCTAAATAACGGTGATGAGTTCGAGATTGAACTCTATAATCCCACACAAAATAAAGTTTTAGCGAAGATTGAACTGAATGGTAAATCCATCGGTAATGGTATCGTACTTCGTCCTGGTGAGAGAGTTTTCCTCGAAAGGTACTTGGATGAGGCAAAGAAGTTTTTGTTCGAAACTTACGTTGTAAATGGGAATAATAAAGAAGTACAGGAATCTATTGCGAAGAATGGTGATGTTGTTGTCAAGTTTTATGATGAGATGACCACATATCCTTACTATTCTCAGGTTTGGGTTAATGGGTTTGCTAATAACTCTGTGGGGGCTCTTAATTATCCTGAAGGTGTTAGAACATTCACAACCAATAATATGAATACGTTTGGTTCTTTATCTTCTAATTACTCATATGTAAATGATACGGTATCGAGTAATGTTAACCACACAAAATCTAAAACAAGTGAAATTAGACACGTAGAAACAGGTAGAGTCGAAAAGGGTTCAGAATCGGACCAATCGTTTGTTTTTGATAACAGTAGTTTTAATACCTACCCATGTAAAACTAATTGGTGGAAAATTAAACCTGTGAGTACTAAAGTTCTTGTTAGAGAGGATTTAGTCGTTTATTGCACAGAGTGTGGTGCAAAACGTAAAAAAGATAACCATAAGTTCTGTCCACACTGCGGAACAAAATATTAAAATAAACTAATCACAAGGTCATTAAGGGGTTACAATTTGTAACCCTTTTTTATTTAAAATTTACCGGTATTGATTTGATATCGGAAATTGTGATGTTTTTTAATGCTAAAGTCCCGTGTGCAATAGGTCTAAACATACCTTGCATGTGTAGGTATTTGAAATAATAAAAAAGATAACCCGAATCCATCTTGTCTTGGTATTCATCTTTTATTTTTACACCAATGTTTTCTTCATAAAACTCTTTTAATGGTGTTCCCACGGTTTCTTCCGAACCTTTTCTTTGTAACCAAAAATCAGCATCTGGAAAATTGGTTTTAAAAATGCAAATATCTCCTATTGTCATATCTCAGAAAGTCTATCGTTTAAATAACTATTAAAATCACCACTATCGATGTCGGGTGTCCATCTATCATCAATATAGAATCTCGGTTTTTCATAATATTCACCCAATAATTCATGGAACACACATTGTGTGTCGTCGTCACATTTTTCAAAAAACTCATCCATCTCATCCTCACCATATCCCATACTATTGATGATATTTTTTAAATTAATTCTAACTGTTGCCCCTCTGTCATTAAGAGACTGTACATCACCGTAATCACCTAAAGCGTTTCTTAGTTGCTTCATTGCATAATCATAGTACGAAGAATTTGCTGAATCTGAGTATGCGGAACCTAAAGCTCCTTTAACTTGGTACTCGTCATCATACTCATCGATTAACTCCTCAATTGACATATTTGGGTCAAATTCTTCACCCGCTCTGTCCCTTAAATAATCTGTGATTATTCCTTTATTCTCATCGTCAGCATAATATTCCAATGCTGATTTCCAATCATCATAATAACCGTCTGTTAGGTCCCAAATATCTCCCGATAATAAAGTTTCAATAAATCCGATATTTCTTGCACGACCTTGACCATAGTTGTCTTTAATTGTTCTAACCGTCCAGTCTCCTTCAACGTAATAGTTCACGGAATCGGGGTCAATCTCCCAATCAAAAACCATATCAGGTTCTTGGAAGTCTTGTATTAAACCAAGTTTCTGTATCGCCCTTTTTAATTTACGAGTATTGAATATTTCGGGTTTAGATTGGTAAATTTGTTTTATTTGGTCTTCGGGTAAATCTGCAATACTAAAATCGTCAGCACTGTTATACTCACTACCAAATCCTTTTACAATGTCTGTATTTAAAATTAAATCAGTTATGTAAGGATGGTATTCGGATTTTGGTTTACTGTTTTTAGGACCTTTTAATTGATACATAAAACCGTCCTCATCCCCGATTGCTGCGGTTAAATGACTTTTATTGATAGTGTAATTATCTTTTAATTTTTTAGTTTCCCTAAGGGAATAGATTGTGTTACTTGAACTGGTTCTACCACAGTGACCCATTCTATTACATTCTTCTCGAGAATCATTGGTATTTAAATCGGCCCAATAAAAACCGATACCGTTCTTATCTCTAAAATCCCTGATGATTTCATTTTTCTCAACATAATTAATATCACCTTCTCCCGATGTTAATTCATTATGCCATTTTCTTGATTCAGAATAAAGATTATTAAAATCCAAATTTTTATATTGAGAAATATCACCATTTAAACCAATACGAACCCAATCCATGATTGAAACGATATTGCTTCTCATTAATCTCACACCACCGGATTTATTAATTGCATCGGCACCCATCTTTTTTCGATATTCGGGATTCTTTTTAAACTCTTCCCTCATTCTCCTTTCCTCATCTTCAGGTACGGCAGATGAAAAATATTCTAATTGTCTTTGAGCAAATACATCAATCAGTTTGTTACCTATGATAATCGATAATGGACCGGTCAATTCTTCTAACAACTCAGCGTTCTCTTGATTAAGACCTAATTTGGTCATAAGAGTATCTTTCCTATTCGCTTCAAGAATTAAATCTTCAATTATTGTTATTGTTTTCATATAAATCTCTTGAAGGACATTATATTTTCAAATAGTTTATAGTTGGTTGCGTATGATGCTAAATTTTCAACTTTCACAGGTCCCGTTTCGCTCGTTCCTTTCTTTTTATCCTTAAATACGATAATGATGGTCCCACTATCGCAATCAATTTTCATTGATGGTAAATAAATCATGAATTCTTCATTTTCAACTCTATCAGAACCTTTAAATACTTTTTGAACCACATCGTTTAATATATTACGGTATTCACCACATTTTTTCATACCCTCAAAATCATCAAATAATTTTTCAAAATATTCTGTGATTGGTTTTTCCAAATCTTCGTATGTAACATCATCTACTTGGTGGTCCCAAATACCTTCGTAATCATTGTCAATATTATAATAACTTACATAATTATCCAAAACGTCGACCATATAATCTTCTTTTCCATCAATAGTTTTGTAATCTTTTTTTGCTAGAAAAAGTAAAAAATACGGAAGTTTAACTTTAATCTCCTCTTTTCTACCGTATGTATCAAAATCAATATATTTTTCAATAGCATCGGCTTCAGCTTGTGCTGCGTTTTCAAAATGTTGAGCATTTTTACTTACATATGTATCAGAATACCAATCCCAAATATTATCATTTTGAGTAAAATTATCATATTGGTCTGATTTAAATTCTTCATAATCGCGATATCCATATGATGACCTTAATTCATCCGCATTTCTCTTATAATATTCTTCTAAATAATATGATAAAGTATCTCTAATATAATCGGTGTCTTCATTACCCATTCTATCCCACAGAACATCTCTACCATCATTGGCTTCGTGTTGGTAATAACTCAGGGTATCGTGAGTGGTTCTTAAACTTCCACCGAATGAACTTTTAAGTGAGATATTCAAATACTCTCTTTCAAATTCCAACGACTCAACATCGTCATCTGTAATGAGTTGCTCAAGTGAATCCAAATTTTTACTAACTAACGCCGCAATTAATGGGTTGGTTTTTGCAGAACCTGAAACTAATTTATTTACCAATATTGTAGCATCTTCATCATCAAGTGCATTTAAACGAGTGATTTGTGATAACAACACATCGTTATCTAAATCATTGTTGATAAGTGATGGGAAGAAAAAGTTTTTTACTTCTTCATTATTATTTAAAAATTCTTGTACATTAATTCTAGCATCTTCTTTATCCATGTATTGTTTAGACTCAAAATGGAATTGATATTTGTCATTAATGTCGGAATTGTTTATTAAGATAAAAAGTTGACCCTGTGAATTATATCTTGAGAATAAGCTACCTCTATCTTTATGTTTTGGATTTAGAGATTGTGGTCCCCAAGTTGTACACCATTCAGTGTTAACGCCTAAATAACAAGATGCCTTTTCTGTAAGTGGAACAAAAATAGACCATTTGTCCCCCTGAAAGACCTTCCTGTATTCTTTCTCATCTAATGCGGATATAATTGAACTGAGGTCTCTTGTATCTTTGGCATAATATCCTTTTACAACATCATATAAATCATTTAATGATTTAATTTTATTTGAGTCGAGGGCGATACTATGTTTATAAACATATTCCAAGTATTCTTTCGCTCTTGGTAAATCCTCAATCTTTAACGTTCTTTTTCTGAAAAGATTAATCAATAATTTGGCATATTTACCAATGCGTTGGATACCCCTATCATTTGATTTGGTTTGAGGGTCACTTATAATAATTTCATTAAAAGTGTCTCGAGGTATGTCCGAATAATATGAGTTATATATTTCATCGGGAGTCGCCTCTAAAATTATTGATTCTATTAGTGATAAAATTTTCATTAATTAATGTAACAGTTTAATTCGTATTTCTCACCCATCCCATAAACTTGGATTTGTAATTTTTTCTTTTGTTCTTTTCCGTCTTTTGTTAATGAAATTGAAAATCTATTTGTTTTTCCTTCTGACGGTTTTTTAGGACCCAAACCAATTTCTCTTGCCGTTTCTTCTTTATCGTATTCGAAACCTCTTTCGTTGGCGTAATCTAACGCCGCATTTATTGCTGATGTGTAACTTTTATGGTAAACATCATATTTGGATTCAAGTATTGTTTTTCTTCTCATATCTTCTTTTAGTACCGGTGGTACCATTGGTTTTACATATGTGTTATCCACCGCAGTGAGATTCTGTTTAAAATCAAACTGATATGGTGATTGTGGTTGATTAGTTGGTTGTTGCTGGGTATTTTGTGTTTGAGCACTACCAACCTGACTACCAAATTTTTTATTTAAATTATCAACAGATGATTTAAATTTTGGATTTGAAGATAAATCAAATTCGGTGTTTTTTGAAATATTTTTAGCATACCACTTACCATCTTTATATCCGTAACTATACGCATTATCACCGGGGTATGTGAATTTATAGTCCACCCCGAATTTAACACTTGTATTAGTT
>Ga0181343_1000989_pt1 | contig 11660 bp, 12 predicted proteins | sample Su13VDMLBSD_FD_130110 | JGI IMG/M metagenome (GOLD analysis project Ga0181343, IMG submission 130110) | Freshwater viral communities from Lake Michigan, USA - Su13.VD.MLB.S.D | ecosystem: Environmental > Aquatic > Freshwater > Lake | place: USA: Michigan | collected 2013-07-15 | reverse complement strand
TGATATCAGAACCAGTTATTGGTGCTGTATTGAAAACAATTTTCTTTGATTCTTTTCTTACATTGTAACCTGTTGTTTGCAATACATCATTCACATAAACTGAAATCTGTGAAGGATCCAATGCCTGTAAAATTTTAAATTGTGTGGTTGTTCCATTACCTGTATAGTAAGAATAGAAGTTTGATGAAACTTTAAGTGTGTTTTCAATTTCCCACTTACCATCAGAAGCACGAAGAACATTATTTTTTGGATAACTAACTTCAAGTTCTTGACCAAACAACATTCTATACAATAACTTGAATGAAGATTCAGAACCTTTAGACAAGTAAAGTGGCAATACATTTTTAATTAATGTAGCTTTGTCTACTGCTGTATCTTTTGGTAAAAATGCTGCATATGAATTTAAAAATTGTTCTTCAAATTCTTCTATAGATGAATCAACATCAGAAAGGTATCTCAGTTCTTTTGACTTGGTGATTAAATCATTTTTCTGAGTACCTTGTTTGTTTTCCAAAAATTCATAATATGCTTCCAAGAATGAAATGAAAACAGGGTATTCTTCCCGAACGAATTCGGGAACTTGTCTATTAATTAACAGCGATACTTTATTGTCAGTCATTACACTTCAGATAATTCTGTTGTTATGGATGTTGGATCATTTTCATCAATTGTAATAATAGTGTCTTTTGAAGACGACAAAATACCACTTTCAGATTCAATAGTCAATCGAATCAATCCATCTGTAGAGTTAACAGATAGAACCAATATATTATCTATTATAATTTCACCAGTGTCATAGTTTATTGTGCCTGCATTTTCGTTGACGATTTGTCTTTGTACAAATTCATCATAGTAAATTGTTCTGATTGTTCCAAATTTTGCATCTAAAACTGCAATAGCAGTAGCACCATAACCACTTCCACCAGAAATTGTTACCAATGCTCGTGTGTAACCAGAGCCACGGTTTGTTATTGTGATTCCGGCAACTCTTCCATTTATGATTACTGATTCAGCTGTTGCACCAGTACCATCACCTGTAATTGTAACAGTTGGTGCAATCAAGTAACCAGAACCACCATTTGTAATTTCAATAGACGAAACACCTGTGTATGATTGAGATATTTCTTCCAAGAGAACAGTTCTTCTTGTACCAAAATTATCATACACATCAAATTGCGTTGAGGTCATTCTATTGGTAATTGTTCCTCTATGTAAAGGAACATTAAAATCAATCGTATAAGTTGTTTGTTGATTTAACACAGGTTCAAATCGTTTTTGAATTCTTACAATAGTTTCAGAACCATTAATAGAATTTAAATCAACATTGTCAATTGAATCTTGTAATTTTGAGAGTATAAATGTTGAACCGAATTTATTCAAATTGGTGTTAGAATAACCAAGTATTGAATTTTTAATTGCATTTTTAATGTAGGTTACTGAACTATTTGTTTTTGATTTTGTATACTTAACATTATTGAAAAGTAACAAATACAAATATTTTGGGTCTCTTATTTGTGGTGTCACAGAAACAATAGATTTAGGAGAAATTATTTCATCAATAATTCTTTGTTTTTCTATCTCAGAAATGTAGTAATTTAATTTCGGCTTCATCGAAATATAAACTTTACCGTATTCTGGAGGATTTTCTTCTTCACCACCCCATACCGATAGTGAATCAATATTTGGATAATTTGTTTTTATGTAAGATTCATAATCTTTAAAAGTTACCAATCTGTTTTGTGTGGTAAATTGTGAAACAGCACCGAATTTAATTTCATCAATTGACTCTCTATCAGCACCACCAGATGCAACATTAACCACTTCAACTGTTACATTAGGAAGTCCATTAATAGTTGTATTAGGTATAAATGCATTTAATTGATTTGCAACAGGACCTTTTGTTACCAAATAACTTACGGAAATTACTGCACCATCATCTAGTGCCTTACCTATTGTACCATCACTAAAATAAATTTTATATGTTCCGTTTTTGTCTTCTTGTAGAAAGAATACAGGAGAGTCAATTTGAACATCAATGATACTTGTGGCTAAATTGTATATTTCAGAAAATGTATTGCCAGAGTTTGGTGAAACGGAAACTTTGATTGTATTTGTATCAATATTCGAATCCGGTAAAGTAAATGTCGATTTAGGATTTGAATTTTTATTGTGTACAAATTGATAGTTGTTTAATGAACCTTCATATATTTCTAAATTTTCAAAATAGAAAGATGTACCAGATTTTGTGGCAACTGCTTCTTCCAATAGAACAAAATTATATGACGCAAAATCAAATACAGAAGAACTAAAAGAAAATCCTCTTCCAATCGTAATAACACTAGGTGTAGTATTACCACTTTCAACCGTAACATTAATTGTTGCTTTTGGTGCAGTAAGTGAATGTGGTGTATAACCTAAAGTTTTTGCATGTGATACAACAGAGTCTCTTAAAATAGCAGTATCTAAAAATGACTCATTTGCAACCATGTTCAAGTAATATGAATTGTAGTGAGTATTGTAGGCAAGAATATCCAAAAGAACGGAAAGACCAGAACCTTCAAAATCATAATCTTGAAATGTTGTTTGTTGTTGTAAATAAGATTTTAAATTTTCCTTGATTTGGTCAAAATCAAGGTCTGAAATTTGTAAACGAGCGTTAGCCATCTTTATCTAATCCGTTCTAGGAAGAAATTAATTGTTACTGGATTTGTTTTATTAATGACATAAAACTCCATGTGAACTGTAAATCCGTTATTCTCATAATCGGCAGTAACCTGAATTTTGGTTATATTAACTCTAGGTTCATAATTTTTAATAGTCTGTGCAATTTCATTCTGTAATGTTGTTGCAGTAATTGTATCCATATTTTCAAATAGAATACGGCGAACATTACTACCAATATCTGGCTGAAATGGTTTTTCATAGTGATTGGTCAAAATAAGATTCTTAATAGAATTCACAACCGCTGTCTCATTCGTATGACGGTTGATATCCTTTTTGACCGGATGCATAATAAAATTCAAATCTAAATCACTAAATCCAGTAGCTATTTGTGTTGTTGTGGTTGCCATCTTCTATTTATGAGTTAATTCTGGTAAGAATCTTACTTGAGCCTGTATAGTTATTAACTAAATTAGTTTCTGATTCACCCATATTAGAAAATTGTCTTGTTTTTTGATAGTCAGAAACCATTGTTTTCATATTGGTAAAAAATGTTTCATCATGTGTTCTACGAGTATCCAAAAAACTAATAATTTCATTGATTCCAGTATTAATTGTATTTGCTTGAGTTGAGGTCAATGTGGACTTGGTGTTTGGACCTGAAATGTAAATACTTGAATTTACTGTAGTTTTATATGTTGTCAAAGTATTAGAATATGTGTTCGCTTCCGGTCCAGTAAATAAACTGGTCTGAGCACCATACGATATAGAAGTATTGGTGATTCCATCTGTTTGGTAAATCAAATAGATTAGAAGTTTACTAAAACCTTTAATTGTATCTTTAAATGGTTTTGTTGAAGCAATACTAGAACCACTTGTGACATAATCGGAATATGAAGTTACACCAGATACTCTATCTGTATGGTCTTTGAAAGCAATTGCTGTTGCAATCAAATTATTTGCGTTGTTTGCAACACGAGCCATTATAGTACCAACACCAGCATTATCATAAATCTCAATTTGACTTTCGAGATTCATAATTAAATTTGCTGTTGTGGCAATAGTGGTTGATATTGTGCCTAGAGGATTTTGATTATATCCACCAACATTACTGTCAGCAATGTCTTGTGATTGCCAATCTTCAACAATTGATGGAAGAGATTCTAAGTGTTCAACCGTATCACTTGAGAACTCGGTTATATCTCCATGTGGATCACTATAATTGTATCCTAATTTCTGAAATAGTGTTGCCATAATTAAGCACTCATTGCCGGTTGGAATGTGACTCCGGTTACACCGTCTGGTGCTGGATGTATATGAAAATTATAAAAAATATCATTAATCAAATCAGCACCTAAAATAGAAGAAGATATACCATTAGTTGCCAGACCAACATTTGTCTTTAAAAAGTTTCCAACTGGTGCATTAACAGAACCCAATGCTGTTATCGAGCCAACGATATTAATACAACCAGGAGTTGCAACTGGTGTAAATGGTGTTGGAATACCTAAACTCAAACCACCAAGTGATGATGTAAATCCATAAGGTCCCGCATACACACCCATACCTGCATTAACCCTTGAATCAGCAGTAAGTGTATCACAAGCAACAGAACCATGTACAAATACATCAGAACCTAAATTTATACTATCAGATGCAGTTAAATTTAATTGGCCACCAAATTGTTCATTTGCTGCAATACCTATATCACTATCACCAGATATAGACATATTTTCAACAGCTCTGAGATTGTATTTTCCTTTGACTGCAAGGTTATAATCACCATTAACTTCTTGGTTAAAATCACCATTGACCTGCATATTGCAATCACCATTAACTACAATATTGCAAGCACCAGTAACATAAATGTTTTTCTTACCAATAGTGATATCAAAACTTTCACCAAAAACTTTTATAACTTGGTCACCATTTGGATGCATTTCAATAAAGTTTCCAGATTTACCATGTTGTATTGAAACTCTTTCTCTGCCTGGTGTATCATCTAATTGAATTGAATGACCAGATTCACTATCCCATGTTTCATTGTATGGGTATAATGGAGGATTATCAGGATCCGCAGGTGAAGGTGGTTCAGTAAATAAATTTTCGGATGGGTTAGATTTTAACGCAGCAGTTAATTTATCATATGATTCTTTATATGCATTATTTTCGGTAAGGTTTTCAGCTTGTTCTTTTTTACTTACATCGTCAAGGTTAGCTGTTGCTGGATGGTCAGCAAGTAATTTTTCTAATTCAGCATCTGTCATAATTATTTCCTAAGGAGTGGATTTCTTTAAAAAGTCTGGATCACTTGGCACTTCTAAACCAGCAGGAATACTACCTGAATAGTTGGTGATTGTTTTGTTTGCGGCCTGTATTTCGGCTTCACTAACTGGTGCAACTAATCCAACTGTTGCTGAAACACCAATACCTACTGCCAAACCAGCTGCAGTACTTGTTGCAGTTAATAACTCACCTGCGGCTTTAGCTGCATCTTTTATTGCACCAGACAATTCTTCCCAACTTTTGCCTGCATCACTACTTTGACCTAATTCCGCACCAGATTCTTTCCATGCATCAACAAACATTTGTACCAATGATTTCAATAATTTTAAAAGGCAAGCTGCAAGTAAAGCTAATATTTTTGCTGGCAAACTTAAAATCCATTGAATGATTGCTCTAATTTTAACTAGAACTGCAAGAACATATTTTTCAAATTCAATAATTGGATCAATATATTCTGTCTTTATGTATTTCAATTCTTTTGCAAGTTTTTTAAGTGCATTGATGATTGAAGAAAAAGAACCAGATGAATCGGTAAAACCCAACACCTGCATAATTTTTCTAATGCCTTCTCTGACCCATCGTGCAATAGATTTCAAAAATTTCTTTAAGTAAATGCTCTTCTTTAAATCATTTGCAAAATCACAAGAATGTATTAAATTTTGATTTCTTCGGTGTGTGGTTGTACCGACAATATTACGACCACTTCTTGCATATGGTGATATATCGGGAACACCACTAATAGGAACATCTCGAGCATTTGCTGCTGAAGCTTGATTTCCTGGAAATGTAGCTAAGGCCGGTTTAGAGTCAACAACAACTTTTTGGTCAACATAAGCCTTTGTTTCAACAGTATTGGTTTGACCAGGAAAATTACCACGAAGTGGCGAATCGGATGTTACTGTATTTGTGACAACTTGAGTGTCTGTTGTAGTAGAATTTTCAATTGAAAGTGTTGTTGTTTCTTCTGCAACGGTAACATTAATTTCGGTAGTTTGAGTTATATTATCAGCATTAGAATCAATTGTTTTTAACACTGCTTCCGAATCTACATAATTTTGAGTAGCATCAGCATAGGCTGTTGTTACAGTTTGGGTTGATATAGCAGTAGGAACTAAACTACTTAATTGTGTTTGTTCTTCAGGTGTAAGTGCCATTAATTATTCTCCCAACTCACACGATTTCAAAATTCCAGCTAATGTTTCTCTGTAATATGAATCGAGGTCTGCATGTTTTTTTTCCAATACAATATCATCATGGCAATGACAATCAATTTCATCCAATTTTTGTTTAAATTCTTCTTTAGTTATTAACCCAGCAGAATACATTTTATGTGCTATCGTGGCCTTTGCTGTCAATTCATGTAATTGTTGTAATTGTTTACTCATTTTATTTTTATTCCAGGTAAAACACCAATCATCACTGGTTGTTGTGCGTTTTCTCCATCCAAGAAGAAACCAAATATCCAAGTGCCAATTTTTGGTGCAGAAAACTTTTTAGAATCATTAATTGGATACATTGGATGTGCCCAAGGTAAATCTTGTGTTGGTAGTTTTGTTTTATCTGTATTATGCCAACCAAAAATTCTCACTTGGCATCTTCCGATGGCTAGAGGGTCTACTCTATTTTCGACCTCACCAATCCACCAGGTAAACCCGTCTTTACCAACGAAATTTGTATTCTCTTGCATCATTTGTATTTAGATGAGTCTAAAGAACCATCAGCTGCATAAGAAAGTCCTGTGTTTATCGAATCTGTTACCAATTCACAATGCGTTTCATGTTTTTGTGGTGTAATCATATGTCTTGTTGCAAGAATTAAATATTTTCCAGAAACAGATTTGTCCGTTTGGTCTGTAGAATCCGATGACAATGAAAACGCATGTGAATCAACAGTTAAAATGAAACCAGAAGATACAAAGAAGTTTCCAGGTAAAGATATGGTCATTCTTCTTTGCATTAAATTTTTAAGTATAGCTTTTCTTTGTGGAATATATTTGTGAGTTTCATCAATCATCAATGATTTATCTGTATCATTTTCTTTAACATATCCTTGATAATTTCTATACAATTGAAATGGATACAAATTGACTTTAGAAAATGGCATGTGACCAGCATCTCTACCTTCTCTATTTCTGGAAAGAAATATGTTTGAAGTAGAATTTAAATGTGCCCCTCTATAATTGTTGGCTTGACCAAAATTACTTTCAACTAAAGTTCTTGTTAAGATATCAAAACCAACAAATCTATTTGAGTAATATCCATTTCTAGTATTTTCTAATACATCAAAAGAAGAGGTGATGTTATAGTTTGTTACACCTAAAAATTCTGTGCCTATACTATCAGTCAAATTTTTTGCTGAAAAATTTACAGTAAAGATACTTGGTTGTTCATATAATTTATTTAATGATACAAAATTAAATCCTAATTTGTTTTCAAAAAACACATAATCTGCCGTATCTTTTTCACTAACTGACCTCTTTACCAACCAATTCATTGTATCAATAGGTGACAGTAAAGGAACAACAACATTATGAATACCTTTAGTTGTTTCGAAAATTCCAATTTTATTATTTGGAATTTTTAAATAATCCAAAAGAACAGAAGATGCAATATTGGAATATTGACCTGTATATGATTGACTAATTTTTTGTTGCTCAGAATAAATCATTTCTTCAGAAACAAAATGAAGGATAAAAGCTTCTGTGTTTTGATTTATATTTGTTCTATCTGATTGTTTAAAAATTCTAAAAGTTCTTTTGAAATTTAAAGATTGACTATTCTTATCTTTTGATATATCAATATCAATAAACTCACTACCATCCAACATAAGTTTTTTGGATAATCCAATAGAGTCTTTAATTAAGATGTTACCAGACACGCACGGAACCAAAACACTATCAAAAATGTTTAATTCTTCAAATATACCACTTACATCAATTGGACCCAATTTGGAATTGATAGCTAGTTTTGTTATCTCAAACTGGGTTGACTGACTAATATTAACTGTCATTATGCAATTACTCGTCTAAATTCTTGTTCCACATTAGGCACAAATTCAGGTTTCAAAAGTTTTATGCTTCTCTTAGATTCATTTAATTCCATTTCATAATCATAATACGATTGAGTCTCTTTATAGATTTCAATTTTAAGTAATTGAGAATCTGGTAAAGTGATTGGAGGTGTATTTGTAGAAATTGTAAGGCCATCATAAGTGTTTGCATCAATTTTAAATTTACTTATGGTGATAGTGTTTGTACTTAACAGAGTTCTTTTTTCAATTTTATAATATGAATGAATTTGACTTTTAGCCCAATTGGATCCTAATTGAGCACCAGAATATTCTTTATATTTTTCATCCATAAATTTAACCAAAGTGTTATAAGGCATTGGCCAATCAAATAGTGGGTCAACAATATTATTAAACAATAATACAATCCAATGTCTTTCAGAATCACCGTAAAATTTTGCAGCAATGATTTCTGGTGTGTCACCATCTTTTATATCATACTCATATGATACAGCAGTATTTTCTTTAAATTTATTTTCAAAATTAAATCGAGAAACAATGTTATTGACCGAATCAACATTTTTTGAGTCTAATGTGTATAAGGTCTTTGGAAAAAAATTAAAATATTTTGACATTATCTTCCTTGTCTGTTTCCAAATGGACTTGGTGTTGCAACAAAATCCTGTGTCACAGTTTTTGAACGATTCAAACCTTCTTCCACATCATATGATTGTTTTGTTCTGATTTCTGTTTCTTCAAACATCAATGTTAATTGTATAGCTACTGGCATACCAGTACCACCTATTGTAGCTGGTTGATTTGGAACTTCGTATGCAACAAATCCGTTTGGTGCATAATTTACATTTATATTTTTCAAAACACAAATGCCTATTTGTGGAATATTTGGATTTTCTTTTCCGTTATAATAAAAGCTAATATCAAATTCTGATGGTGGAACTAAAAAATATCCATTGGTAGATTTCTGAGATTCAGGTGCTTGATGGAATCTTAATGTTGAAATTATACTTTGAACTTCAGATGCTTCTTTTTGGTCTCTAGGATAAAACATAAAGTCAAACTGAAAATGTCTAAATTCTGGCGCACTATAAATCATTTCCATCATTGGATTTTGGACAGTTCCGGATCCAGCAGCGAATAAAATTTGACCAGCACCACCCATTGTTTTAAGTATTCCATTTGCAATAAACGGTGTTGCATTTTTTGTTATTGCTTTTGCCTTCTGTTCAGATGTTAGATTACCATTATTCAATGCATCTAAAATAGAATTTCCCATACCTCCAGCTAAACCAATTCCTTGACCTAAAGCTGAATCTAATAAACTTGGAGTTGAGTAGTTTTGTGCATATTCAAAATTCAATGTGTCTGGCATATAAAGAGCAATTGAACTTTCTATTTTTGTTGTTGCTCTAACATTACCAGTCATTGCATCAGCAATAAAGGCTTTTGCACCATCTGCTAATCCTTCAACTGCACCGGTTGCTGTTGATACACCAGGTACAGATTCCAGAGTTGATATCAAATCTGTTGCCGCAGTAAAAATTTGTTTAACACCGGTTGGTAATATACTTGATACGGCATCAGATACTTTATTGACACCTTCTGAAACAAGTTTATTTGCTGTTTGTGTAATTACTGCTTGACCGGCATCTGCGCCAAATTTAGGTCCAACTTCAACACCAACAGCAGACCTGTTTCCTGTAATAAATTGTGACTTTCTTTGTTGAAGAATTTGAATCATCATGTAATGATTCTTATCCGAAGACCCTAAATCTGCGGGATATCTATAAGTGTTTGACCCATAATCTGTAGAACTTAATTTACCCAATGGACCTGAAGGCTGACCTCCGCCTTGCACACTTATGTCTGAAAGAAAACTTAGTAGTCCTGCCATTTATGGTCCTTTTAATTTACTGGATATATTTATCATACATAAGAGATACTGAGACTATTTATGTCATACCACAAAGGAATCTTCCACCCCAAAAATCCAAAGAAGTATAATGGCAATGCTGATAACATTGTCTATCGTTCTTCATGGGAAATTAGAGTAATGAAATGGTTAGATGATAACCCAAATGTTATCTGGTGGGCATCGGAAGAGTTGCCAATACCATATAAGTCTCCTATCGACCAAAAAGTGCATCGTTACTTTCCAGACTTCATCGTCAGGATCAAACGGAAAGATGGTCAGGAGACGACAATGATACTAGAGATAAAGCCAGAGTCACAGACGAAACAACCTGTGCGGAGACGCAAAACGGCACGATTTATCCAAGAGTCGGCAACATATGCCGTAAACCAAGAAAAGTGGAGAGCTGCCGATTTGTTTTGTAAAGAACATGGTTGGCAATTCAAAGTCTTAACTGAAAAAGACTTAGGCATATGAGATAAATAGATAATGGCAAAATTAATCGACAGAATAAAATCATCACTTGCAAAAGAAGGTTTGACACCTAGAACCAATGCTTCTAGAGCATGGTTGCGAGCAAAAGTTAAGGACTTGAAACCAACTTCAGCTGGATTGATGAGGGATAGGGAAAGACTTAAAACTACATCCATGATTGGAAAAATGTACTTTTATTTCTATGACCCAAAGACAAAAGACAGTATGCCATATTATGACCGTTTTCCATTGGTGATTCCAATTGAACGATATAATGATGGTTTTTTAGGTTTGAATCTTCATTATATTCACCCTAAACACCGAATGGTTTTGTTGGACAAATTAAGTGATACAATGTCTAATGACACATATGATGAAAAAACAAAGTTAAAAATTAATTACAGATACTTGGCTGCAGCTTCTAGAATATTTGAAGCAAATCCATGTATCAAAAGATATCTGTTTACACAGATTGAATCCAGATTTTTGGAAATCACCGCAGATGAATGGGACATTGCTGCAATGTTGCCTGTTGAAACATTTGTTGGTGCCACTACTAGTAAAGTTTACGCAGACTCAAGGAAAAAATTCTAATGTCGTTTTCTCCAAATTTATTTTTGTCTCATATGAAGTCAAAGGATGGTCCTGCAAAACCGTCTAGATTTGAAGTTGTCATTCCACTACCGACTTATATTTCAAATTTTGTTCCTAATAACATTATTGAAAACATTTTAAATGCACCAAACTCAATTTTTGGTTCAATATCAGATGCTATAGGTAGTGCTATAGGGCAAAATCCTAATCCATCTGCAAATCCAACACTATCAAGGTATCTCGCATTACAATGTGAAACAGCTGAGTTGCCAGGTAGAACATTGATGACACAAGATGCTAAAATTTATGGTCCAGGTTTTAAAGTTCCTTATGGTTCACAATATGGTGAAATTACTTTAGGATTCATAAGTACCAATGAATTTTGGGAAAGAAAATTATTTGATAGATGGCTTGAGGCAATTCATCCATCTGACACAAACAATATGAGATATGGTAAAGATGAATCGACAAGATACATGACACCAATTAAAGTGATTCAATATGACGATTTCATTAAACAAATTTATGCAGTCGAATTAATTGATGCATTTCCAATTGGAGTATCATCACAACCATTGAGTTGGGCTGAAGATGGTTTTCACAGACTATCAGTACAATTTGCATATCAGCGATATAAACCAGTATATACCGGAAGTTATGACCTAGCAGCAGCCGCTGCAGCACTATTTGGTGTTGGTATTAATAGAAT
>Ga0181343_1000988_pt1 | contig 11671 bp, 13 predicted proteins | sample Su13VDMLBSD_FD_130110 | JGI IMG/M metagenome (GOLD analysis project Ga0181343, IMG submission 130110) | Freshwater viral communities from Lake Michigan, USA - Su13.VD.MLB.S.D | ecosystem: Environmental > Aquatic > Freshwater > Lake | place: USA: Michigan | collected 2013-07-15 | reverse complement strand
TAGATACTTCCACTGGCCGGAATCTCGGCCCGGTTCTAGGGGTAAGGCGCAGAATTCAGCCCCCATGCGTCTAGACCGCCTCTCCGCTGATGCAGTCGGCTTTACCCCTCAGCCCCCTCTGCCCTGACCACCAGTTCCAAAACGCCTTCAACCGACGTCACAGGCGCGTAGCCGACTGGCTTGCGCCCTCGGGTGCGGGCACCCGTAACCATCCCCAAAACGTGCGTGGCGTCCTCAAGCTGCAACAACAACGCCGACTGCTTCGATCGGGCAGCCTTGGCTTGAAGCGTCTCCCGCCCGTGTCGGAGGTGCGCGGCGACAACCCGGGCTTTACCTTCAGGCGTTCGCGGCCCAGTACTGCGCCCGCCGTGAAATTGGCACTTCTGGCTTTTACTGGTTTTATTGGCAGGCCGACCGCATTGCAGACCGGAGCGTTTGGACCGGGCAGTGCACCGAGGGCATCGGATTTTCCCCGCACCGCCGACGTAGATTTCGGTGTGACTTGACGCTGTCTCGAGCATGGCGGATTTTACCGTGCGAGGGGTGTCTGAGCGAGCCAAGGCCGTGACTTACCGAGGGAAACCGTTAGGTGCACCACGGCCACACGTAACCGCGCCCCAATGAGAAACAAGGAAAGAGTTTTTTATGCTTTCGGACTGGAGTAGGAAAGTTTTAGGCGGCGCTGCTTTACTGGGCGTGGCTCTGATTCTCTGCCCCCTACGCAACGGTGCCACATGAGTCAGCCGTGTTACACAGCCGGCCATGAGTTTATTTGGAGCCTTGAATATTCTCAGCGTCTCGATATTCCTCGACTTTTCACATTGGCTACGGGGATCGGACTCGCCGCCGCTGCGGCTATTGTTTTACGAAAGTAGCTACTAGTGGTGTTCGTTAAGGGTTATGAATGATGAAAATCTTTGCGTTGGTAGCACTGCTCTTCTTCAGCGTTAGTTCGGCTCATGCGCACGGTGGGGGGTGTAGAAAGAACTCACCTCCTGGCAAATGCTGCCACATGGATAGAAAAGCAGGCACTGTCCATTGCCACTAAAATATCGGAACCCTAGCGGTGCTCCGTTCGCTGGATTCCGCATCGTGAATCGAAATTCCGCTGCTCTCTCACTGACCGCTGACATTGCCTGTGAGGCTGTCACCGACAAGCATTACCCGTGCCCCCATTGGTTTTTGTGACGGCTCTTTACTGCGATAGGTTGAGACATCAAGAAGGAACTGAGTCATGAGGAAGATATTCCGCCCGTTGTTGTTGGTTGCGTTTTTGGGAGCGAGTTGGGGCGCTTGGGCTGTCGGCACGGGCAATGAATTGATTAGTCGGTGCGGCGCATCGGTTGCCTACATGGATGGCCGCAGGGATGTCGACGTTTACGACATGGCTTACTGCCAAGGCATGGTTAGTGGCGTAGGGGACTTGTTATCTGCTGTTGGTTGGGCCTGCGCTCCGGGCGGAGTCAATCTCGGGCAAGTGACTCGCGTGGTTTACAAGTACCTACAAGAGCACCCGACGGAACTTCAAGAGCGCGACACGGTGCTCGTGAGCCGTGCCTTAGAGAGGGCGTGGCCCTGTCCCAAGAAGCCCTAGCGCCTAATGAAAAAGCCACGTGGCCTGTTCAGCATCTTCGAGATCGATCTCTTCCGTTCTATTGGGCCAGCAATGACTGCCGCGAATAAACTTGCGGCATTCGAAAGGGACATGTCATGAGAAATGGATTCCTGTTGTTCTTCACGCTACTGGGCGCGGTGTCGGCGTTTGGCGCTGATTTCGACAAAGGCTTGGCGGCCGCAGAGGCGGGCGACTACGCTACGGCGTTGCGCGAGTGGAAGCCGCTGGCAGACCAAGGCAACGCAGTGGCCCAGACCAACCTCGGCGTCATGTACGGCAACGGCCACGGCGTCCCGCAGGATTACAAGGAAGCTATGCGGTGGTACCGGCTCGCTGCTGAGCAAGGTAACGCGCCGGCCCAGTCCTACCTCGGCCTAATGTACCTCGAGGGTCATGGAGTGCCGCAGGACTACAAGGAAGCTGCGAAGTGGTACCGGCTAGCGGCTGGCCAAGGCGACGCGCCGGCCCAGTCCAACCTCGGCGTTATGTACGACAACGGCCAAGGCGTCCCGCAGGATTACAAGGAAGCTATGCGGTGGTACCGCCTCGCGGCCGACCTAGGCAGCGCAGTGGCCCAGTCCAACCTCGGCGTCATGTACGCAAATGGCACGGGCGTGCCACAAGATGCGGCCGCTGCGTATATGTGGTTCAACATTGCCGCTGCGTCAGGGCATAAACGCGCTACCGAGAACCGCGACAAACTCACCCAAACCATGACCCCCTCGCAGATTGAGGAAGGCCAAAAGCTAACCCGCGCCTGCGTGGCGAAGAACTACAAGGGCTGCTGAATGCGCCGCCTGTCCAACACTGTCGGCGTCGCACATCAGAACCGACCGGCTCATAACAATGGATAAAGATTACTACCGCATTCTTGGCGTGTTGGACGATGCCGAGGACATCGTCATCAAGGCGGCCTACCGTGCCTTAGCGCAGAAATATCACCCCGACCGCTGGCAAGGTAACGCTGCTGAGGCGACGCGCCGCATGGCCGAGATAAATGCGGCCTACGCTGTCTTATCCGACCCCGATAAACGCCGCGCATACGACGCTACTCGCGATAAATCTGATTTTCAGGATGACTCTGCCGATACGGACGACAGTCAGGATGCCTTTGCCGCAATCGACAAAGACTGGGCACTTGCGATCAAGTACATACCTGAACTAATCACGATTGAAGTTGGGCTTCGTCGTATTGCCCGCGAGTTGGGAACAACCTTTAAGCTCATTCTTTTGGAGCACAAGAACTTTGACGACTATAGGCACGTGGCAGAGGTGCTCGAGCGGGTATACCTGAAGAAGTACTTCGGTAGCACTCAGATCGCGCAGGATTTTGCCAAGGAGTTGATTCTGGAAGGTCGAAGAGATGCTGCCCGCGAGTTGAATCAGATCGTCCGAGTATTGGGAACCTGCAATCACTCCATCGTTGATAAAATCAGGAATCAATTCAAGGCGGCAAGAACAGGTAACGAGTCAGAGCAGTGCGAAAGGCTCAAAGTAATCTGTGATTTTTTCTTTCGTGGATTGTCTACGTTCCCTGCGAAGGAGGTTGTGGGAGAGGTAACCAGATACTCATCGACCTACGGCGGCGACATCCGGTGCGTTACGGTACCGGAAAAAAATGTATTCCTCGGCCAGCCAAACGAAAGGGTCGCGTTTTATCATCAGAATGGGAGAATGGTGGAAGCGCGCGACGCGCACCAGTATTTTCGCGACCAGTTAGAGAAAATGCAGTCTTAGTCCAAATGAGGACGGGTTAGGTTCGAAAAGCTGCAAAACCGCCTTGAATACGTTCGCCCGAAGCTGACCCGGAGAAGTAGAGGCAAAGTAGTACAGGAAGCCCGCAACGCAGGCCGCCTTGGCGATCTAACTTAAACCAAACAGCCCCCACCAAACCCGGCGCGGTTAACCCCACCGAGGTGGCGGACCAATTCGAAAATTGGTGTCTCGGCTCTTCACCCCGGCCCGCTAGCAACCCCAAAATTTCAAAAAGTACCCCCCGGGGCTAGGCGTTTTCAAAAACGCATGGGGGGGCTTTGCCAAAATCGGTATTTGGCCGAGCGGATTGGTATGCAGGTGGAGTGCGGGACTCCTAAATGGATTTTGGGGGGTGGGGGTGCGCTGGAGACGCGATGCCGACTGCGTTGCGATATACGGGGGATGCGTGGTGAGGTTGCCGCGCTGACTCAGTGACCCGGCAGTTCCCCGTTTGGCGTCGCGCCCGGAGACGTTTCCGTACCAGTTCCGTACGGCGGCGTTGGCCGTGCCCGGTTTATCTATAGTTGGCTGTTTTTATTGATATTGTTGGCGCGCTCGGCGGGATTCGAACCCACGACCCCTGCCTTGTGTAAGTCGGGGCTGGCAAATCCTAACAACCGGGAAATAATTTGATAGCAGAATTGATAGTTGGCGCTATTTTAATTCTTTTTTTTGTTTATTTATCAAAAACTTACAGTTCAATTGTGGCGGAGAGGGCGTCCGCACAATAACTATCCAACCGCATCCCGAGACATCCATTAAACCGTTGATATGATTCTTATTTCAGAACTTCAACGTCTAAGGCTGTCCCGTAGAGTCCCGTAAAATCTGGGTATAATTTGATAGTCGCTTCGATAGTGGAGGAAAGGTATGGCGCGCCAGCAGCAACGACTCTCAGCTTTGAAAGTCTCCAAACTAACCAAGCCTGGACTTTACGGTGACGGTGCCGGCTTAACTCTCCAAATTGCACCCGGGGGCGCCAAATCTTGGCTGTTCCGCTACATGGTGGCCGGCAAGACGTATGGAATGGGATTAGGGCCGACGCATACCGTAAGCCTAGCTGAGGCACGGCAGAAGGCACTGGAGGCCCGGAAGTTGCTTTTGGCGGGTATCAACCCACTGACAGTCAAGAGACAACAAAAGGCCGCGGCCGCACTGGCCGGGGCCACGATGATGAGTTTCGACCAATGCGCCGAGGCATACATCCAAGCACACAAAGCGGGGTGGAAGAACGCAAAACACATAGGGCAGTGGGTTAGCACGCTCAACACCTATGCCAGCCCAGTGCTCGGCCATTTGCCGGTAACTCAGATCGATACTGGGATAGTCATGAAATGTCTCGCTCCGATTTGGGAGAGCAAGCATGAAACGGCGAGTCGTCTGCGGGGTCGAATCGAGTCTGTATTGGGCTGGGCCACCACAAGCGGCTACCGCACAGGCGAAAATCCGGCTCGATGGAAGGGCCACCTTAAAAACTTGCTCGCCAACATCGACAAGTCCAGTCGAACGAAAAATCATCCGTCGCTACCCTGGCCGCGCATTGGCGAATTCATAGCTGCGCTCCGCAAGAGAGAGGGGGTATCTGCCCGCGCCGTCGAGTTTGCCATTTTGACTGCGTGCCGCTCCGGAGAAGTCCGCGGCGCGCGGTGGTCCGAGTTGGATCTGGCTGGCAAGCTCTGGACAATACCGGCCGTTCGGATGAAAGCAAAACGCGAACATCACGTGCCGCTAAGCGATGCGGCGTTGCTCTTAATATCGTCAATGCCAAAAATCGCTGGTGTGCAGTTTGTATTTCCCGGCTCAGGGGGTAACCCTCTATCCGACATGTCACTGACCGCCGTTATTCGGCGAATGAATGTAGACGGAAAGCCGCAATGGTTAGACCCCAACGGCGAGGGCGTCACCGTTCATGGCTTTCGCAGCACATTCCGCATGTGGGCCGCAGAAGCCACTAATTACCCCAGGGAAGTCGCCGAACATGCGCTGGCACACCAGTTGCCCGATGCGGTGGAGCGGGCCTATCAGCGAGGCTCTCAAATTGCCAAGCGAGCGGCATTGATGACGGACTGGTCTAAATATTGTGCGGGGGTCGCATGAAGGCATCAGCATTAAAAGAGATTCAGGAGCGGGCGGCGGCGGAATCTCAACGGAAAGCTGATGAAGAGAAACTTCTGCAAATACGGAAGCAAAAGGAACGGGAAGAAAATCGCGGCTTTTTGGCCGATTTTTTCTCTAGTGCCTGCGAAGCAAGAATGAATGGATTGTGGGAGGTGACGACAAAACTGCCGCCAGGGCTAGCCTCGGCGTTAACGCAGTTGGGGTTTATTTTTCAGGATTCTTTGGGCGCGTATAACAACCCAGACTCCGCCAGTGTTCGAATCAACGAATACTTTCTCCAAAAAGCGTCTTTAGTCGAACCACTTGTTCTAATCGTAGCCGATGCGATGGGCCGCGCAGGGCATCGGCAGCAGGCGAACCGGTTGGAGAAGGCCGCGATTGAGGGAAATTTGTTGGGGGGGGATGTCAGCCCTGGATCCGCGTATATGCGCATGTTTCACGTTCTACGCACCGCCGGTGATAGCGGAAACTTGAGCCAACTGTCCGGGGCACAGATGGCCCCCTTTCGCACCCATATTAAGACAGCACTTGATGCGGCGTCCCTTGATTCCATTCCCCTCATGGCTGCCCAAATTGTTTGGGATAGGCATTGGTATCCCTCAAAGTTGCCACTAAAGATACGCAATCGGCTCAAAGAGATAGCGGCAGCAAGGGCCATCGCGGCGGGCTCCCGCCAATCGAAATTTTTATCGGAGGCCAAGCACAGGAAAACGATCGGCAACAAGGGCTTGGAGCGCGCTGAAAATCTGTCTGATTGCGCTCTGGTTCATCTGGGAATTGGGGTCCCTCTAGTTGAGCAGGGCTTCCCTGACGCCGAATTAGATAAGTTCACGAATATGCGGACCAGTGAATGGCTGGTGTTGCACAATCAAAATTTTTGTCTGTTAACGGACGAACGCTCCGCGTTCTTGGGCATTCTTCGTGCAATGCGTATCGCGGCAGAGCAAGGTCTAACTGGGTGTATCTTCACAAGCGAGCGCGCGCCTTACTCGAGCAAGAGAATATGCTCTGCCCACACACTGGACGGACGGAAACTTAAAGCAAGTTTTGCTGCCGGTGGTTCTTGGAAAGATTTTGGGGCGGTTCTTCGATGGCTCGGCTACACGGTGCACTTGCGGCGCGGGGCCGATTTTCCTGAACGCTTCACCGTAAGTTGGTCTTGAGTGCCTCGCGGGTCACCTCATTCTCCAGCAGGGATTCCGCCAACAGCTTCTTCAGCCGTGCATTCTCAACTTCGAGGGACTTCAGACGCTTCGCGTCCGCCACGTCCATCCCGCCGTACTTGCCGCGCCAAAGGTAGTAGCTGGCCTCCGAAAACCCGTGCTTGCGGCACAGGTCCTTCACCGCCACGCCCTGATCCGCTTCCCGCAGAAACTTGATGATCTGCTCGTCCGTATACCGCTTCTTCACGTCCGTCCCTCCTGCCCGCAGGAGTGGACTCTAAATCGCTGCGCTACTCAAATGCGGGGGGACGTCGCTCCGGAACTGGTAAGGGTCAGGCCGTTCGGATACTTTAGGAATTCCTAAACTATCCGCGCCTCATCTCGATCCACCCCGCTAGTCGAGACGATTTCACGCCGACGATGAACCTCCCGCGCCATCCGGCTTCGATGTGGCAGATTGGACGACGACGTTGCCGACGCACCAAAGTGCCCCTGCTCATGAACAGCATCCGGGCCTATCAAATTGCTAAAAGGGATTTAAATACAGCGGCCGCGCTTTCCTTAAACGGCCCCGATGCAAGGCAAAGGTAAGACATGGGATTCTGGAATCAATTCGACGAATTCGACCCACAGGATGGCAATGTCCCGCGACAACCATTCCCGCAACTCGCGCGGATAGCCGCGCGCGCGCGGCGGCTCCTGTCCAGTCGAGGTAAGGACGAAATCATTACCGCGGCACTAATTGCTGACTCCCTGATCGAAAACTATTTCGAATCCGAGGAGGAGCACTTCATCCGCGAACAACTGGAGGCCGACGGATGGGCGCGCAAGTACCTCCCCGAGGGCTCTCGTGATGCGGACGGACTCAGGCACCTCCTCCACGTCGGGCTACCCGATGATGCCGACACCGATGACGAAGAAGTTTTTTTTGATTTACCTTCACCCCGCAACACGAACGATGTGGAGGCGTTGAAGTCTTATTCCGGAATCGCCTGCATCGAATCCCCTGAATTCAAGGAGGGGAAGGATTATGAATACTTTGCGGCTCTCGCCCTTTGGCTAATCGGCGATTGCATTTCCATGGTTCGCGAGCTCCCCAAATCAGGACTGGGCAAGGTAACGTTCGACGCGTCCCTAACCGAGGCGATCAAGGGCGGTAGATTCCATGTGGGCAACCTTCGGATTAGCGCTGAATACGCTCTCCTCGCCATGGAGGCAGTCTGCTACGGCGAGCAGCTACTTGCGGACGAAACTCGAACGAATAATGTCAAAGCCCTAAACCGAAAACTCCGCGAAACTGATAGTCGCATTGAAACCATCGTAAACGCCAAAGTGGCAGAAAAACGCTCCAGCATTGCGAAATCAGCAGCGGAAATCCGCCATAAAGAACACCGAGAGCTTCGCGATGACGTAATCGACTACTACACCCTCCACGAGGCACAGTTCTCGAGCGTTGAGGAGGCCGGTCGCGCTATTGCGGGGGAGATAGTCCCGGTTACCCATCGAACTGTTGTGAAATGGATTCATGATCACAAGAAAATACAGTCTGCGCGGTGACTGTACGCTGTTCTCGCATAGCGAATTTCCTAGCTAGTTTGTGTCAGATTTAATGCGAACTCCAACCAATGAGCGCCATTTGGCCCTAAGGAGTTTTCATTATGACCAACGCGATCCTGCGCCTCCCCTCAGTAAAAGCCCGCACTGGGCTATCTCGATCCTCAATCTATCTCCGGGCTAACGAAGGTACCTTCCCGAAACCGATCTCCCTCGGCATGCGTGCCGTAGGCTGGTTGGAATCAGAGGTAGATAGTTGGCTTTCATCTCGTGTTGAGCAGAGCCGCAAAGGCTCAAAGGGGGCGATGTGAATCACTCCACGGATCAAAGCCCGCTCCCATTGTCCGCCCAAGCGCGCACGGAAGAAATTGCCCCGGGCAACACGCAGGCGGCGTCGGCACCCACCCACGGCGCTACCAAACCCGACCCTTTCGATCCTAGCCAGTTTGCCGCCAACAGCACCATCCTCGGTGACGTTGGTGTCACAAAGGAATTGGTCATCTGTCCGGTACGCAAACCCAACAAGCAGGAGTTCGTTCGGGTTCATCCCGAGCCCGAATACCAACTGCGGGCGCATATCTTGGAGTTGAGGGAAGAGCGCGAAACGTATCTGGTGATGCCGGCAATCGCGGCAGCGATGCCTGGTGAAACGCGTACGGTCAATCTGCGCCTCACGGTCAGCCGGCAGGGCGCGGTGTTTCTCTGGCCCGTGCCGGAGCCCAGCCTAGACGGTCGCGAAAATAGCTGGAACATTTCTGCCCGCGCCGCCGCGATCAGCGGCGAAACCCGATGGGTGCGCGTTGTTGCCAACATGTCGCAAGGGGCCTATGACGTACTTAGCGCGCCGAGCGCTCTCGGCACACCGGCCTGGCCCGACAAAGCGCTCCGCGACATCCTGGCGGTAGCATTTGGTGAGAGTTTCATCATTCGCGACGCCGGGCATCCAGTGATCAAACGTTTGCTGGGGCAAGCATGATGCCGGGCGCCTTGGCGTATGACGCTATCTGGGTGCTGGACTTCGAGTTCATCGCCCGTGATGGTGAGCACCCGGTGGTCGTCTGCTTGGCCGCGCACGACCTCGTCAGCGACCGCTGGGTCCATATTTGGCAGGGAGACTTCGCCGCCCCGCCTTTCCCTCTTGATGAAAGCACACTATTCGTTGGCTACTCTGCCACCGCAGAGTGGTCGTGCTTCATCGCGTTAGGCTGGCCAATGCCCGCACGCTGTATCGACCTCTACGCCGAGTTCACCCGAATCACTAACGGTGCTTTCAGCGGCAAGCTATTTCCCAGCTTGCTGGCAGCCGCGGCGCAATACGGCATCAACACGATGGGAGCCGACCACAAGGGTGCGATGCGGGACCTCATTCTTGCAGGTGGGCCTTGGGGCGAAAGCGAACGAAGCGAAATCCTGCATTACTGCGCTGAGGATGTGCGCGTCACCGCAGACCTATTCGAAGCCATGCTGCCGCAACTGGTGCAAACCACTAGCACTCATGGCGGTGCGCTGCTCCGCGGGCGCTACACCTGCGCCGCGGCGCGCATGGAGTGGAATGGCATTCCTTTAGACGTTGCCACGCTTACGCGGCTGCGGAACGGCTGGGACGATATCAAACGCGATCTGATTGCCGACATTGACCAAGATTTTGGTGTCTACGAAGGCACTACTTTTGTCGCTGCGCGTTTCGCCGCCTTTCTTGAACGGGAGGGTATTCCTTGGCCGCGGCTGCCGTCTGGCGCTTTGATGCTTGATGATGACACATTCCGCGAACGCGCCAAGGCTTACCCCGCTACCGCCCCGTTGCGGGAGTTGCGCCACGCTTTGGGCAAAATGCGCCTCAATAGCCTCGCAGTAGGTCGGGACGGTCGCAACCGCACTGGCCTTATGCCCTTTGGCAGCAAGACGGGCAGAAACCAGCCAAGCAATTCGCGCGGCGTATTCGGCACCTCGCGTTGGCTTCGAAGCTTAATCCAGCCACAGCCCGGGCGCGCCATCGCCTATGTTGATTGGTCGAGTCAGGAAATCGCCATCGCCGCAGCGCTCTCAGGCGACGACGCGCTATGGGAGGCGTACACCTCCGGTGACCCCTATATGGCATTCGCTAAGCAGGCCGGGCTGGTTCCATCGGACGCCACCAAGCAGACCCATAAGGCAGAACGGCAGCGTTCAAAAGCCATCGTCCTCGGGGTCGGCTATGGGATGTCTGCGGATTCGATGGCCGTACAGGCCGGCCTACATATCGACGAGGCCCGTGACCTACTGCTGCGCCATAAACTCACTTATGGAAAGTTCTGGGCATGGGCTATTCAAAATCAGAATGCGGGGTTGCTGGGCTTCGCGATGCAAACCACTTTCGGCTGGACGTGGCGGGCGGGCGTCGGCACACAGCCGAATCCACGTTCACTACTGAACTGGCCGATGCAAGCCAACGGTGCCGAAATGATGCGGCTTGCCTGCTGCGATCTGACGGAGCAGGGCATCATCGTCTGCTGCCCTGTTCACGACGCACTCTTGGTAGAGGGTCCTTCCGATGACATCGACAGCGTTATCGAGGTCACCCGCGCGGCGATGGAGCGTGCCAGTGAACTCGTGCTGGGCGCGGGATATATCGTCAAGACCGATGTGGATGTCGTGCGTCACCCCGATCGCTACGCCGACGAAGCTGGCGTAGCCATGTGGCACCGTGTGACGTCGATTCTGGCATCAAGGGGGTGGTGACCGCATCGTTGGGCCGGTACCGAATCGGTGCCGGCAATGATTGTCACCGACACCAGCATGGTGCCCCCGGGTCTATCTATGTATTAATTATCTATGTGAGGAGTAGATAGGATGCCAGACCGCTTCAATCCTGCTCTATTCGCGGTTGCTCCATCCGCAAAGGTTGACCCTGACCCCGACTGGATGAAGGTGGCTGAGAAGCTTCCGCTACCTTCCTCTTGGGGGCTTTCCACCCCGAAGCGGGTGCCGTATGTCCCCGCCATACCTTTGGCGTTTCTCCGCTCCTTAGCCCCTGCCGGTGATTCTCTTGAACTTCTACTGGTTGCCCTAGCGGAGATGCGCATGCGTGGCACCCGAGAAATAGCCATTGGTCCGGCCCTATGGGCGCGGGTAGGTAACCCTAGCAAGCGCGTGCGCGCCAGACTATTGCGACAGATTGCGTGCCTGACTTCATCGGTTTGCACACTCACGGCACGTAATGGGCGCCCCCATTTGCTTAAAGCTGGGGTTGACTGGCCAGTACGGCTCCAAGAGGGCGAGTCGGTAGGCCAATCTGGTGTGTGTTTGAATGTGTAAGTCTTCGCGCCTGCGGCGCTGGATCGGCCTCTTCATCCCTGACTGTGGCTTAGATACTTCCACTGGCCGGAATCTCGGCCCGGTTCTAGGGGTAAGGCGCAGAATTCAGCCCCCATGCGTCTAGACCGCCTCTCCGCTGATGCAGTCGGCTTTACCCCTCAGCCCCCTCTGC
>Ga0181343_1000987_pt1 | contig 11672 bp, 12 predicted proteins | sample Su13VDMLBSD_FD_130110 | JGI IMG/M metagenome (GOLD analysis project Ga0181343, IMG submission 130110) | Freshwater viral communities from Lake Michigan, USA - Su13.VD.MLB.S.D | ecosystem: Environmental > Aquatic > Freshwater > Lake | place: USA: Michigan | collected 2013-07-15 | reverse complement strand
TCCATTCCTGTTTTTTGTGCTCCAGCGTCTCCATAGCCTTCTAATGTGTTAATTGTTCCAGTTGAGCCAACAATTGCACCTTCACCAGCTATATTTCTTTTAACTTGAAGATATTGAGCTTGTTGTTCTTTTGTTAAAGTTTTATAATATTCATATTCTCTTTGTGATGCAGGAGCTTGATAACCATAACCTCGCATCATATCAGGCAATAATTTTTGCATATAATAAGCTTGCCTTGTTTCAGGAGTTAATTGTTCAGCTATTCCAGCTAAATCAGTATCGCCTTTTTCATTAGCAAAATCACTAAATTTTTGAATATCTTCTGATTCTATTTGAGCTATTTTTTGTTTATTTTTATAAGCTGCATAAGCTCCTATTCCAGCAGTTAAACCTTGTGCAATAGCTCCAAAAGCTCCTGCTCTTCCACCACCAAAATTTTGTGAGTCTCCTGCAAAGTCTTGTAAATTTTGACTTCTTGCTAATGCATTTTCTAAAAGTTGCCTTTTTGTCGGCTTTCCTAAAGTGCTAATCATGTTAAACTCTCCTAAATTCTATGCCAATTTGAGAATAGTCAACCATTTTATAACCCTCGGAGCTAACACTGACGGCTTGTGGATAGGTTTTTTCTACATCTTGAGCCATAACGCCTTCAAAGCGTCCGTCTCCATGTTTCTTATTTATATACTCAAAAGTATAAATAGGCAAGTGATTTTTAAATTTATTTTCAAATTGAATATTAGTTTTTAATGCAATATCAGAAAAAGCCGCTCCTATTCCGCCAATTGCATTTCCTGCGGCTTGCCATTGAGCTGCTTTCATTTGAGCTTTTAATTGTTTGTTTAACATACTAAATTGAGATTCTCTATTTAAAGCAGCTTGCTCAGCTCCCATTAAATCAAGTCCTTGATAATTAGATTGCATTTGACCAAAACTAGAACCAGCTCCAACTTGACTTCTACCAAGTAAAGACGATATTTCGTTGAATCTTGCGGCTCTTTGTGCTTCGGCTGTTTGAATACCCGTTAAAAGACTTTGTAAAGATAAACTATTTAATTGATCGCCTTGCGAGCGATCTAATCTATTCATAGCAGAATTGTAGGCTTCACTATTGATAGGAATACCTTGATTTGCTAATTGAGTTGCTAATGCCTCCCTTTGGCTTTTTAATTCAGGATCTAATTGTTTTTTGCCTAGTTGAAAAGTTGCATTTCTGACAGCTTCATTATCCGTTGAAGGTAAATTACCTGATAAACCCCTTGATAACTGCATTGCTAATCTTTCTTGGTCAAGTCTTTGATTTTTGGTAAAATTAGATTCTTGTAATTTAATAGTATTTGTTCCCGCATCATAAGTTTGACTTCCTTCAGGAGTAAGAATATTAGGATTGTTAATTAATATATCTTTTTGCTCTGTAGGGCTTAATTTTGCAAATACATTATAACTTGGTAAAGATTGTTGAACTGCGTCAGCCATAGAATTATCGTAATTGGTTGAATCTGTTGAATAAGATGTAGGGGTCGAAGGTTGCGATGTATAAGTTATAGGTAAAGAATTTTTAAAATAATTTACCATTTCTTGCGCGCCTTGCAATTTTTGTTCTTCTGATAACTCACCCAAACTCCACGTATAAGGTGCTAATTTTGTTGCTATATCAGGATCCATTAAATATTGCGATTTTTCCGCATCGGTTAATTCATTAAAAGATTTACCAGTTTTTGAAGCTCCTACATCCCACCAATTAGTATATTCAGGTTCAATATTAAAAAGTTTTTGATCTTTTGAATAATTTTCTAAATAACCACTATTTCCATAAACTGCCATATATTTTTTATAAAATATTATTAACATTAACGCTATAATCGGTTCTATACCAATTAAGCTGTTGACCTTTTAAATTAGCTTCAATCCTCATAGACACATCAACACCTTGTCCAGACGAATAAATTAATTTGTTTTGTGTTTGATTTTCGGAACTCCATTCAGCAACATCCCATTCAGCAACATCCCATTCAGCACCTATCGCTTCAATAGAATTAGATTGTTGAGAAGAGTTTTGTTCGTAGTCAAAATTAACAATTGTATTAATTGTTGCGCTCCCATCAATTCTAAATGTGTTTCTATACGCATTAACAGTTTTTTCAGCGGGTGAACCTAAATTATTGTAGGCACTTTGAGCTTTGCAAATAATATAACTTCCGTTGTCTTCTAAACCAGTATCAGCTTTATAAACTTTACCATTACCGCCAAAATAAAGATTTTCGTTATAAAGACCCCAAGTTATAGCATTTAATCCTGTAAATTTAAATCCTGCACCTGTAATAGTGTTAAACCCATATTGTTCGTAAGTTTGGTTTGTCGCAACTGGCACATTAAAAAACAATAATGCTTTTTTTGGATAAGAAACAACTTCCCAACCATAATTAGAGCCGTAGTTTTCGGTAGTTTTTTGGACTGCACCACTTAATTTTGTGTTTTGTGTTTGTTGTCCTTCATTGCCTAAAGCTGTTGAAAACAAAATAAAATCTTGATTAGTTATTATTGCTACATCACCCGCAGTTTTCATAGTTGAGCGAATACTCATAGGTTTACCGATTTTGTAAACACCAACCAAAGCCCAATCAGTTGCTTTACTAGGGTCGTTGCCTTCGTAAACAATAGAATAACCATTAGACATTATGAAAGCACAATAATCATCAACACCAGCACCGCCATCTCTTGAAATTGTTATCATTTTTAATACATTTCCACCTTCAGGGCAAACATAAGATAAATCGAATTTTTGAAAAGTTCCAGCAATTGCGTTTACTGCTCCGTGCCAAAAATAAGGGTAATTTGTATCCCAAACATAAACAGTATTTTTAAAAATATTAATACCATTTAAAGAAGATGCACTACCGCCAGTTGGATTTATTGCATTACTTGTAATTGTTGAGCCATCATATTTTATAGGACTGTCTTGTCCATTAACCATTAATGTATAACCATTAAAAGCTATATATTGCCATTTGTCAGTTAAATATCCCGAACCTAGTTCAACAATACTTGCGGAGTTTGTAATATTGCTTATTTTTCCATTATGGCAAGCAAGGAATTTTCTATTTCCTGCCGAAAAATGCTCTATTAATGTTTGAACATATCCTGTGATACTGCAATATTCAATAAAACCATTTCTTGATTTAACTGAACCTTGGTCAGGTATCATATTTTCTAAAACAACAGCATCAGTTTTTTCCATTTGGCTTTCAGAATCACGAGTATTTAAACCGCCGTAAGGTGCTTCTATATTAACACGCATAGCTTGCCCGTTTCTTTCCGCCATTATTGATTGTGTTGTTCTAGCGTCGTATCTCATACATTTATTGGTTTGTATGCACTAATCATAGAATTATAAATTTGCACAATTGGTTTTGATGTTATAGTTCCCCTAGAGCCATTTGATTTGATTCTTTCAGCAATTGCTTTATCTGCATTAGCTTTTTCCTCAGCGTAAGCCCTACCATTGTTTTTTAGCCATCTCCAAGTTGTGTCTAATCTTACAATATATTCATCAATTGCAGGAACATCAGAATCGGTTAAAAACTCAGTTTGGTCTACATTAGTTGAGCTTTTAACTATGTATTTAGAAATATACTCATAAACATAGCTTTCAACAACTGACGGGGTTCTATGAATAATTATTTGATTTGCTCTTAATCTATAATATTCAACTGTTTCCGCTTGAGTAATTAAAGAATTTTTTAAAACTCTCCAACTTTCAGGCGTTAAACCTCCAATCATCGACCAATTTTGATTAACATTCCAAAAAGTGTTATCAACTATTCTGTCAAAGTCAGAGGGTAAATCATAGCCAGCTTGTCCAATAACACTAGAAAAAGTATATTCTTTTTGTAATTCTTGCCATTGGTAATTTCTTGCTAAATCAGTTATGCTAACTTTTATAGCTTGAAATATTTGAGTAGCTACAGCGTCATTATTCCCGATAATAGTTGCGGGAATAGATGATGATTTAGTCTCTTTTAATATATCTGTGCAAATGCTTAATAAAGTCATTATTCTAAATTATTTTCTGTTTTAATTTCAGTTTTTGAAACTTTAGATTCTTTTTTTTCGTTTTGTTTTTTAAGTTTTTCCAGTTGAGCTTTTAATTGTTCAATTTCAATTTCACTTTCAAGCAATTTTGTATTTTCTTTATTTTTTCCTGCTTTTCTTTCTTCATAAACTGCAAAAGCTTTTGGATAAACTTCTTTGTAATTAAATCTTACAACGCCTTGAACAGTATTAAAGGCAACTGTGTTTCCTTCAACTTTTTTGCATAAAACCGAATAAGGGTCATCTTTATTATAGATTTCAACATAAAGATCGTATATAGGTTGTTCATTACTATCTAAAACATCGACAGTTCTTTGATCTTCATTGGTTCTTTGTCTTTTTTTATCAAAGAATTGAACTTGTAGTTTGTCTTTTTCTTCGACTCTATATTGATTAATTGGTTCTATAATATTTGACATAATAAATTTATTTTGATTAAAAAGAGGGAGAAATTTCTCCCTCTCCTATATTAGTTTAATTAAGCGGCTAAACCATCATCAACAAATGGTCTATCGATTTCAAATTCAGCTAAACCAGCTGACGGAGTTCCAACCGCAGAAGCACCTTTTGCGTTTTTCACTCTATCACCAGCAACAACTGCATCATCTACCGAGCCAGCTGTAGAAGTAGAATAAACATTTGCATTATCGGCAAAAGCTGTTAAAGCTTTACCAACTGCTTTACCTTTAATTTGATACCAACCATAATTATCGGCAACAGAAGCAGACATTGCGACTGCAACTGAACCAATATCATTAGCGGCTAAAAGGCTTGTTGAAAAATCATCGGGCGAATAAAGAACCCAAGAACCAACAGCAGTTGAGGCAACACCTTTTAAATAGATAAATTCACCAGCACCATAATTGGTAGTGTCTTTATCTTCCGCACGGATAATTTTACCTAGCGAATGATTTTTAGTAGTTGAAGTTTCGTCAATTTTTTGAACGATAACATCAGCTTCCATACTTGAAAAATTAGACATATATTATTTCTCCTTTTAATTATTAGTTTTTAGCAACACCATGAACTCTAGCAGAGCTAATAGTCAAGTTTCCATATAAATATACAGGAGTAATGTAATACAACTGATTAATTGGTCTTTGAGTTTCACCTTTAGTAAATAATGGATTATTTAAATGTTGGAATTTAATATAATCAGTATTCAAGAAATACATGTGATTTGCTGGGCAATTTGGATCAAAAACAACAGCAGATGATTTATAAGCTAATTGTTCAAAACCTAATTTACCTTCACCAGTATTTGTGATTCTTTGAATTTGTTGCAAAGAGTTTTCAAAAAAGGTGTAATAGTTATTATCAGCAAGAATCAAATCAGGAAAAGAACCTTCTTGAACTTGGCAAGATAAATACAAACTATTCATACCAGCTTGGATATTTGTTGCAGAAGCATTTCCACCAGCAGAAGTTGAAAAGTCATAAACTTGGTTTCTCCAAAAAGTATTGGTTGAACGGTCTATACCACCAACAGTTCCAGTAGTTGGATCATCAGCAACTAATAGTTGTAAACCACCAATAGTTTGTCCACCAGAGCCAGTTCCATCAGAAAATAAAGCAGTTCCTAATTGGTTTCTCAAAGAATCCATTAAGTTTTGTCTTTTTCCTTCTAAAAGATTAAAGATTCTTGAATCGCCAGCATTTTGCAATAATTCTTTTTCAGAAATTTGATCAGTTCCTGTAAGCATTTTTTGAGCAAAAATAGCAGACGAAAATTCATCTTGCGGAGTTGTATTTAACAAATCCGTAGGATTTTGGAATTGAACAGTTGAATTACTTGCATAAGCAATATTTTCTTGAAAGTTTTTACCGCCTGTTTCGTGAACGATTTTACCTTTGTTTTGCATAGCTTTAAGCAATGCGTTATTACCAATCACTGAAGAGGTAATTTTTTCTTTCATGAATTTATCTAAAGTAGATGAAACTAATGAGTTATAATTTGGATTTGCGGGCATATAATATATTTATTATATTCCTATCTATACTTACGAATTAAAGCTAATTGTTCTTCCTGATAAGTCATTGGTTTATTTCCATTAGAAACAGGTTTAGAAATTTTTTGTTGCCTCTTGGCTTCATCAAATTTTTCCTTTTTTTGCTCATTTATTTCTTTTAAGATTTTTGCCTTTACTTTTTCTTCGTAATCAGGTTGAAATCTTTCAATTCTTGAATAAGCAGTTTCTAATGCTTTTTTACGCAATTTTAAAGGATAATATTCTTGATTACCATTTTTTGCTAATTCTTGATTATAGATATTAACAAATTCTTGTTGGTATTCTACTATTAACTCTTCATTGTGCGTAGGATTTTCTAAAAAATCCGCCAATAACTCTTTGGCTTCCCTTTTGTTTACTTCTTGTTGTAATAATTGATAAGAAATTTGTTGAATATCTCTCGATTCTCGTTTGATTAGCTCTTCAGGAGTGAGATATAACTCATCTTCATAAACAGGTTCATCTACGACTTGTTTTAAGTCAAAATTGACTCGTTTTGCTAAAGCTTTGAAAGTTTCGGCAGGATTATTTTCTAAATTTTTTAATAATCCGCTTATGTTATCAAGCTCTTTTTTTGTATTGCCAAGTTGTAAATGTAGCCTGTCTTCTCTTGCACGCTGTTCTTTGGCAATTTTTATTGCTTTTTCCCTGTCTTCAGGGTCTTTTATTGTTCTGACAGCGTCAACCAATTCTTTTGGTAATCCTGATAATTGTTTTTCAATATCAATATTATCTTGGTTTTGGCTTTCGCTCTCTTTATTTTCGGTTTCTTCTTCTATTGGTGTTTCTTCTTTTTCTTCGATATTTTCAGTTTCTACACTTTCATTTTCTACTTCTTCAACAGCTTCTTGCTCTTGAGAATCAGTATTTTGCTTAATTAAATCAAGCATTTCGTTTTGGTAGTTTTCTTTAATATCCATAATAAAATAATTGGTTAATAATAATTGTCAAATAATATTTTAATAATCTTTTATATGCTGATTATTTCTTTTTAAAGCGTCTAAATATGAGTTTTTAGTAGTGTAGGTTTTTCCGTCTCCGTGATTGTAAATTGCACCATATTTTTTAATATAGTTATTTAAACTTAAATCTTCCTTAATTCCCTCAGGTAGTTTTGATGATGGTAAAGTTTCAATTTCAATCCAATGGGCTTCACCATCAATATAAGTTAAGCGTTTTGTTGTCATAACTATTTTTTCTTTTTAGATTTACCAGCATTAGACAAGGCAATAGCAATTGCTTGTTTCTGTGGCTTTCCCGCTTTCATTTCTTTTTTAATATTAGAAGAAATAACTTTACTTGATGAACCTTTTTTTAATGGCATAATTTTAAAAAATTTGTTTTTAATTTAGAGTTAAAAAATTTACGATATTGTTTATAAATTTCTGTTTTATTGTAAGAACTTTCTCTAAAACAATTTAGATGTTCTTTTCTATCTTTATTTCTTTTTTCTTTTAGCTGTAAATAATCAGTAATTAAATAATGTTTTAATATATATCTATTCCATTTTTTATAAAATTCTTTTGTATTATCTGCAAAATATTGTGTTTTATTTTTAATGTCTATTTCAACACATCGAACGTTTTTTAAATCTAATTTTATAGAAGATAAATCTAAATATGCAATTTTAATAGTTTTTTCAGGAATCGGCATAATATTTGTTATAATAGACCTATCTTTTATATGCATTATATTTGTGTTGGTTGGTTAGCATTACGAATTTGCTCATTAACAAGTTCCGTTCCCGCTTTAACTTTCATATCAAGTCTTTTAGCTTCACGGTCAGCTTGTTTATTAGCGTCCTCAAATTCCATTTGTTGCTCAAATTTATTCTGGTCGTTTAATACTTTAGCTTTTTCAACATTAACTTTTTGTTGTTCTAATTCTAATTTACCAGTAATTTCTTGTGCTTTTAATTGTAATTCTTGTTGTCTAATTTGCATTTCAGCTTGTGCCATCATTGCTTGTGGGTCGGGTTTTTGTTCAACTGGCTCCTCATTTTTAAGGTAATTTTCAAGATTACGACCAACTTTAAATGGTTTAGAAGCAAAAATAACAAACTCATTTAAAGCATCTTTGCTAATAACTCCAGTTTGAACGGCTGGCACCATTTGTTGTATTGTTTGGCTAATAGTGCGAATATATTCCATGCGATCCATTTTCTCTTGATTTTGGTCAATTTTAACAGTTGAATCAGTTTCAATGTCAATGCTAATGCACCGGAGTTTATCGTCTTTAATAGTTTTAGCAAGTTTTGGTATATTTTTTAGTTCAATAAAAAAACCTTTTAGTTGTTTTTGTAAGTCTTTAATTGTTTGTTGTAAGCCCATTTGTGCTTGCTGTTCAAGCATTGCTATTTTTTCTTTAAAATCGGGTTGTTTTGGGTCTAAAAGACTAATTGCCTCTTCTTTTTCAATATCAATATTTCTTTTAGCATTTTCTAGAATTAAATCAACATCAACAACTTTTAAACCAACAATTTTAATAATTTCATTGATTGACATTTTTTCAACTGCTAATTCAGCTAATAAACGCAGTGTATCTCTAATTGTAAACTCAACTTCTTTTTGTAGTGGTTGAATTCGGCTAATAGCAAAATTGCCTTTTAATTGTTGTGCGGTAGCGGTTTCACTGGCAACGCTTGTTCCCCTGACTATATCAGACAATCCAGTAATTTCTTGTATGTCGGATTTTAACGCCATTTTCTCAGTCCTAAGAATTGTGATTGTGTTGGCGATTTCATTAAGGGGCTTAAATACAACTAATTTTCTAGCATCATCAATATTAGCGGAGGTTTTTAGCGATTTAAACTCACCATCATCGCCATTCATGATATTTTCAACATCACTTTGTTCAACTAAAGAATTATAAGCACCAGTGAACTTAGCTTGTTGAACTAAGCTTGTAATTCTGTCATGAATATCAGTTAAATCATCGGCTAGATTTTTATATTTGTTAAATAGTGGACTTGGTAATAGTCTTTTAGATTCATTTAACCCCATCGGCATTGGAATCGGGAAGAAATTTTTAAGATTATAGCCGTCATCTTCAGTATCTAATACAAAGCCATCGCCCGCAAAGGTAATAAAATGGCATTTCTTATTTTCTTTATCCCAAATTTCCCAAACTTCACACATTTTATATAAATCTTCTTGTTGACTTTCTTCGTTTAAACTTTCAAATTTAACGTTAGTCATTGGAACTTTTTCGCCTTTCTTGCCAAAATATTCGATTAATTCTTTACGGGAATAATATTTTTTAGAAGCAATCCATCTTACTCGATTCCATTCTTTTTCAGTGCTTTTAAGAAAATCTTGGTAATCAACAAATTCAATCTTAAATGATTTCTTAGAGTCATCGGTATCATAAGAAGATTCTTCTTCAGTGTCTTCGTTTTCACCTTCTGCCATGTCTTCGGAATAATCTTGCATTGATGTTTCATCTTCTGATTCTTCTTCGGCTTCAGGCTTCTCTTTCTTTTTTTTTGTTTTGGTTTCGATTGGCTCAGGTGGTATAAACACAATTCGAGGAATCCCAATACCTTGGATTAGAAAAGCATCTCTAATTTTTTCAATCTGATTTTCTGCGTCTGATTCTTTTAGAAGATATGTTAATAATCTTTCAACTAACTCGCTACTGATTCTTGATATTTCATCTTCATTAAAAAAAGATTGTGTAATATTAGCTTTAGGAAGCTTAGAAAACAATAACGGGCGTAAAACTTGCGTATTACTCCAAAAGATTGGATAATTTGATTTTAATGACGGACTACTTTCTGCTTGGTCTTCTTGTGATTCATAGAGCAATTGAAACTCTTTAGCCATCTTTTTAGATGATTCGTGATAATTCTTTGCATTATCAATTTCTCTTTTCCATATCTCTACCAAAGACCTTTCGCCATTCAGGGTTGATAATTCGTCTTGTAATTCAACTTGGTTCATTGTCATATTTTTTTATAATATTTATTTATTTTTTTTTGTCAATAGTTCATTTTGTTTTTTTATCTCATCAATTAATCTTTGCACCTCAAATTGCTTGTCTATTGATTCTTGAAGCGTTAAAGGTTTTTTAATTTCTGCAGGAATAATTGGGCGAGTCATACATAAATATCTTAAAGTATCGACTGCGTGATCTTCCATGTTTGTGTCTAAATCTTCGGGCTTAGTTTTATCATATTGCATCAGCGGAAGCGTGCGGAGTAGATTCTTACAATTGCTAGTAATAAATAATAAAGGTTGCTCATCTTCATTTCCTGTAAATCTTGCCCGTATTTGTTGCCAGCCAGCTACTCGCTTGTTATCAGCAGGAAGCCAGCCAATATTTTGTGATTCAAATTGATTAGCTATTGATTGCCCGCTTGAAACATCGAAAATAGCAGGGTCAGCCCTCATTTCGTCCATTTTCTCGCCCATTTGTAAATCTTTAATCGTTTTCGCAATATCAGCAACATTCATTTTTAAACCTTCGTTAGCTTTGCCCGTGCACCCGTAAAACTCTCTATAAATAATAATTGCACCTCTCGGAAAGCTTCGTTTAATTCCTCCGCAATCAACAAGTGAACCATCACTAACAGCACCCCAAAGCACGCAAAAGGGCTTAGAATAACCCCAGTCAAAAGCTCTTAACTTGTGCCAAGTGTGCGGGACATTTATGTAATCAATGATATGTTTTTTAGGGTTAAAGTTATCAAAATAAGCCCCTTCGATAGCGTCCCAATCACCATCAAGCATTGCCTTCGCTAATGCACCGCCTAAGCCTTGGAGTTTATCAGCGTAATTTGGGTCATTCTTCATCAATACTTCATTATCACTAAGCCTAGCGGGTATATATTGCCGTATCATTCCACCTTCTTCAACGCCCATTTTTCTAAGCTCGAGAGGTTTGCAGTTATCAATAAACATTTGTTTAACAAACTCATGACCAATTCCCCCTGGATTGCTACCGCATAAAATCAACGGGAGTTTATGTTTAAGATGTTCTGGAACTTCTACACCTCCAAGCCTTGCCCGACCCCTTAGAAACTTATAGATTTTTTCGCTAAAGTGCGTCAATTCATCAATAAGTATTACTTGCATTTCTGCCCCTTGGTATTTATAGACGTCTTTTTCATGCTGGCAATGGCAAAGATATATTTTTGAACCATTTTGGAACGAAATTTCTTCTTCTGTAATTTTTACTAATTTTTCTTTGACCCAAGGAGCAAGCAACACACGAAAGCCCGAAGAGCCTTCAACATGGTTTTTGAGCAAGTCCGCGAACACTCGACGAAACAAATATATTTGAAGATTAGGAACACTAAACGCAAGCATTATCGCAATTACTCTCATAGCGTGGGACTTACCACCGCCAGCACTCCCGCCATAAAGAATTTCAGTTGCGGGCGAAGTCCAGCAAATAGATTGCTTTTCTTGAAGCTCGAAATTTACAACATTATTAATCATTATTTTCTAATGTGAATTTATCAGAATTGTTAATTACTTTTAATGTAAGTTGCGGAGTTATAATATTATTATTGTTGGTTTGTGTTTCTTGCGATTTATAGTTTAAATCGAACTCTTTGCGATTCTTTACTTT
>Ga0181343_1000984_pt1 | contig 11679 bp, 13 predicted proteins | sample Su13VDMLBSD_FD_130110 | JGI IMG/M metagenome (GOLD analysis project Ga0181343, IMG submission 130110) | Freshwater viral communities from Lake Michigan, USA - Su13.VD.MLB.S.D | ecosystem: Environmental > Aquatic > Freshwater > Lake | place: USA: Michigan | collected 2013-07-15 | reverse complement strand
TGAAACATTACCTGGTGGAACAAACTTGGCAGAAATTGCCGATATTGAATATATCCAAAAGAAGATGTTGGCGGCACTACGAATCCCTAAAGCATTTTTGGGTTTTGAAGAAGTCGTTGCGGAAGGTAAGACATTGGCATTAATGGATATTAGATTCGCAAGAACAATTAATAGAATACAAAAATCATTAATACAAGAATTAAATAAAATCGCTCTAATACATCTTTATCTTTTAGGTTTGGAAGATGAATTGGGTAATTTCACCCTATCTCTAACAAATCCATCTGCTCAGTCTGATTTGTTGAAAATTGAACAGTGGAAAGAAAAAGTTACTCTATATAAGGACGCAACGTCTGACCAGTCTCAGGTAGGTATTTTACCGGTATCACATACTTGGGCGAAGAAAAATATTCTTGGTATGAGTGATAGTGAAGTCATTCTTGATTTACAACAACAACGTATTGAGAGAGCGATGGGATTTGAATTACAGAATACACAAAATGTTATTAAACGATCTGGTGTATTTGATGAGGTTGATTCAAAATACGGTATTCCTGAAGAAGAGAGAGAAGCCATGGAGGCAGGACAATCTGGTGGTGAATCAGGCGGAGAAATGGGTGGAGCACCACCACCTCCACCACCGGCTGGTGGTGGTTCTGAACCATTAAGTGAATCAAGAAAATCTAAGATTCTTGGAATGTTAGGTGAAGAAAAAACCGAGTTTACCGATTTATTTGACATGGATAGAGCACAACAGAATATTTATGAAATAGAAAATAAAATAAAAGATATATTAAACGATTAGAAATGAACACTTTTGGAAAATTAAAAACAAAAATATTAGGGAAACTTACTGAATCCTATTCATCCAAAAATAAAAAAGAGATGAAGAATATTTTAAAGTCGATTAAAGGAAATAATGACTTTAGAGAAATGTACTTGTTCTATGAACAAATTGAAAACAAATATTTTGAGGATAAAGAAGTTGCAAGATTATTTGTTGAGGAGTTGTCTTCAGTTCTAAAAACAAAATCGAAGAAAGTAAGAGAGTTTTCTAAAACTTTAAATGAATCTTTAAAAAATGTGGAGGTTGAAGAAAATGAAATCTATTCAATACTGGACCAACTTTCAGAAGAAGATACATTAAACAATATTGACAAAAAAGTTATTTCTAAGAAAAAATTATTTGAACATTTAACCACAAAAAAGGAAACGGTTGTATTGGAAAAGACTTTACACACAAACAACGAAAATCTTTTACAGGCGGTATTGGTTAATAATTTCAATATACTTTACAATAACAATTTGACAGAAGAACAAAAACAAACATTGAGGGATATTCTGTCCATGCCAGGTGATGTAATTGAAATGAAAACATTAGAATTAAAAGAATCTTTAAATCAAAAAATTGATACATTAATTTCAGAATCAACTGACTCAGAAATAAAAGATAAATTGAATAAAGTTAAACAAGAGGTTAACAGTAAAAAACCCTCGAGAATTAATTACCACAGTTTGGTAGAATTAAAAAATGGTCTTGATTAATCAAGACCATTTTTAATTTTTTGAATGTAAGTTGCTTTTGAAACTTGATTACGTCTCTTAACTGACGGTTTAACAAATTCCTGTCTCTCCCTCAATTTTTGTATCTGCTTTATTTTATTAACTTTATTTTTGTAAAGTTTTAAAGCAGTTTCGATGTTTTTTTCGATTTTGATTATTAACATAATATATAAGTATTTTACAATTGTAATTAAAATATTTTTTATTTCAAAATTTTTTATTTATTTTTTATTTACACCATAATAATAATGATGCAATATGAAATAAATAATGAAAACAGGAAAGTATATTCCTTTGGGGGATTATAAAGAAGTAAAAATTGGATACGGAACAGTAGATTTCAAAAATTTAAAAACAGTTTATTTAAAACTTAACTCATGGGTTCAACCGAAAAATGATGAAGATGATTTTGATTTTTTAATCAGTAGAACAAGAAGGTTAATTAAAGAAATCGTTTATAATTTAAATAATAAAAATTTTAAACCACAATGTATTGTGGATTTGGATGTTAAAACTAAAGGAATAAAGATTGAAAAGAGGTCATTTATGAATTTAGAAATAACATTATATGTTGATAGTTTTTTTGACGTTAAAACAAAATCGTCAAAATTAATGGTAAAAAGTATTATTGAAACCATAATTGAAGATGGTTTATCTAACAAAAACCTTTTTAACTTTAATAAAAACAAAAAATAACTTATATATCGATGTATTTATATAGTATAATTACTAAATAAATGAAGATATTAGGTCCAAAAGAAACAGGAACGGGGATTTTGATAGAATATGATGCCGGTCATGTTTCACCCGATGACAATAAAAAAATAATTTCTGAAATGAAGAATCTAGACTTCTCTGAAGACCTCATTCTTTATGCTGTTTTACAAAAATTTGATACTCCTAATAAAAATGGCAGAATATATCCTGAAGTATTATTAAAAAGAGAAAATGAAAAATATCGAAATTTAATAAAAAAAGGTGGGGCACTAAATGAATTAAATCACCCATCATCTTCACTTATTGATTTAGATAGAGTTTCACATTCTATTCTTGAAACATGGTGGGATGGTAAGATATTAATGGGTAAAATAAAATTGTTTACATCTCCAGGTTGGAAGAAAATGGGTATTGTTTCTACAAAGGGAGACCAAGCAGCAATGTTAATAATGAATGGTGCAACATTAGGTATTTCCTCAAGAGGTGTTGGTTCACTTAAAAACATAAAAGGACAAAATATTGTACAGGATGATTTTGAGTTGGTGTGTTTTGATTTAGTTTCATCACCATCAACTCCCGGTGCTTATATATTTTCCGACCCTTCAGAAAGAGATCAATATCAGGAAGGTGTTGAAGAAAAACCAGTTATTGATGACCGTATGAAAAAATTAATGGGGAATATTGATAAATTTCTTTCTAAATAAAAATTTTTAAAAAACATAAGTATTTATATTAAAACAATTAACAAAATGAAAAAAAGTGTTTTAAGACTAACTGAATCTGAATTAAAAAATTATATCAGAAAAATTGTAAGTGAGCAAACTGCACCAGCTACCAACGCTATTGTTGAGAAAATCAAAAATGAATTAGGAGGGAAAACAGTCAATTTATTCACCGATTTTGCAAAAACTAAAAAACAAACTCAGTTTAGAATGGATTCATTTGAAGTAACTACAGTAGACGGGTTACCAAAACTTGTAATAACCGGTACCGACTATAATCATTTTAATGAGTATGGTCAAAAAATAAATGCACCCAACGCAATGAGGATAACGGAACTTCACGTAACTTGTTCTGCGAAAGTGTTTACTTCAATACCGATGAACACTGAGGGTACAAAAGCATATAGTGGGAGTATAGGATTAAATAACGACTCTCTTTTAGAAAAAGTTAAATCGTTATTGAATTGTGCTGCACAACAAAGACGTGGAGAAGTAGATTTCGTTGCAAGTGCTAAATCAAATAAACCTGCAGATTTTGCATAAAAAACATTAGTTTTTTAAAAAAACCCTCATACGAGGGTTTTTTATTTTACATTAATATACAAAACCAAATTTTTATTTAGGTTTAAATAACAATATAGTGATTTTTTTAAAATATCATAATATTTATAGGATAATAAATAAAACCAAATGACTGAAAAATCAATTTTAGAACAAGCGTTACTTCAAGTACAAACACTTGAGGAGGCAGTAAAGCAAAATGCAAAAGGTATACTTGCTTCAACAATGAAGGAAGAACTTAATGAATTGCTAAAGGAGTCAGAAGAAGAGGGAGATGAAGATCTTCCTGAAGAAGAGGAAAAAGATATGTCAGAACAACCAGAAGATGAAGACAGTGAAGAGTCTGAAGATGAGGGTGATGATGAAAATATGGACGACCTCGATAATGAAGAACCAATGAAAGGCATCGATTCTATGGATTCCGAAGAAGATGAAGATGAAATGGAAATGGATGACGAAATGGGAATGGATGACGAAATGGGAATGGACGATGATATGTCTTCTGATGAAGATGTTATGGACATGACTGGTGCATCCGACGATGAAGTCCTCAAAGTTTTTAAGGCAATGAAACCTGAAGATGGTATTGTTGTTAAAAAAGACGGAAATGAAATTGGATTGGATATGGATGGTGATGAGTACATCATTAAACTTGATGAAGAAGAGGAATCTGAAATTGAAGAAGAAAACATGTACGAAATCGAAATGGATGAGGACATGGACATGGCAATGGATTCCGAAGTTGAAGAAACCATGTATGAAATCGAGTTAGAAGGTGATGATGAAGAAGTAGCTGAAGGTGATGAAATAGAAATCGAAGCAACAGAAGCCAGAAGAACTAAATCAAACCCTCATGGAAATAAGGCAGGATTCAATAGAGCAGGAATACCAAGTAAGAAAACCTATAAGGCAGGATCTGGTGTTTTTGGTATCAACGAAGAGGTTGAAACTTTGAAAAAGCAAAATACTGAATACAAGAAAGCATTAGTGTTATTTAAAGAAAAACTTAATGAAGTAGCGGTATTTAATGCAAATCTTGCCTACGCAACTCGTTTGTTCACAGAACATTCAACAACAAAACAAGAAAAATTAAATATCTTAAAAAGATTTGATTCTGTTTCAACAATGAACGAATCTAAAAATTTATTTAATACAATTAAATCTGAATTGGATGTTAAAAATCCAGTTACTGAAAGTGTGGCTAAAAGAATTTCTTCAACCCCACAAAGCTCAAGTTCACAACAAGTGTTGTCAGAATCAAAAGCATATGAAAACCCACAATTTAAAAGAATGAAAGATTTGATGGGTAAATTAAAATAAAAATAATAAAATAAAAAAAACCAAAAAAAACCAAAATAGAAATGGGAGCATTATTAGAATCAGGTATGGTTGGTAACATCGGTCTTAAGCACCTACGTGTTATCAAAGAAGATACCATCAAAAAATGGGATAACTTAGGTTTCCTAGAAGGTCTTGACGGCCATCAAAAAGATAACATCGCGCAATTGTATGAAAACCAAGCGTCTTACTTAATCAACGAAGCAGCAGTATCTGATGCTTCTGGTTCTTTCGAGACTGTTGTTTTCCCAATTATCCGTCGTGTTTTCTCTAAATTATTAGCAAACGACATCGTGTCTGTACAAGCAATGAACTTACCTATCGGTAAATTGTTCTACTTTGTACCTAAAATCCAAGACAGAAATGCTGGAGCACACTATGCACCGTTTGGATATCCTAACACCACCGATGCAGTAACTGCAGGTTATGGTGCAAACGCAAGAAGCCTTTATGATCGTTTTTACGAAGATGGTGATGACGCTTCTGAAGGTCTTTTCGATTATTCAAAAGGAGCATACACTACCGCATCTTTAACTGGTACTTCTCTACACACTTTTGCAGATGGTGCTGAAGGTAATGCAGTAACAATCGCAACTGGTACATCTGTAAGTAGTGTAATTTTAAAAGTAACTGGTTTCACTAAAACTGGACAAGGTAAAATTGTAGGTGCAAATGGTAACGAAATGGATACCGAAGAGTTCTTGGCATCTTTACAAGTTTCTTCTGCACAAGTTCAGTCTGGTGCATCTCTACCATTTAACATTGTTACTCAGAAATACGGTAAAGGTATTGTTGAGTATGGTCAAAAAGGTGGATCTGGTCTTGCTAGATTCAACGACATTTGTGACGAAGAAGGTGCAATCTATTTGAATGTAGATTTGCAAACTTACTCCCCAACTGCAGGTTTTTCTGACCATACTGTTGCATCAAATAGTACCTTAATTGGTTCTGATTTCGTGATGACTTACCGTCAATACGAAACTCTTGAGTTTGAAGAAGAAATCGGTGAAGTATCTTTCGACTTATCTTCTGTAACAGTTTCAGTTACTGAAAGAAAGTTAAGAGCTTCTTGGTCTCCTGAATTGGCACAAGACGTTAGTGCATTCCACAACATCGATGCTGAAGCAGAATTAACTGCGTTGTTATCTGAGCAAATTGCAGCTGAAGTTGACCGTGAAATTTTACGTGACTTACGTAAAGGTGCTGCTTGGAAAGCTAAGTGGGATTACAACGAGTGGAAATATGGTGGAACTAGTGGAGCTACTCTACAAGGATACACTCAGAAGGATTGGAACCAAACCTTAATCACTAAGATTAACCAGGTTTCTGCACAAATCCACAAAACCACTTTAAGAGGTGGAGCTAACTGGATTGTAGTTTCTTCTGAAGTTTCTGCAGTATTTGATGATTTGGAGTACTTCCACGTATCAAACGCAGGTCCTGAGCAAGATCAGTACAACATGGGTATTGAAAAAGTAGGTACTTTGGCAGGTCGTTACCAAGTATTCCGTGACCCTTACTTCCCAGCAGGAAAAATCTTGATTGGACACAAAGGTAAGTCATTATTGGACGCTGGTTACATCTACGCACCATACGTACCTCTACAATTAACTCCAACAATGTACAATCCATTCAACATGACTCCAATCAAAGGTATCATGACAAGATACGCGAAGAAAATGGTTAACAACCGTTACTTCGGTATCATCGACGTGAAAGGTTTGGCGACATTTAGCTTGGACACCTTGAGATAATATTAATTATCTTATATTTAAAGACCCCCGAGAAATCGGGGGTTTTTTTATTTTAGTATATTTAAATTTTTAGTATATTTGTATTATGTCAGGAATAGTAGATTATAGTAAACTTAGACTTGATGTCCTTGAAAAAATGATTTACCAAAGAGGTATTGAATGTAAACTGAAAAAGGACGAAATGGTTAAAATGTTGAAACTGTATGATGAAGGTAAATATATTGAACCCATGAAAGAAACGATATACATTAAAGATAGTACTGGATTTAACGTAGGTGTTGATATTAAAAATCGAGAACACATTATGCAGATATCAAAAATGTTAGAAAAAAAAGAAAGTAAATCATTAAATCGATACTCAGATGATAGAGTATGGTATTGGACATTAAATAAATTAATATGAACTGGACGGAGTACTTTCTAAACATTGCAGAACAAGTTAAATTAAAATCTAAAGACCAATCTACACAAATAGGTGCAGTTATCGTTGGTGTAGATAATGAGGTACTTTCTACGGGTTATAATTCATTTCCTAGAGGAATGGATGATTCTTTACAAGAACGTCAGGAAAGACCTGAAAAGTACTTCTGGTTTGAACACGCAGAAAGAAACGCAATTTATAATGCTGCTCGTATTGGAGTCTCCTTAAAAAACTCCACAATATACATAACATCGGGACTACCATGTATGGATTGTGCTAGAGGTATAGTTAACAGTGGAATTAAAATTATTTGGTGTAAAACGGTTTGTACAACAAAAAATAAAGAAAAATGGGAGGAGTCCCAATCAAAGAGTCTACAATTACTTAATGAATGTGGTGTTCAGGTCTTTTTTTATTAGTTTTTTGACCTTTAAGATTAAATCTCCCGACCCTTTTATGATTCTATGATATTCACCCTCAGGAATAAAAATTGGGGTGTTTTTTTCAATTCGAATTGGTAAATTATTGTCTATTTGAAACATCCAATCAGTATCGTTTTCACATAAAACAATTCTATCTTCTTCGTCGAAATGCCACTTTAATTCCATTTCAGTTAAATTGGAAGAAAATGTTCTAACGTAAAATCCGTCTTTTAGGTTTTCTACAAACGGTAAACTCATTACCAAGGATTAGATGATTTGATTCCCAACGCCTTTCTATATCTACTGATATTACAAGACCAGTATCCGGCAGTTGTTCTATCTTTCTTTTGAGAACATTTGTGACGTGCTCTAAATGATTTTGCAGCTGCTTTATTATTATTTCTAACCCTCAAATTAGGGTCACCAAAAGTTACTTTTTTAATGGTTCCACCAGGTGTCTTAACATATACTGCGAATTTCTTTGGTCCACCAGGTGTTCTGAAAGGTTTATTTAATTTTACGTTTCGGCCTCTGTGTTTAGCCTCTACAAGATATTCTTCCTCATTTTCAATAAAAGGTATATCTAAATAAACCTCAACACCTTCATATATACCAGTTTCACCGATATTAGTTTCTAATAAGTCAGTATCTTCCTCATCGAATTGGATGAAACCTAATGACATGTTGTGTCTAGCCTCATTAAATAACTGAAAAAATTTATCAGAATAAACTCTATATATGTTTTCAAATAAAGGTTTATTATTGTTTATGTGAAACAATAATCCTTCACTTAAGACCAAATTATTTTCTGAAATAGTGGTCAATTTAGGTCCGTTCTGAACTTTTTTAATGTCATCTATTACCAAAGTAATATTTTTAGATTCATCGTATCTTGTAAATGTTGGTTTATTACCTTTACCAACTTTAGGTTCTTTTTTCTCTGCACGTCTTTTTTGTGCGGTCATTGCTTTTTTCTCTTTTTTATCATACGAAGACGCAACCTTAGGGGTATCCTTTGATATTTTTTTAGATGGTCGGCATTTTGGGTAGGATTTTCCATCGGCATCTTTTCTACCACAAGGAGGGTGTTTACCATCCACCTTTTTAGATACATCTACCCATTTTTCCTTAAACCATCTTCTAAGGTCTTCTTTAAGGATTTCTCCATTCATCATGGACTCCTCAATATAATTTAAATCCTCTTCGTTTACAAGTATCTTCATCTTAATTACTTTTTACACTTTTTCCAACGACCACCTTTATCCTTATAGTTTTTTGCTGCCCAACCGTTTGCATATGCGGAGGGATACACCCTAAACTTTGATTTAGCCGCAGATTTAGATGCTGACCATTTAGCGGGGTCTGTCGGACAATTTTTACTTTCATCGATTTGATATTCTTCATTCAGAAATTCATCATTTCCTCCTTCAAATCTATTCATTAGAAAATCGAAAACTTGGTCCAAAAGACTTTTTGCTTCAGAAATATGATCTTGTGCCCAATCATGTTCTTTTAAAATATTGTCAATCATCTGATGGTCTTCATTCATTAACAATTCACATTGTCTTTTCATTTGTTCAATGTTTCCAAAAAACATGTAATTTTCATGTTTCATATCCTCACCTTCGGATATTGTTTTCAAATGTTTTTTTATAATTTCTTCTAACTTGTTCATAATATATAAGTATTTTATTTTTCTGAGACAATCTCAAATTTTATTTCATTCTCATAGAAAATTTCTTCGGTATGTGTTTTACCTTTAATTTCTAAAAAGTATTCTCTTGGGATATAGATTGAAGTATCTAATGTAAATGAATTCTCGTTTGTCACATCAATTTGTGTCCAATCGTGTACAATTACATTTGTTCTTCCCTCTTTAATATACATTCTATAGAATACTTCATCAAATAAAATTGGTTTGGATGTGTTTATAGATTTAAAAGTAACTACAATTTTTCTGTACTCACCTCTTATAATTTTTTCATTCTGTTTCACACCAAAAAATTGAACCACATATCGTTCAAGTTCTTTAGGATTTTCACCAATACTATATAATGATGAGTATGGTTTAGGAATAAATCTTTGACTAATGTCAGCAATTGATGCTCCATCAATTTCTAACCCTCTCCATTTATCAAAATAAAATCTTTTACCGTCACATATAACACCGTCTAAACCAAATGTTACTTTATAAACACCCTTTTTTACTTGGGTTGTGGTTAAACCTGTTAGTCCTAAAATCTCAGTCCCATTACTATTTAAAATGTCAACGGTTGGATTATTATCTAAATTATAAAAGTTGGTACCTTTTGTAACATATAAATAAAGGTTTTGATTTACCTTTTCAATGAAATTTGACCTGTCATCATCTATTCTATCATCAAAGAAAGATTCAACGTATGGTTCAAAAAATGTTTGAGTATATTTTGTGAAAAATGCCACGGATTGGTCTATTTCAGCATCTAAATCTTGGTATAATAACGCAAATGAAAGTCCTAGTCCGTGATTTGTTAATCCGGTTAATACACCATTTACATATTCAGTTATATCAACATTAATATCCTCATTTCCATTATCAAAATGTATTGTTTCTAATATTGTTGGTGAGTCTGAATATACACCTTCCACGGTCCAACCATTAATTGTGGTTCTATTAAACCAGTTTGATGGTCTTTCATCGAAAGTTATGTTACCGGTGGTAAAATCATAACCACCATCTTCATAATCAAAACCAAGTCCCTCGTCCCAAAATTCAGGAATACTAAATAATATTAAATCAAATGAATTAGTTCGTTGTCTTGCATTACCTCTTTTGGCTCCTAAAAATGTTTCGTCACCAAAAATTGTATTTGTTAAATGAAGTGTATGGGTGGTTCCTGTTGTAATTACTAAATCTCCGTTTTCGATTTTATTTTCTAAATCGGTAAAATCGACTTTAAATAAAAATTTAGAAATCCCGCTACCATAAAAAATTTCAGTTGTTGGGTTTTTGGCAGTATTAACCTGAGAACTTTTAATAATGGTATTATTTTTCTCAAAATATGAACGAAAATATGACATCTTTTTTATTTATAAATATCAAATTAATTGATTCGAATAGACCCATTTAATAAATCATTTTCGATTGTGTCAACTAATTTATCAAATTCATCAGAAAATGAGTTGCCGGTCGTAACATATGTTCCAACCACATTATGTTGATGAGTTCTAAATACATTTATAAATGATCTTAAAAGACGAATCAAATTCTCACCTCTAACCAATGCGTATGTGTTAGGGTCAATTTGTTCAACATAATCCGTTTGTGATAATTCATACTTGTCCAATTTTTCGAACGGGACATTTTTTTCAGTATTGTTTATATCCGTTGATAAGAAATATATTTTGTCAGACCTTAATGAAGAAAAGGATTGTTCATCCGATCTTGGAACGGATTGAGTTACTTTTCTTATTACTACGTTTGGTGTGACTTGAGGTAAAACATTTGCAGATGAAAAAGATAAACCACTACCTGGCCCAACTTGATATAATTTGATTTCCGATAGTAAATTCTTTTTGTAAGTAATATTGTTGGTTGTTCCCGTCAGTGTTACTAGTGATTCTTTTGGTTTAAAAAAGAATGGATGTAATCCGAATGATTTGTAAAGTGAATTAATTTTTTTTAAATCTTCCTCATGTATGGTTAACAAAAAATCTCTTATCTCACTTGCAACATCGGTAAATCCGGTGGTGTTTAATATGATTTCGTGTGTTGGAGACACGTTATCCTCTTCAAGGTTTACCAATTTTAGTAATGATGATGGTATTGTTGAATTTTCATTGAAGTTGTTTGTTTTGGAAATATCTCCATATGCCTTAAGGACTTCATAAACATAAAATTGAACGGCATGTGGGTCCGAAATAGTTGTATTTCCACTACTATCTACTAAATTATATTCGATAATATGTTTTATGTCTTTTATTTCAGTTGTGTTTATGGTAGTTTCCTCATTTTTAAATTCTAATTTGTATGGAAACTTTTTTAAATTCAATATTGCACTTTTTTTAGACATCAAAGGATACGTATAGATATCTTCTCTATCATTTGCATTTGCCCTTTCTTTTGAAAGAAGTTTTCCTCCTCTTAGTTGTAAACCATTTTCGGTAAAGATTACATCTGAACCATATTTTCCATAAATTCC
>Ga0181343_1000982_pt1 | contig 11683 bp, 21 predicted proteins | sample Su13VDMLBSD_FD_130110 | JGI IMG/M metagenome (GOLD analysis project Ga0181343, IMG submission 130110) | Freshwater viral communities from Lake Michigan, USA - Su13.VD.MLB.S.D | ecosystem: Environmental > Aquatic > Freshwater > Lake | place: USA: Michigan | collected 2013-07-15 | reverse complement strand
TATCTTTGGTGTACGTCTGCTAAATCAGGGTAGGGGCCTGCTCAATAACAACTGCTGGACCAACACGGATTCCAGCGTTTATGGCTTGGATGCCCGAGATATCTGGGTGTTTGACGGCTCCAGTTTTACCTCTCTGGGCAACCAGCGGGTCAAGAATTACTTCTATGACAACCTGAGCCCAACGTATTTTGACCGTGTCTTTATGGTCAACAATACCCAGAAGTACCAGATCGAAATCTACTACCCGGACCTGACCAGTACCGGCTGGTGCAACAAGATGCTGTCGTATCGCTACGACGTTCAACTGTGGAACGCTCCTAAAGACATTGAAGATGCCTGTATGGGCACTGAAGGCCCCAAGGTCGTCAGTGGCAGCTTTAACTTTGCTTCCCGCACTGTCACCTATGCACGCGGTGATGTCGCTGGCAGCAAGCTGATCCAGACCAATGTCGGCAACTCCTTTATCAACAATGCGGCCATCCCTGCCAAGTTTGAGCGGACCAACTTGCAGATGGCTACGGATAAAGGCCCGATCCCATACAGCTCCAAGATTTATGTCCACCGTCTGCTGCCGGAAGTGTCTGGCAGTGGAACAATTAATATCACGGTTGGCGGGGCTAATTCCACAGCGCAGACCGCCATTTATGGGCAAACTGGTGTAACGAATATTGCAACGGATACGCCGTGGGTCACGACCCAGCAAAACAACTTCCGCACGGTAGCAGTCAAGGTCGAGTCCAATGATGCTACGGATACTTGGAACCTGACGGCCATCAACTGGCAGGCCAGCAACGTGGAGGATGCCTTCTAATGCTATTCGCACTTGATGGGAATCCCAGTCAATCCGAGTTGTCGGAGGCGGTCAATTACCTGCTAGGTAATTTGGTGACGGGATTGGCAGCAAACGAAACTACCGGGCAAATCATTGCACCCGGTGGCATTGTGATTGCCTATATCTATAAATATATTGCAGTCAAGTATGCGGACAGTTTTGATGGCTCGGTAGGGTTTAGCAATAGCCCGACCAATAAAACCTATTACGGTCTTCGCAACACCGATTCTTCCGTGGAATCAACCAATCCTGCTGATTACATTTGGTATGAAGCGGCTGGTGGTTTTGGCACGACAAAATTCTTGTTTTATCTGACATCTGGTGGGCGGTCCATCACGTTTGTGGTGAGCACGACAGCTCCTTCGCAGTTCTACAGAGAAGATCCAGGGGTCAGTATCGACCTAGACTTTGTCACTGCGTCCACCAGTTCGCCTGCCAACTTTGCGGTCATTCGCGCTGCCAATGACTTTTCCCCTCCCACAGATGTAGAAGTGCTGGCCTCTATTGGTCGCCTCCCTGTGGAAAACGACATGTGTATTGTTAACTACGCCAGTGGCACGGCGTCTATTCAATACAAATACATTGGCGGATGGGCGGTTTATCAAAAAATCTTGACTGGCGATCTAATTGTTGCCAATTCAATTACCGCAAATAACTTATCTGTTGCTCAGTTATCTGCAATCACTGCTAACCTTGGCACCATTACAGCCGGATCGCTAGATATTAATAATAGATTTACTGTTGATGCCAGTGGTAATACGACTATTAAAAGTGGTACGACAGGGGCTCGGGTAGAGATTTATAACAATGTAATTAAAGTATATGACGCCTCCAATATACTTCGGGTGAAAATTGGAGATTTGACAGCATGAAGGGCCAATAATCATGGGTGCTTTTACGCCAATGGAAACAGAGCGGCCGTCTCAAACCGGCATCAATCCCAATCCGACTGATGTATCCTATGGCGTACAGCAGCCTATCCAGCCTGCTCAGCCTTCGGGAAAAGGTGGGTCTAACGTGACCTATCCTGGCATGTCGGGACAACCGGCAATGGGCGTGCCAAATAGGTATTCAAACACTGTACAAAACGGAGATAATCAGGCTATTCAAGGCATGACCTCCATGCGTGGGAAGGGGATCTAAATGAGCTTCAGTTTTGGTGGTGGTTCCTCACAAGGTTCCCAACAAGTTCAACTCACCCCTGAACAAAAACGGATGTTGGGTGCACAAACCGACTTCCTAACCGGCACTGCTTTTCCTGCTTATGAGCGCACGCTTGGCAAAGCTGAATCCGCTTTAGGACAAGCTACTCCTGCGGCTCTTGAAGCTGCTCAAGCTGCTACTGGGACTGCTCAACGAGCGGGTGCGTTGCAAGAAGCGGGTGGTTCTGCTGCTTACCTTGGCGGTTTGTCGCAACTGGCCCAGTTGTTTAGCCCGGAATATAAAAGCCAGCAAGTTACTGCTGCACTGCAACCTGCTCGGGAAGCTGTGCGTGAAGAAATGAACCAGCAAAATGCCATGTATGGCGGTGCTGGACAAATGAATTCGGCACGCGGTTTACTGGCTGCTCGAAATCTGGCAAGCCTGTCGGAAGCCCGTCTGGGCAATGTGGCAGCTACTACGTCTGCGGCCATTGAAGGCCAGCGTCAGCAAGCGGCTAATACTTTGTTGCAAGCTGGTCAAACTGGTTTGACTGGCGCTCAACAAGCTGCGGCTAGCCGTATTGGTTTTGCTCAGACTCCTCAAGATCTGATCAGCAAGTATGCGGCTGTCGTATATGGCACTCCGCAGGGCAGCACTACGCCTAACTTTCAGGGCACTCAAAGCACCACCGGTCAAAGCTCCAGCAAGGGCTTTGGATTCAAAGGCTAAGGAGCAAAAATGGCTGACAGTCATCCTTTTGCAAATGCCGGCCTGGGAATGTTTGGTACGGCTGAAAAGTCGTATGCTGGACAAGCCATGCATGCTCCAGGCGGCAGAAGTCTGTTTCAACTTTTGGCGGGCATGTTGTATCAGCCGAATACCACTCCGTATTCGCTGCAAAGCAATATGGGTGGCATTACCGCAATGGGCCAGGGTGTTGCTCCTCCCACGAGTATGGCTCCCAGTGGCGTAGGCTTAAATCCGATGCGTCCTGTTGGCTTGGGTGTCAAACCTATGGTTTTGCCAGGGGGCCCTACGACGCCCGCCACCGTGACGCTGCCAGATTTGAATAAACAGATTGATAGTTTTTGGGGAGCGCAGTAATGGCCGCAATTGCACCGCCTGACCAGCAAACAAACGCAGGGACCGCAGTAGCGCCTCCAACCGATGCAGCGCCTGCTGTAGCACCCAGTGCTACCCCTACTGTCTCGGCCCCTGCTGACTTGCATACTCTTTACGAAGATGCAATTCAAAGTGGCAATCCTGCGTCCATGTATTCATTGACCTCTCGGGCCAAGGGTACTCCGTATGAAGGTGCGATTCGTAAATCGGCTGAGACGATGAATCGTGCTGTGACGGAGTTTGAAAAGGACATCACTCCCATTGTGAAGGCCGGGGGTGTTGGCACTCCGCAAGGCAATATTGCAGCCGCACAAGTTTATGAAACTATTGCGGATCGGCCCGAAAAAGGTCGTGCATTTTTTGAATGGCTGATCGGCAATAAGAACTGGAGTCAGTTCATTACCGGCGGCAAGCCTACTACGTCTTTGGGCTATGACCGTAATGGTCGTCAGCTAGAACGCACGATGAATGAGCTGGGCCAAATTATTTCGGTCCGTGACTCTACTTCTCGCCAACTGCTGACTCCCAAAGAAGTTGATGAGCGCGGTGGCTTTTTGCCCTCGCTTGAAAATGCGCTGGGTTTCCAACAGGAAAAGAAACTGTCAACGGTTAATGCTGAAGCGCATGCTGTCTCGACCAAGATGGCTGCTCTGGGTCAGACTGTGGCTCCTGGGCAGCGTGCAGCAGCTCAAGAAGCCGCTGGCATCTTCCAGCAACTTTACGATCTGGACCTGACGCCTGCCCAGCGTAAAGAAATTGGTCTGTTCTCTAGCGAACAAACCTCAAAGTCTCAGAATCGTTCTGCTGGTTTGACTGGTCTGTCTCAGGCCATCAATAGCTCGGACAACAAAGTTGGGGCGGAATACGCTGAAGCGCTCAAGCCTATGCTAGCTGCAATGGGCTTTAAGCTGGGTGCAGATCGGACGATTCAGAACTCCAGCGGCCAGTCTCTGAGCAAAAGCCAACTGGAGAGCTTGCAGAAAACTCTGCATGAAGGCACGGAATCTAACTCGCAATTTACGCGGGATGCTGCGACGTTCCTCAAACGCGAGGTGTTCAATAACCTCAAGCCTGAAGAGCGTGCGTTGCTGGGTCGTGCTTTTGACCTGCAATATGGCTTGGAAAAGACCAATGCCAACATGGGCGAGTTGCGTCTGCCGTTCCTGAAGAACCCGGCAGCTATGGCGGCTGGTGATGAATTCAACCGTGCCGAGGCAAGCATGCTGGCCCATGAATTTAATGCTGACGCTATGGAAGCCTATGCCAAGTGGCGCGCCAAGGAAATGGAAACGTACAAGGCCAAAGGCATGCTGCCCCAGGCTATGGAGCTTGAAGCGGCGTTTGCACGATCGGATGAGTACAAGGCCCTAGCGGCGGCTTATGCGGCGCGAAATAAAGAGATGTTTAATCGTGCTCCGCCAAAAGGTCGTCCTGCTGAACCTGCTGCGCCTTCCACCTTTGCGGAGCGTCGATCTGCTGAACTGGGTTTGGGTGGTGCTGAAACGAAAGCAACTCCGAATCCCACGCTGCTTGAACGCAAATTCTCCGGGCCCGCAAAGAAAGCGGCACAAGCGTCGGAAGGCAGCATTCTGCCCAGTGAAAGCGAGACGGCTGGCACCCTTGCCCGCGTAGCCCGCCCTGCGTTAGCAGATCTGCTTAAAAAGAACGGGGGGCGTTAATCATGGCGTTTAATGCTGAACAATTTCGCAAAGAGGCTTCCGAGGCCGGCTATTCAAAAGACGAGATTGATGCCGCTGTTGCACAGCAACAATCTGGAGCTGCCAGTATTGGTCCTGAAGCAAATCGTGGCATGTTGACGGAAGTAATGAACCGTCTGCCTGAAGGCGCTCAGACCTTTCCGCAAGCATCTGAAAACATGATGTATGGTGCAGGCGGCTTGGCGGCTGCTGGCGGTATTCTTGGTCTGTATAAGCTGTATCAAGGGCATCAAGACCGTGCGCTAGACCGGGAAATGAAGCAGTTGCAGGTTTTGCAAATGCGTCGGGATTTGGGGCTGGCTCCTGATGCTCGGACTACTCCTCAGGTTCCGCCGCAAGTTCCTCCGCAAGTTCCGCCTACGGCTCCTCCTACTCCTGAGCCTGCGGACAGAATGGCTCAACTGGAAGCCAGACTGCGTCAAGGGCAAGCAGCCGGTTTGGGTGGCGCTCCTGGCGTTCCTGTTGCGCCGCCTGCGCCTGTTGCTGCTCCTGTGGCTCCTCCTGCTCCTCCTGTAGCGCCTCCTGTGGCTGAAGCACCGCGTACTGCTGCTGCGCTAGTGACCGACCAACCGGGCAGCGAAGTGGCTAAGGCAGTGGTCAAGGATGAGCTGGCCAAGCCTGTAGAGGCCCCTGAGACTCCCAAAGTTGCTGGAGCAGCCGCGCCTCCTGCACGCACTGGTTCTGGTCAGCCGGCCTTCCCTGGCACTGGTCCTGCCCGAGCCCGTATGCCCAAGGGTGGAGCGTTTGCTGCCCCTGCTGAAGTTCCTGCTGGCATGGCCTTTGTCCCCAATGCTCAATACTACGATTCGCTAGCTAATGCAGCGCGTAGTCGTGAAGTGGCGCAAGAAATTGTGCGGACGAAAGGCTATCCCGCTTCTGATGCTCAGGCCCGTGAATGGGCGGCAGATGCTCTGAAGGCGGCTGGTGCTCCCACTCGGGACGCTATGCTGGCTGAGGGTAAGAAGCCGGATACCGTCAGCGGGGTGTTTAAGCCTGTTGGCGCAAGCAAGAGCAAGATGGTCAAGGTGGGCGGTGTAACCGGTGCTTTGCTGGCCATGACGGACCTAGCGTTGGCTAGCACCCCTGAAGCCCGTGAGGCAATGGGCCGAGCAGAAGCTGCTGTCAAAGATATCGGTATCTCTCCGAACATTTTCCAAAGCAAAGGCGAAGAATTGGGTCGAGTGGGCATGGGGTATGTCAATGCTGGCAACCCTGTGTATATTCGCGAATTGAATCAACAACTGCAAACCGAGCGGGACCCTAGCCGGATTGCTATTCTGCTGGAGGAAATCCAGAAGGCTAGCGGCGGCTTCCAGCAGCGTATGAGGTAAATATGAATGCCGATGAACGCGCCCAATTAATTGCCGATCTAACTGTTGCACTGCAAGCTGTTCCTAAAAAGGAACTGACTGAAGAAGAAATGCAGTGGGTGCGTTTGGCTATTGCTGCTGAAGCCCGAAAGATCAAGTTCCGAGATGCCGTCATTGAGAAAAGTTTGACGGGATTAGTGTGGGCTTGTGTTGTCGGTATTGGATACGTTTTTATGGACTTTCTTCAAAACAGAGGATTTAAGCTCTAATGTTTCCACTCACAGCACTATTGGAAGTCGGTGGCAAGCTCATCGACAAACTAATCCCTGATCCTGAAGCCAAGGCCAAAGCACAACTTGAGCTGGCTAAGATGGCGCAGGATGGTGAATTAGCCAAGATGGCTAACGAAACCGAGGTCTACAAGACAGAGCAGAACAACGTCACCTCTCGCTGGACGGCAGATGCTGCCACCGATAGCTGGCTGTCTAAGAACATTCGCCCCATGTCCCTGGTGGCGATTTTCATCGGCTACTTCTTGTTTGCTCTGATGAGCGCGTTCGGTTATGACGCTAAAGAATCCTACGTTCAACTGCTTGGCCAGTGGGGCATGCTTATCATGTCGGCCTACTTTGGCGGCAAGACACTCGAGAACATCATGGAGATGAGGTCTAAGAAGTGAAAGATAATTTCGACGCAGCCCTAGCGGCCATCCTCCACCACGAAGGAGGGTATGTCGATCACCCCAAAGACCCAGGAGGTCGTACTAATTTAGGGTGTACTCAGCGCGTTTGGGAAGAATGGGTAGGCCATCCAGTGGATGAAAAGGCTATGCGGGCCTTAACTCCTGCTGACGTTGCCCCCCTGTATAAAGCCAAATACTGGGATAAGGTCAAGGGTGATGATCTTCCAGACGGCGTTGACTACATCGTCTTTGATGCTGCTATTAACTCTGGTCCTGGCAGGGCTGCAAAGTGGCTCCAACAGACTGTAGGGGTGACAGTGGATGGCGCTATTGGACCGGGCACTTTGAAGGCTGTAGAGGCTATGCCGGCTCTGGAGCTTGTGGATAAGTACCAGCAGACTCGCTTAGATTTTTTGCAAGCCCTGTCAACCTGGGCCACCTTTGGCAAAGGTTGGGGCCGGCGTGTCACTGAAGTGAAAGACGCTGCCTTGAAAATGGTGTGATATGGCAAATAAACCCAACGAAAATCAGGCGCAAGAATTCGACGGGTTTATCCAGCATTGGCAGCGTGTCCTGAATCTGCAAGACTGGCGCATAGAAAAAGGCCTGAAGCCCGCTAGAGGGGCTATGGCTTCGGTTGAGTGCGACAGTCCTGCCCGCCTAGCCATTTACCGATTAGGTGATTTTGGGGCAGAAGCCATTACAAAACAATCGCTCTCGCACACTGCGTTGCATGAGACGTTGCACGTTTTTTTGTATGAGCTAATCCAAGTGGCGCAAGATCCGAAAGCCACGCCGGAGCAGCTCGATAGCGCCGAGCACCGCGTAATCAATGTGCTAGAGCGCGTATTGGGGTCCGCATGGCAAATAAAACAGTGAGCGATGAAGAATTTATCGAGCTGTGGCGCACGCTGAAATCAGCGGCTGCGATCTCTCAAAGGCTAGGCATCCAAGAACGTGCTGTTCATGCCCGTCGCCGTCGCATTGAGCTTAAATATGCGGTGGAACTCGAGGCTAAAGACCATCGATCCAAGTCGTGGAATCACCGCCAGACGGCCCATGAGCATGCAGCACGATACTTATTGGGTATCGAAAATGGTACGGTCCTTGTGTTTAGTGATGCACACTTCTGGCCGGGTATCCGCACTACCGCTTTCAAGGGTCTACTGTGGGCAATTAGTACTCTACAACCCAAGGCTGTAATAAATAATGGCGACGCTTTTGACGGCGCCGCGATCAGTAGATTTCCCAGGATCGGGTGGGATTCAAAGCCCTCTGTGATCCAAGAACTCAAGGCTTGCGAAGCGTGTCTGGGTGAGATTGAAGAGGCTGCACGCAAAATTAGACACAACGTCAAGCTGGTCTGGCCGCTAGGTAATCACGATGCTCGGTTCGAGAACAGGCTGGCTCAGAATGCTCCTGAGTTTGAGGGGATAGGAGGGTTCCACCTCAAAGACCATTTTCCAGCGTGGATTCCCTGCTGGTCCACTTGGCTCACTGATAATGTGGTGGTCAAGCACCGCTACAAGGGTGGCATCCATGCAACTCACAACAACACTGTAGGCAGCGGCAAAACAATCGTAACTGGACACCTCCATAGCCTGAAGGTGACTCCGTACTCCGACTACAATGGTACGCGGTATGGGGTCGATACCGGGACGCTGGCGGACACCGACGGGCCCCAATTCGTAGACTATCTCGAAGATGGTCCGACTAACTGGCGTTCGGGCTTCATTGTCCTCACTTTCAAGGATGGTGAACTCTTGTACCCTGAGGTCGTTCAGAAGTTCTCGGACAATCACATTCAGTTCCGTGGTCAAGTCATAGATGTCAGCGACCTATGAGTGCCCCACTCATTGCTGCTGTTGGCGTAGTGTACGCCTATGTCAGCTTGGAACAGTTTATGAAAGGCAATGCCGGTATGGGGATTGCCTATTTCGGTTACGCAGTAGGTAACGTGGGGCTGTATCTACTCGCGAAGGGCTAACACTTCTGCCAGCTTTTGCAGGTAGTGTGCTGCCTTCAGGATCTCTTGTTCAGACTGATCCTTTGAGCCCATACGCATCACATACTTCAGAGCACAGCCCCGGTAGTACCCGATACGCTGCTCTACCGGCCAGGAATCCACCACATCCCACGGCTCAACAGCCATGTTTTTGTAGTGGTCCCCACCGACCTGGGTGTCACGGGCTGACATCAGGCTTCCTTCACAAACACACCCGAGGCCATCAGAGTGCCTTTGCGGTGCTTAATTCGGTCGTAGGCGATCTCCATGCAGTCCACCAGATTGAGGTCTAGCAAAGCGCAGTAATTGATCATGCAGACCATCAGATCACCGACGGAATCAATGATTTCATCTTTCTGATCTTTGAGCGTTGCGTCTGCCAGCTCACCCATTTCAGACAGGGCCTTCAAAAGTTGAGCGTGGGGGGTGCTGTTGGGAATAATTCGTCGCTGTTCACTCCAGCGGACGATCTCCGATTCTAGGGCGGCATAGGTGGCCATATTGATTCCTTACACAATCATTCTGATTTGGTAGCTAGTCAGGCACTGGCCGGTGTCGGGCTTGTACAGACTGCCGGTGACGGAGTCTGCCCAGAACTGTCCAATGTCTTCGTAGGTATTGCGGATCGGGTCATATTCCTGCACATCGATTAATTTGAATCGGCGCTGTTGACGACCCTCAACCGTTTTAACCGTCTTGAGCACTGCCCCATCCTTGAGAAGATGGAAGTTCACTGCCAAGCAAGCCGGTTCGCCTTTGATGATAACGTGTGTCATATTGAAGGTGGGGTACTCGCTGCGTCTGTGGTTTAACTTCCCCCCGACTCAGCGAAGGCACAGCATCCGCTTTCCCCCATAAAGGTGGGGCCTACTCACTTACCGACGGGTGCTGATCTCCCGCATCACCTTGAAGGGGGGAACAACGTGCCCCCTATACTGTCGTCAGCCCGACGATCCGGCTTGCTTTCGGCCCCGTTATATTAGAAACAACCGCAAACCTGCTTACCGTTCATTCCGGTATAGCAGCGATAGGGCTGGTTGATGGGACAGGCAGCAGCGGCAATGCCGGAGGCCAGCAGGAGGGCGATAGCGATCAGTTTTTTCATGGTGGTTCCTTTAAGTTGATTACCAGGGGATATCGTCAGACTCTTCCTTCTTTGCAGCGCGGGTAGGCTGGCTGCTTTGCCGTGTCTGCTCTTGCTTTTGGCGCACAGACAAACTGATGAGCTTCTGACCGCCCTTGCTGACCTTGGACCAGCCAGAAATCCAATATTCCATACCTTCGATATTGATGGACCCGCTCAGGTCCGGGTGCTTTTCTTCCGTTTTCTTGTCGTTCTTGAACAGACTGCCACGGTTGGTGTTGTCGTATTGCTGATTCATTCTTTAGCTTTCTTAAGAGTGCTGCGGACTTTGGAGTCCAGTTGATCCCAGAGCCAGACTTTTTGTTCTGCCTCTAGGTTTTCGCTTTCGATAGCGAAATGGGCTTCTTTAGGACGACTCTCGGCCACCAGGGCTTTCACCTTGTCGGCCAGTTCCACCAGATATGCTTTGACTTCGTCGGTCAGTTCCTCGCCAATGCCATCTCGAGGTGAGTGCTTGACGCTGGCCGGCACAGGGCCTTCTTCCGGCAGATCCTCGCCGGCATAGATATACAGTCCCAGACCATGCAGGGCTAGGGCCTTGGTCATGCACCGCATGATGGCTGTGTTAACCGCAAACGCATCAGGCTCAGAGATGGCCTTGTTGCGGTGGTCCATGACCGGTAGTTGGCACATCACCGGCTTGCCAAACAGGGTGACCGATACCATCACCATAGCGGTATCGTTGATCGTCATGTAGGGGACAGTTCGGCAGCGACCTTCTGCGCCGTGTTCCTCAAACAGTTGGATTTCGTAGTTGGCTGCGGGATCTGCCTTGAGTGCTTCTGCCCAAGCCCAAGCCCAAGACAGGTAAGACAGATTGTTTTTCTTCTCTACATGCTCATTGACGTTCGTCTGTAGCAGCTTCTGTATTGTCATTGCTTTTCTCCAATTGCGTTTCTATCCATTGCTTGATCTTTTCGTGGCGGGCCATGAACTGCGCTTTGTTTCCGTAGTAATAGCCTTCCACCTCCATCATGTTGCAGTAACTATGTAGCTGCCAGAGTTGAGGTTCAGTCAGTTTCTTCATCTGCGCGACCACTTCTCATAGATCCCGACTTGCTCATCAATCAGGATGGCCTGTTTTTCTGGCGGCAGCTCGGAATACTCTTTCCAATGAGCCTCATGGCAGCACGACAGTCGCTCGGCTCGGGGCTGGAGACAGTAGCCGCAATATTGAGCTACCGACGTTTTGAACTCATAGTCCAGTTCCCCACGGAAATCGCGACGTTTTTCCATGATGTATTCCTCTTCGCGGGCTACAGTTTCGTACCATTCCTGACCGCCATCATCATAGTTCATTCCTGCCCCCTTTCGCGGATAGCGGCGGCGCACTGCAAAGCCGTGAGGTCAGCACGGCCCGGATGCGCCAGCGACAGATCGTCAATGGCCTTCGCACACGCTTCGCGTTCAGCCGCCTCGACCAAAGCGACAAATTTCTCCAGCTCCTCATCAAAGCATTCAGGCCAAATGAACCCGGATTGCTTTGCGAAACGGTAAATTGCTTCTTGTTTGGCCAATTTGGCACGGATGGCAGGACGATCTCCGCAGTCCCAAGCGTCATACATATTGGCGCTCATTGCTTGGGCTCCTTCTGCTCAGTGGGGGGAACCCAGCCGTACTTGCGCCAGACGGCCTGGACATCTCCATGACTTTGGTGCGGTTTCCCGTTCAGCAGGGCGTGTGAGGGGCGGGTGATGCGCCAAGCGGGTACTGGCGCGGGAGCATTA
>Ga0181343_1000981_pt1 | contig 11690 bp, 17 predicted proteins | sample Su13VDMLBSD_FD_130110 | JGI IMG/M metagenome (GOLD analysis project Ga0181343, IMG submission 130110) | Freshwater viral communities from Lake Michigan, USA - Su13.VD.MLB.S.D | ecosystem: Environmental > Aquatic > Freshwater > Lake | place: USA: Michigan | collected 2013-07-15 | reverse complement strand
TCGTGCTCATGCTGATTACCAGCATGGGCATCTTTGGTTTTTTGAGCAAGGCACACTCAGATCAAAGTCTGATATCGGGTGATGCGCAAAGCAAGATTGCTATCTATGATGAAAAGATCAAAACCGAAAAAGAGAATATTGAAGCAAACCGTCGGGCACTTAAACAGATGGATGAAAGCGTGGACCAAGTACTGGGCCGCTCAACAGATGAAAAAGGTGCCGAAAAGGCAGTGGCTATCCGTCGCTCCCAGCAGAAAGAACGTGGTCGCTTACTATCTGAAATATCACAGTCGCAACAGCTTATCTCGGAACTTAATGATGCCCGTGCGCCTATTGCCGCCGAGGTTCGCAAGGTTGAAGCCGAAGTAGGCCCTATTAAATATTTGGCAGCATTTATCTACGGTGACAACCCAGACACCAACGTATTGGAAAGAGCAGTTATATGGGTCATCAATACAATTATATTTGTATTTGATCCACTGGCTGTTTTGCTACTGTTGGCCAGCCAAATGAGCTTCCAATGGTACAAAGAAAGCAAAAAGCAAGAAGAACACGCACCTGTTGTTCCGGAGAATACAGATACCAATCAAGATCTCAACACCGTGACTGAACCTGTGGCAGAAACTATAGCCGAAATTGAACCCGAGCCGGTGCCAGAACAGCCCCCGATCCAAGACGTTGTAAAAGAAAAATCTATACTGGAACAACATCCTTATTTGAATGAACCGTTTGTGCATTTCAAGGATCTGACACCAATGGTTTATAAACCACAAACCACAAAAGTGTCTATCAATGACTTTGTGCCACAACCACAAACATTGATAGTTGATAGTCCTGAGCCAGAGGTTGAATCCGCTGAGATACCCGATGTTGAACGCCCAGGTGATTATTTAACACCACCAGAACAAATTGTTCCACCCTTTAACTTGATTGGCGACACACATGTTTCCATTGACGGAAAAACAATGAGCAGAGATGTGTTTGCCTTGGAGTACCCAGAACTGGCACAGCAGTTGCACGAAGTCGACGGTCGTGCTGTTAAAAGCAGTTTTGGCACAGAGTTTCCAAAGAACGCACGTAAGGGTGAGTTGTTTATCAAAGTTGATTCAATGCCAAACAAACTGTTTAAGTTCAATGGTACAAAGTGGATCGAAGTTGACAAATCAAAAACCGATAGCTATACTTACAACGAACAATATATACAATACCTAGTCGAGAAACTAAAGTCTGGAGAATACGATATCGACAATCTGAACACAAGAGAACAAGAACTTGTGGCAGAAATTCTAGCAAATGAAAATGGCAAAACCTAAAATATCAATTTTATTACCCACAAGAAAACGCACAGAAGCAGTTGTCAAAAGCATAGGAAGTTTGTTGGCCAGAGCAACAGACCCATCTCAAATTGAGATTCTTATTGCCTACGACAACGACGATGACGAAAGCAGAGAGTTTTTTAGTACCACCTGGTTTCCGTTCTTGGAGCAAGCTGGCACCACTACCAAAGTATTTGAAACTGAACGTTTTGGATATTTGAGATTATACAAGTATGTTAACTTTTTGGCTGAACATGCCACCGGAGACTGGATCATGTTCTGGAACGACGATGCCCTGATGCTAACAGACAATTGGGATGACGAAATCATCAAGAACGATGGTTGGTTTGGTTTATTGCGTATGCCCTGCGTTACAATGAATCATCCTTTTGCACTATTCCCTATTATTCCCAGAGAGTGGGTTGACTTCTTTGGTCAGGTAAGTCCAGTAAACCACAGTGACTGGTGGATCTACAATGTCACAGTGCCAGTGGGACGAATGAAAAACATTCCTGTGGAAGTTTATCATGACCGCGCTGACGTAACAGGTGGCAACAACGACGAAACTTACAAAGAGCAAAGTTATGATGCCGATGGTAAGAACCCCAATAATCCAGAAGATTACAGCCATCCAGATAGAATAAAAGATCTGGGTGAGTGGATTCAAAAACTAGCAAATAAACAATAACATGGTAACAATTGATCAAGTAAGGGACTATTGGAATACTCGTCCCTGTAATGTACGTCACAGTCAAAGTCCTATTGGAACTAAAGAATATTTTGACGAAGTTGAAGCTCGCAGATACGCCAATGAACCACACAACTACACTTTTCCAGAGTTTGAACGTTGGAAAGGCAAGCGTGTGCTAGAAATAGGCTGCGGTATCGGCACTGATGCCATTAACTTTGCTCGTGCTGGCGCAAAATACACTGGCATTGATCTAAGCAGTGAAAGCATCAAACTTGCCAAACGCAGATTTGAAGTTTTTGGACTTGATGGTGAAATATTTGAAGCCAACGCCGAAGAACTTGATACTGTGTTTGACCCACACGAAAAGTTTGATTTGATCTACAGTTTTGGAGTAATTCATCATGCTCCACGACCTGAACGTGTGGTTGCACACTTGCCTAAATTGTTGGCAGACGACGGCGAAGTACGTGCCATGTTGTATGCAAAAAATTCTTGGAAAAACATGTTGATTGACGCAGGGTGGGATCAACCCGAAGCACAAAACAATTGCCCGCAGGCAGTCACTTACACCAAACAAGAAGCAAGAGAACTGTTTAAAGCATTTGACAATGTGCATGTAGATCAAGACTTTATTTTTCCATGGAATATCGAACATTACGTTAAATACGAATACGTCAAACAACCATGGTTTGAAGCCATGCCTCCTGAACTTTTTAGAATTATGGAACAAAATTTAGGCTGGCATCTGATGATTACAGCAAGGAAATAATATGCCTAGAATTATTACACCACCAGATTTAATGCACGAAGAAGTGCCCAAAGTCCTTATTCGAAATGCCGAATGGGACGACGAATTTTTACAGAAACTTGCAGAAACTTTAAGTACCAAAGAGTACGACATTTATGTTTACGCTGATAGCAAAAATGACATTCAATGGTTCGAAGGTATCCGCTCAAAAGCCCGCGTTGTAATTGATGCTAACCAATACACAGGGCAAGATCCATTGGTTTGGTTAGCAGATTTTGATAAAGGATTTGAGGTTTAACATGCCATTAAAGGTAATAGTCAAAGATGATAATTACGAACGTGCTCTACGCAAGTTTAAGAAAAAAGTAAACGAACTTGGTGTTTTACAAACAATTAGAGATCGTGAATTCTATGAAAAGCCAACTACCCGTCGTAAAAAAGACCGGGCAGCAGCAGCAAACCGTTGGCGCAAAAAAATAGATGCTCAAGCATTGCCTAAAAAATTATTTTAACCAAATCATTTTGATTAGTAATTGAAGTCTAGTATAATAAATACTGTTGTAGATGCCGATGGTCGGGTCTACATTCAGTCATAACTTGCTTATTAAGGAGAATATACTATGACAAATCTTGAAATCCGCACTCTTGATCTTCCAACTTTTGCTCGCCATGCCATTGGCTTTGAACGACTGTTCAACGACATGAATCGTTCATTTGCCAACTCTCGTGCCAGCGACAACTATCCTCCCTACAACATTGCACAGCTCGATGACACACACTATGTGATCGAAGTTGCTGTTGCGGGATTTAGTGAGGCCGAAGTTGATGTCGAACTCAAAGACAATCTTTTGACTATTTCTGGTACAAAAGACAAAGACAAAGACAAGGAAATCAACTATACCCACAAAGGTATTAGCACTCGAAACTTCCAACGTACATTTACGCTAGCCGATAATGTACAAGTTCGTGCAGCCACTGTGCAAAATGGTATCCTTGCAATTGCTTTAGAGCATGTTGTTCCCGAAGAACAAAAGCCTAAGAAAATTGCAATTACTTTTGCCAAGTGATCTTAACTCAAGGGGGAGCAATCCCCCTTTTTTGAATGTATTAAAATGTCCACAGCTACAGAAATCAAAACTGCTAATCTTATCAAGCCGCGTGAAGACGTGCCAGAACCCACTAGATACAATATTATCTACGTCAACGATGAAATTACCACACAAGAATTTGTGGCAGAAACATTGGTAGTTATTTTTAACTACAACAGAATCAACGCCGAAGAAATAACCATGGCAATCCACAAAGACGGAAGTGCAGTTGTTGCTACCATGCCCTATGAAATTGCAGAACAAAAAGGTGTTGAAGTAACCATGTTGGCCCGCAACAATGGATTTCCTTTGGTAGTTAAATTAGAACCTGAAAATTGACAATAATTTAAATCTAGTGTATACTGTTGACATGGCAGATATTATGTTAGATTTAGAAACCTTGGCTACCAGCCCAGACAGTGTTGTACTGACTTTTGGCGCAGTCAAATTTGATCCGTTTAACCCCGACGAAGAAATTGACAAAGGGTTATATCTGAGATTGGATGTTGATGAACAAATTTCTCTGGGACGGGCAGTTGATCAAGGTACCATTGAATGGTGGGCAACCCAACCCGCTGACGTCAGAGAAGAAGCACTGGGCGACAATGATCGAGTCAGTCTTGACGAATTTACTCGTCGGTTGAATAAATTTGTCAGCGGTGCATCAAGAATCTGGGCACAAGGACCTGTGTTTGATATTGTGATTTTAGAAAATCTATATAGACAAGTGGGCAAACCTGCACCCTGGGCATACTACACCATTCGGGATTCTCGAACGTTGCTGAAAGCACTGGGAGACAATCGACAAGCAGGCCGAGAAGCCGCACACAACGCACTGGCCGATTGTGTTTACCAAGCACAAGCGGTGCGGGCCGCAGTCAGTGCATACGAGTTAAAAACATTATGAAATATTATTTGGCATATGGTATGAATACCAACATTGCTAGCATGGCAACTCGTTGTCCTGCGGCGCAAAGTTTGGGAAAAGTTACCCTAGACAATCACAGACTGCAATTTAAATATCACTGCGATGTTGAATTTGTCATTGGCGAAAGCATGGAATGTGTGCTGTGGTTAATCACAGAAGAATGTGAGCGTAGATTAGATGCCTTGGAAGGATATCCACACTACTACGGCAAAAAAGAAACAATGATCACTCACAATGGAAAAACCATTAGGCCAATGATCTATTACATGAAGGAATATACCGACTTAGAAATTCCTTCGTATAGCTATTTTGATATGGTATCCACTGGCTATAAAGAACATGGCTTATCATTGGACCAACTTGAAGATGCATTAAACAGGATTGAAAAATGTACATTATCACCGGATCAGCAGCTGAACACCTACGAAACAACTATTCAGTATTGAGACTAGAGACATTGCCCAACGGTGAGCAGACATTTTGTGTGCTGACCAGCGACAGTATTCCATTGAGCGAAATAGGCATTCTAGAGACCCTACAACGGCAACATGAGCAACTCCTGGTTGCCTGGGAAACCAAAAATCACAAACTGGTACAAGAAATTTTACCTGTGCTCAAAGGTAAATTCAACGGAGCAGTTGACAGTTTTTACGAAAGCATTGAGCATCGCCTTTCTAGTAGCACTTAACTAACCTTACAGTGCCCTGTAAATACTCAAGGGCACTTCTTATGAGTTGGTTCAACAGAAAAAAACCTATTGCGCACCCGCGCAAAAAAATGCATCCGCACAACAGTAGTCCTGCAACTACTAGACTTTTCAAAGAAACGCAAGAAAAAGTATCATTGCCAGTTTCTGATAAAAAAGTCAACAACACAAATAACACTGCATAGATTTTAAACCCTGTGGTAGCGTAAATACTACGAGGGTTTATCTATGATAAGAAGAATAATAACAATAGGTACTCTTGTTGCATTAACTAATAGCAGTAACGCAGGAGAGTTAGTACATCAATTTAGTTCACCGTCATTCAGCGGTGTTGGCTATAGTAGCCACGTGCTTACCATTGAACAGTTAGAAGTTCAACGCAAGCAAAAACTAAAAGATGATGCACAGGCTGCGGCTGACAAAGCATTGCGAGATCATCAAAGCACTAATGCATACAAGTTTCAAAATAATTTAGAAAGTCGTATATATGCGCAACTTTCTAAGCAAATCTCTGACAGGCTTTTTGGAGAAGGTGCTGACACAACCGAATTGAATCGTTGGTTTGAAGCAACAACACCTTTTGGTGACACAGTCAAGTGGATGCGAGGCAGCGATGACCGAATCTATGTGGTTGTTGTAAACAGCAGTGGCCGAACAGTTGCAGAGTTTGACGTACCAGTAGGGGAGTTTGCATTCTAATGAAAACAAAACTATTATCATTGGTTGCAGCACTAGCTCTTGCCGGTTGTTCATCAATAGTGAATATTCCCGAACCTGAACCAGCAAAGCCCATTGCACCTCCTGTAAGCGAATTTAAAACCATTAAAAAGTCTGACAGTGAGCGAGTGGTAGTTGCTGTATACGGATTTACAGATAAAACTGGACAAAGAAAACCCAGTGATAAACTAGCAAATATCAGTTTTGCAGTTACACAGGGCGGTGAATCAATGCTGATCGAAGCACTTAAAAACGCAGGCGAAGGCACTTGGTTCACAGTTGTTGAGCGTGTGGGACTTGATAACCTAACCAAAGAACGCCAAATCATACGACAAGCACGAGACAGTGTAAATGACCCCAAACAACTAAGACCAATGTTGTTTGCTGGAATTATATTGGAAGGTGCTATCATTGGTTATGACAGCAACACTCTAACAGGTGGTGCTGGTGCACGTTTCTTGGGCGTTGGTCCTTATACCAATTACAGACAAGACGTGGTAACAGTTACGTTACGAGCTGTCAGCGTACACACTGGGGAAGTATTGTTGAGTGCCAGCACTACCAAAACCATTATCAGTACAAATTACAATGTAACTTATTTCAAATTCTTGGACATGGGCACCAGCTCAGCTGAAGCCGAAATAGGATATAGTGTAAACGAACCTGTGACATATGCAGTCAAAACTGCAATTGAACAGGCTGTGTTAGACATCATTAAACAAGGTGTTGACCACAAATATTGGGAAATTAAAAAATAATAAGAGCTTAAAAAGCCGAAGGGAGTTAGCACAATGTTAACAAAAAGAATTATAAGTGCATTGATGTTAAGTTTAATAGCAACAACAGGACAGGCCAGTGAGGTTTATATTGACCAAGCAGGGTCGGGGTCTAACATTGACATAACACAAACAGGAGCCAGCAACAAAGTAAACGGTGCCACAGGAACCACTGATGCTGCTGTGTTATCCGGTGCAGGCCAGACCGTTGATATCACACAGGTCGGAGACAACAACGAAGCAGTGGTCAACATCACTGGTGCCAGTGCAACTATGACGTACAATGCCACTGGTTCCTATAACACCTATGACATCATGGTCAACGGTGGCACAGGCAACACCGCCACTGTTGGAGTTACCGGAGATTACAACCATGTGTCTATTTGCGGTACAAATGACGGTTCTGCCAGTTCAACCAGCGGATCTACAGTTGCAGGACCAAGTTGTAGCACTGGCATCAGCGCCAACGATATAACAAATATTATTACAATAACTGGTGATGCAAACATTGTTAACGCAAAAGTTAGTAGTCTTGCAGATACCACAAACACTGTAACCATTGGTGCAAACACTGCGTCTGACAATAACATTGTTGACATTACACAAACTAACGCCGGCATCAACACCGTGACTGTAAGTATTGATGGTAATTCGAACAATGTTACTATTATACAGAACTAACCTACTGCTGATCATCATGGCAATGCTATTCGTAGCATTGCCTTCCTACGCTGGTATAGGTACCATTACAGAACAAGTTGGTGCCGCCGCGGAAATTGACAGAAACAAAACCAAACTAACTGCCAACAAGGGCACTAGTTTGGAATCAAATGACGTTGTAAAAACTGCACAAACCAAATTGGGATTGACATTTGAGGACAACACCAAAGTTGCAGTCAACGAACAAAGTAAATTATTGATTGACGATTTTGTATACGATCCAAACAACAAGTCCTCGGGCAAACTAGCAATGAAGGTTGCCATGGGCACTGTGCGCTATGCTTCTGGTGCAATAGCTCACAACAACAACAAAGCAGTGGCAATTAAAACTCCCACAGCCACTATTGCGGTGCGCGGAACAGACTTTACAATGACTGTGGACGAAATAGGCAAAAGTTTAATTATTCTATTGCCCACTTGTCCTGATCCAAAAAAGCCTGAGGAATGTTTCACCGGTGAAATTGAGGTCAGCACTGATGTAGGCAGTGTGCTAATGAATCAGGCATTTCAAGCCACAGCAGTTGCCAGTGCAAGTTCAGCTCCGACCAAGCCTGCAATAATAAACATCAGACCCGAACTAATTGACAACACTTTAATTCTAAGCCCGCCTTATGAATTTAGAACAGCAGTACACATAGATCAAGCCAAGGATCCATCTGGACTTGACGCAGATTTATTGGAATTTAAAGATTTAATGGAAGATCTGTTGGCCAGTGACGACATACTAAAGTTCTCCAAATTGGATATTAACTTCCTTGATCAAAACTTCTTAGATAATTTTTTTAATGTTGTGTCTACTGGATTGAACGATGATGCACTGGCTGAGAGAGATGGTGTGCTGCCCAATATAAAATCATATACATGGATGCAATATGCCTACAACGAAGAAACTATTTTCTTGCGTAGTGAACGACCACCACACATTGCTGAAATCAATGGCACCAGAGACTTAAACGGCACAGTAAACTTGACACAAGACGGTGTGCAGGCTGCTGTGCTAATAAATGCAGGAGGTACCAATGTTGTTATCAACATTACGCAAAGTCAGTAATCTGTTGATTGCGTATTTGCTATTTGCAAATAGCGTATACGCAAGCATTTTAGATGCAAAGTTCAGCACTGCACAAATATTTGACGTTCAATGGTACATCAGTGGAAGCACTTTGAATGCCAGTGGGTTCAATTACATTTATTCGTCAATTAATTATGCTACACAGACAGCAAGTGCAGCACGATGGACCGCTGCCCAAACCGCAGATGCTGGCAGCAATGGTAGATACATAGCATTCTTTAACAGTACAACAAACCCTGGTACATATGGTATGGCCGTTTACAACAGCAATGGCACTGTTTACAAAATAATCAACAACACAGGAAGTTTCCGCACATTGGCAGATGGAGCCATTTTCTACAACGGCAACGGCATGTGGGGCACACTTATTACAACAAAACAAGGCTATAATCTAGGCTCCAGTGGATCATTTACTATCACGCAGCAATATCCAACCAATGCTCAGTTGCAGGCATACACACCAGATAGCACAACACCTCTTGCAGCTGGACAGACAGCAGCACCTCCACCACCTCCACCGGCTGCGGCAACTCCAGTGTATGCATCAGGCATAACCAATGCGCAACAGATTAGAAAAACCGCAGCTCAGTCTGGTGTTGTGGGGCATGCTGCAATAGTAACAGTTGACGGTGATGACAATGATGTTTATATTCAGCAGGCCATGGGCAAGCATCATGCAACAATAACAGCATCAGGCAATTCCAACACAATAAATGTTTTGCAAACTGGTCAAGGCTACACTGGGGTGCAACATTACTTAGAAGTGATTGTGAACGGTAGCAACAACAACTTGGGCATCAATCAAAAAGATACCAGCAAAACTGCATTTGTTACTGCCTCGGGCAACTACAACACAGCCACAGTGTTACAGCAGGGTACAGGTAATCACTATTTGCAGCTAGAGCTAATAGGCAACAATCATCGGGCTGCTGTTACACAAAATGGTGCTGGCAATCATGCTGCCACAGTGGTATTAACCAATGGCGGCGGAGCCTGGAATTTTTCTCTTACACAAAACAGCTCAACAGCACAGACTTACAGTTTACCTCACACAATGAGCGACAACAGCACAGTAAACGGAACCTGTAGTGTTCCTGCAGGCTGCAATTTAACGGTCAATCAACAGTAATGCACCAAGACACCAAAAATGTGCGATGATACTAAATATTAACAATAATAATAATAAAAATGAGGGCTTATCATGGAAGAGTTTTTCAGGTTCGTGGGCGAGGTCGGCTTTCCGATCGCTGGAGCACTAGCAGCCGGGTATTTTGTATTTCTAACACTTAAATTCATTCTCGAAGGTGTCACAGGCACAGTAAACGGTTTAGCCGGAATTATTGCTGCTTTAGATAATCGTGTACAAACAATGAACAACGATCTAGTTAAGATCGATGCCCTTATGAGCTATGCACTTGGAGTGAAACCAAACATAGATCGTGTTGCCGCTAACGAAGGTAAAAACGATGCACGCCGAGATTAAATTTCCCCAAATAGCGCACTGTACAAAAGCATTATTGTGTGATCACACATATTTTTTAACTGGGGGGAAATATGTTACATTTTGATTTTGATTGGGATCTTGGCCCCAATGGCATCAAGTTAGACACTGAACTAAACACTGACAAACTGGGTTGGCAAAACGGTGACTATTTTCAATTGGTCAATGTTGATGGCAAAAAGATGTTAACTCGTATTGACCCATTGGTCAAATTTCTATTAGATGGTGAAAAGAAAGATTAATCATGGAAGATCTTGCAGAATTAATTAACAAATTTGGATTCCCGATTATCGCTGCCGGTGGCGTAAGCTACATGATCTATTTTGTATGGAAATGGGCCACAGAAGAAATTGATCCGGTGTTGAGCAAAGCAAATGTTACACTAATTGCTCTTATTGATCGTGTGCGAATGTTAGACAACGACATGATTCGTTTGAACAGTAAATTAACAATGGTATTGGAATTTAGAGAGAAATACGAAAAAGCAACCGGACAAAAATTACCAGTTGACCTAGCTGACATCGAAGCACATTTAATGGAATACACTACCAAGAGCAGACTATGGAAACAGCCCGATCATCACCTGGAAAAGAAAGATCCGGCCGGCACACAGTCTAAACCGGATCTAAAGTTTCAAACCAAAGACAGCAAATAATTACTTTTCGTGAGCAACAAATTCACCGTTCCAGTTCTCTGGTAGGTCTTGTTGCTTCATGAACTCGCAACGTTCAATCCATATCTTGTAGTACTTGTCCATCTGTCCGCCGAACGTGCCTTTCATCTTCTTACACATTTCAGCAGCATCGTCAAACTTTTTAGCCTTGTATAAGTCCTGCATTTCGTTGTACTTGATTAGGTCTTTTGACCAATCTTCGCCATTGGGACGTAGTGCTGTGTAAATTAAATCAGCAACACTCTTTCCCTTGGGTTGTAAATTGTCAATCATCAAATAGAAGAAATCGTCTTTGGTTCTATTGTATGTTTCAGCACCAATAATACATAGCACACCATATGCTTTACAACGTGCTTCTAGTCGAGCCGCAGTTGAAACCATGTCGCCCAAGATGTCATAGCTGTGTCTATCAGTTGAACCCATCTCGCCAATGAAGCCTATGCCTGTGTTACAGCCCCAACCCATAGCAGCCGGAGGTAATCCTTGTGCTTCCATCTCTTTGGTATAAGCATCTACAGCGTCTAGCATTTCGAGGCCAACGGCAACGATAGTTCTAGCATGATTAGGATCTTCAATAGGCGCACCATGTATGTGCATACTTGCGTCACCTACATATTTGATGACCATACCTTTGTTGTCCATGATAGGACGACTGATAGCATCCATGTAACCGTTCATGTACTTGCCAAGTCCTGCAACATCATCACCGTAGTGTTCACCAATGGGAGTAAATCCACGTAGGTCTGAGAACATA
>Ga0181343_1000980_pt1 | contig 11692 bp, 11 predicted proteins | sample Su13VDMLBSD_FD_130110 | JGI IMG/M metagenome (GOLD analysis project Ga0181343, IMG submission 130110) | Freshwater viral communities from Lake Michigan, USA - Su13.VD.MLB.S.D | ecosystem: Environmental > Aquatic > Freshwater > Lake | place: USA: Michigan | collected 2013-07-15 | reverse complement strand
TGTTTGGTCCTATAGCAAATGTACTAAACCCAAGAGACACAGCCGATGTTGAAACTCCTGATGGATTTGAAGCAACACTTTTAAAGTATAGAGTTGTTCCGAGTGTAAGACTTGAAACATGGAGTCTATAGAAAGTTTGACCACCAAAAATTGCATCTATAGTTGATGTTGGATTGGTGGTTGTTCCATAAAGACCACTATAAGTTGGTGTAGGCGTACCAGTAATACCATCAGTATTAAATGCTACAGCAATTGAAACATCACTGGCTGCGAAAAGGACAGGAATAGTTGGCGCTGCACTAGGTCCTACAGGTTGGCCACCCCCACCAATCACGCTTAGCGGCGTTGTAGCCGTAGCATACACACCCTGTGACGCAATACTATTTAGTTGAGGTGATACAGACCTTCCACCAATGACACTAAGAGTTTTATTATTATTCAGAAACACGTTCTGAGATTTAATAACGTTGGCCGTTCCAGGAAGCGGTGGCCAGTTGTTGCCGTTCACTACAGGTGTTACAGCAGTAGCAGCACCGCCAATAACACTGAGTGGTGTAGTGTCGGATGTATACACATCATTTGATTTAATAACATTCGCAGTAGCTGGGACACCTGGCCACAACGAACCCCAGAATGACATTCTATATACTATAGAGATTTAAAAAACTAAAAAATATTAATCTTTAACAAGTCCTATTCGTGCTTGATTGACTGGAGTTATTGTTAAGTAATGATTTGATGAGGTTGGATTACAATATATTCTTAGAGTTATTGTTCCTCCGGTTGTTAAATGTGTAGGGGGGATGATCAAATTAGTCGTCAAATATATCTGTTGTATATTACTATAATTAAGAGCATTTGCTGTTATTGTAGTACTTCCTATAAGGTCAGTAGGCGTACCAAAAGTATTTGTTATATATGAAACACCCCAAAAACTATTGAAATTTGCTTGAAAATCTGACAAGATCCAACCATCATAATATACACTATTTGTAGGCGACCAATCAGGGGGTATATTAAAAGTTATTTGAGTAATAAGATTAAATACATTTTGGGTTATGGGATTACCAGCACCAGTGGGGAAAAATGTTATAATCGCTCCCGCTGTTGTGCCTGATAGAGTATAAGGTAAAGAAACAACAGGTGCGCCATTGATAGTAGACACTGATAGTGTTGATGTAGCCGTATAGAGAAACGATGCATCTACTCCAGAAATAGTGCTTATCTGTGTGATATTGCCTACCTGTAAAGTTCCAAAATTTCCTGTAGTAATTTCATATATACTAACAGCTCTTCCTGTAGCATGTTTTAAATTTATATCTGCGCCCCCTCTTCCACCAATAGACGATATACTTATAATTTCTTCAACATCAATTATACCAGCCCCTCCAAATGAAGCATTATTATAAACACGAAGTATACCACCTGTAGTAGGCCCTGATTGTCCGAGATTAATTTGAAGGTCTCCACTGCCTCCACCTGTGTTATTTATAAAACAGCATGTAGATAGTGTTGCGTCTCCGAATTGAATAGATGATACTATCATTTCATTAGCAGTTATGCTGGACGTGTTTACAGCCAACGTGTTGATAAAGCTGCTGACAACCATTGTAGAGAACTCACCATTGGGTGATGAGGAAGATGGCGGAGGATACACGCCACCATTGATTGACGATATAAAAAGAGATTGTGTTGATACAGATGTAGCAGCTGTGAGCGTTGATACTATAAGGTTAGGTGATACAGATGCTGATGGAGGATACGCAGCACCATTGATTGACGATATATTTATTAAACTGCTTACAGATATTGGTACAGATGATTCTATACTTGTACCAGCAGCATCAGCCCGTAGGTTGGCCCAGGTTCCGCTTCGTGATAAGAATAGCGTATCCATTGCGAAATTTCCTATGCCGAAACCACCAGAAACAAATGGGCCAGTATAGTATTCGGTTATAAGAGCCTGTGAACTAGGTGTAATGCTTGTTAAGTGTAGGCCAATAGTAGAGCTGCCTGTAAGACCCTGACTAAAATATATATCGGCGCTAATACCAGGGGCAGATACTTGGCCTGGTAAATGTATACCAGGATTTTGTTGTCCAGATTTAATTGTAATTCGTGTTGTAACAAGATCAGCATTGACATCGGCCGTATTAGCAGTAATGCTAGATGTTGTAAGAGTAGATGTTCTAACTTCCTGTGAGGCACTAAATAATACACCGATGGCCGACGATACAAACAGCTGAGACGCTGAGATGAAATCAGTTGATGTAATTCTAGCTACATACAGGTCACCCGTTGATACACCTCCTGGCGCATATATACCTCCTGATGCTGTAAGAGACGACACAGACATCTGCGAGGTTGATATAGATGTAGCAGCTGTGAGCGTTGATACTATAAGGTTAGGTGATACACCGCCTGGAACATACTCCACGCCATTGATTGACGATACATTGATTATAGAACTAACATATAATGAATTAGCTGGTATAAGTACATCTGTATTAACAATGAACGCACCAGTAGTAGCATCTATAGTAACATCACCACCCGCACCACCGAGAAACAATCCATCTACAGGGCCAAACGCCACATAAGAACCACTTCCAGCAGTATTAGTAATAGTGCTAGTATTTATGAGTGGAGCAATTACTGAGGTTGATGCTGTGAGTGTTGATACTATAAGGTCAGGTGATACACCCCCTGGAACATACTCCACGCCATTGATTGACGATACGTACAGCTCCTGTGTTGATACAGATGTAGCAGCTGTAAGGGTTGATACTACAAGGTCGGCAGGTACAGCAGATGCAGGAGGGTACGCAGCACCATTTACCGACGACACAAACAGCTGAGACGCTGAGATAAAATCTGTTGATGTAATTCTATCTACAAACAAGTCACCCGTTGAAACACCTCCTGGTGCATATAAACCTCCTGACGCTGTAAGATAATTTACATTTATTGAGGACGCAGACATCTCCGAGGTTGATATAGATGTAGCAGCTGTAAGAGTTGATACTACAAGGTCAGGTGATACACCCCCTGGAATGTATTCAACACCATTTATTGACGATACAAATATCTCCTGTGTTGATACAGATGTAGCAGCTGTAAGGGTTGATACTACAAGGTCAGGTGATACACCCCCTGGGACATACTCCACACCATTGATTGACGATACAAATAGTTGTTGTGTTGATACAGATGTAGCAGCTGTAAGAGTTGATACTATAAGGTCAGGTGATACAACAACTACTGGAGGGTAGGCAGCACCATTCACCGACGATACATACAGCTCCGGCGTTGATACACTCAATGACGCTACTAGTGTAATACATGATAAAGCAGTAGGAAAGGCAGGTGTTGCTGGTGGGTATGCAGAACCATTGATTGTCTGTACTCCTGAAATAGCCCCAGAGGCCCCAGCATCAAATGATAATACGTCTACATTGCTTAGCGATACGTACGAATTACCAATGATAGGAATTTGCCTGCCTCTAATGAGCAGGTTTTGAGGTAATAGTACACCGCCCGCCCAGTACCCAGTAAGCAGCGTAGTGTATATCCCGCCAGCACCCTGAACAATGTCAGAGGTTGTGTCTAGTTGAGAGCCTATAGTCACACCAGTAGTTCCATATATATAAGTTGTTCCAGGTATATTTGGTACTACACTAGGCAGCCCAGCACATAGGTTGACACCGAGCGTACCATAAATAAAATTATATCCTAGTAGGGAGCCTATAGATGGTACGGCACCTGCGTACGAATTAATACCAGCGGCAGATAATTTGATGGCTGATGTAAGCGTTGGATCAGTTCCTACAGGTGTATTAGCAGTAAGACTAATAAGACCACCTGTTGCTAGTAATGCTGGGGTTGTACCACCATTGGCTGTAAGATTAATTTGACCAAACACTCCTCCAATGCCTGGGTTGGCTGTAAGCGATATGTCACCTCTATTGCCGTTCTGAGCTGTCACACTGAATGAGGCAGGAGCTGCTGCGTTGACCCCCTCATCCACTACAAAATTTACACCTTTCGCATTGGCGTTTAGAAAGCGTGTAGCCACAAGTTTTAAATCATCAGTAGCACCAGAGCCACTATAGATGGATGATACAGCTGGTAGAGTTGCCCACTGCGATAGGTCAACAACTGGTCCTGGGAACTGCGCCCCGTTAATCGTGGACGTGGTTAAAGATGATACTGAGGCCGTCTCAAACGACGATACAAGCGCTGTGGGGAACTCTGCCCCGTTAATGGTGGAGACATTCAGGGAGGATACTGAGGCTGTCTCAAACGACGACACAAGCGCCGCTGGAAACTGCGCCCCATTGATACTACTAAAGACGGCAACCTGTGCCTCAATCTCAAGCGAAGAAATTGTGGAGATGGAATGTATGGTAGATTGGGCAGTGAGTGTAAACGTTGATATGTCATTACATACAAGATTAGTAATAAAGCCCGAGCCAGCATTAATGGTAAGTGTGCTGAGCAGTGAGCCATTGATGGTTGAGTTGCCGTTCATGTTGAGCGTTGATATTGCCGGGTCATACGACCAGTCAGCAAGTGTTGATAGACTTGATGCTGTAGCAATGGGTACGCCATTGAGTAATAGCTCAGACCCTACAGATGTAAGAATGTTCCCATCAAGTATAACACCGAGTGTGCTAATGCTAGAACATCCTATGTCTTCAAAGTCGCCTATGACCGATGATACAAGGCCCGATGTAATATAACCTGCTGTAATGTTTAGTGCAGTAAAGCTTGATACATTGAATGTGCTAAAGGAGCTTACGGCGGGTCCCCCACCGCCACTTATTACTGATAGTGTGGTGTCAGAGTTTAAATAAGTGTCTTGCGATTGGACACTCATACTATATAGGTAATATATTTTATAAAATTTTATTTCTTTTGATAGAGTATAGAATGTCTGTAGCTTCTCAGGATGTGTACCTCAACTTAAACACGCCGGTTAGTGTCGTCGGTTCCGGTGGCGGTGGCTCAGTTCCAGCCAATCTTGCCGTATCAACACTATCTGCATTCGGGCTTACAAATATCTCGACAATCAATGGAGTAGCCTATACCGGTTCGGCTGGAGTCCCAGCCAATCTTGTCGTATCAACTATTTCAACAGCGAGTTCTGCTGCTTTTGGTGGTATTGGTGTTAATGTTGCCGGCAATATGTTTGTGGGTGGTCGTTTAAATGTAAATAATAGTACATTTATTCAGGCAAGTGGCGGCAGTTTTGAAAATTTAGTAGTTGATGTACCATTTGGTAATCTGAGACTTCTAGGTATAAGTACAACTATGACCGGTCCAGGCCTTAGTACGTGTGCTGTAACCATGGACGGAAACTTAAATGTATCATCCATCAACGGCGCTGCTGTTGGCGGTGCGTCCGTCCCAGCCAACCTTGTCGTATCAACTCTTACGGCGGCAACAAACGTATCGGTTGTTGGAAATTTTAATTTACCTGCGCTACAGGTCGCAGGTGCTTCGGGTACTCCAGAGTTTTCTACACTTGTAGTTAATGGTGGACTGGACCTTGTATTACGATCAGGTTTGGGCAGTACTATTATGACTAAAGTAAATGGAAACCCATCTCAAGTAGCTATACCTGGTAATCTATTTGTGTCATCCATCAACGGCACCAGCTGGAACTACATCACGTCTACGCTATTAGGACTATCGCCTTAATTAATCCAAATCAATCTTACAACGCTGTATAGTGCCGTCCCAATTATTAATAAGTATAAAGTGATGGTCCTCGGTTTGCTTTTGTAGCCACGCCACTTTCATGTTCATAGTCCAGTTGTGAGGCAGTCTACCCCGTAAGAAAAACTTACAGCAATTCTCAGCCTGCTCGGAGGAATTATTATGGAATATCATAAAGAAAGTATAATTGGACCGACACGTCGGTGAAATCATGTTGGGTGATTGCGCACAATGAATTAATGATACACCCGAATTTCTATAAATCGTAGTCGTCTTCATAAGCTCTTTATCATTACGAGCAAGCGGCACGTCGTCTAATACAAATAAGAAAGGATAGTAATTTTGTGTTTCCTTATTGATACGATATGCTGCGTTGACTAGCTCAGGGATGTAAGCATTGCTGAGCGGGAGCAGTGGGTATTTCATCTCTTTGTATGCGTGAGCCTTGGATGAATTAGAAAAGATTACACCCACATGTTTTTTCATGTAAGTGTCAATGATGTATTTAAGCGCTGTAGTCTTGCCGGAACGACCAGAGCCAACCATTAATATAGAACATCCTCCGGTTTCTACGGGCGGCATCTCAAGGTGAAAGGGTTTGTCTGGGACATCACATTTAGCGTTAGTCTTCGGGGCAGACATATTGAATACTCTATTATACCAACATTTTAAATGTCGGCATAGTATAGTATGGACAGCGTGTTAAAGAATTTCTTAGACCAAAAGAAATGTTTAGTGAGCGACACTAAGATTCCGTCTACAAAGAAGCAAAGTGTTGTAGTGCCTAAGCCTGGTAAGGGTATGGTAGACAAGCCTGTAGAGGCGGACCCGTACAAACGATTCGCAAACTCTGTGATTAAAGACAAGCCTAGCAAAAAAGATTTGGTAGAAAAGATTCAAGCATTCATTACCAGCGAGGAGGCTAAGCTTTAAAGCATTGGCCCGACCTTGCTGCCGAAGTAACCAGGGTAGGGGCCGCCCCGAGCCATGATACGCTTTGTCTTACCGCCACCAATGTGACCATGTTCCGTTGATGGAGCCTTTGAGTCTTTCATAGTAGTATCACGAACCTTTACCTTGGTCGTAGACATGACAAGGCCGCCTAGCGACTTTACACCATCAGCTACACCGCCACGAGCGCCACCACCAACGCCTAGCATACCAAAGATTGTTGAGCGGGGCGCACCCTTACCTTTCATTTCTAAGCGGGGCGCAGCGACAGCGAGGTAAGGGTTTCTATACTCGTGCATCATATACTATGGACTAACATTTAAAATTTGCCTTAATGAATTGGTGTATTTTCCATGCTCTAGATCCTGTTGGGGGTTCAGGCGGCGCAGGCTTAGGTTCTACAATAGGCTTAGGCAATACGACGATGCCTCGTGAGGCATCATGGCTCCCTGCGGGAGCGACAGGTACAGGTATAGGTACGGGCTTAGGCTTAGCCACAGACTTAACCACAGGTATAGGTTTAATAATAGGTGGTAAAGGCGGTGGTACAACTCTACGTATAGGAGCTGCCCGTGGCTTACTAGGCACTGGTGGCGGTGGAACGCACACGGGCGTTGAGGGTCTCTCCGGCGCACAAAAAAATACAGGAGGCGGCAATGGGACTCCAGGTTTCTTTACAACATACTTTGGCTTGAAGCTAGGATCCGCAACTTGTTCAAATGTTTTAAGAACACATGCAGGTTTTGTTGCTGGGTCGGGTACATGTGTAAACACTTTTCGTTTGTACATTTACACTTTCTACAAAGACACAGCATTTAAATTAGTGTAGTGTATTCAATTCTGTATAATTTATTTCTTTGGTTAAAGTATAAGCATGTCCGCCTCTCACTCAGCTCAGGCCATGGTCCGCACAGGTGAAGTTGTAGACCTTTACTATTATGACCACGAAACAAGCAAGAAGCAGGCTTTCCCCACTAGTATCAACACGAAGTATGTCCAGCAGTTCAACAACCTAACGGGCGGCTCGTCGGTGTTTACGATTCCTCCCCAACAGGGTCTACAGGACATTGTCTGCTCGTTTGTTCTCCCCGCCCTTACAAACGCTGATGCAAACGGCCTAGCGCTCAATCGTGGATGGGGTTATCAACTTATCAATCGTGTATCGTTCCGTTATGGCGGCAGCTCCCAGTACTTCATGACAGGTGCGCAGCTCCTCCAGAACGCCGTCCGTGCGCAGCCCTCCCGTGAGACGGCCTCGGACCTTTTCACGCTCGGTGGTGCGGCGGCGCTCCCAGCGGATCTTGAGGCCGGCGCTCAGTATGCTTCAATCGTACTAACGCTCCCCCACGCCTCGCCATCAGGTGTAGGCAAGGCGCACCCATTCCCAACGGACCTCCTTACGCAACAGGTCCAGGTCACGATTGAACTCAACCCACCATCATCGGTTTTCAGCGTCTCTGCGGGTTCAACGGGTACGGCCCCTACGTCCCTTGCGGCGGCCAACTTCCAGGTCCAGCAGGTCATCTTTAACAATGCCGGTGATGCCCTTGCTCGCCGTGTAGACATGGCGGAGAATGCCTACTCGTTCCCCTGTGAGTTCGTACAACAGGAGCAGGCCATTGCGCTCGCCAACTCGGCTGCGCCCCAGTCGGTCGTCCTTACGGGCTTCCGCTCAGGTGAGGTTAAGAGCATCCAGTGCTGGCTCACTCGTACGGGCGACACGTCGGGCGTTGTTAAGAATCCCTGGACCTGGTATTTACCTACGACGCTTGAGATGTCATACGCCGGCGACATCTACGCTCGCTTTGATGCCCAGAGTTCCACGCTATGGAATCTTATCAACGGCGACAAGTACCCTGGCTGGGCCTCCATTGCTCTTGCTGATGATGGCGCTGGGTCGTTCACGTCGGCCTCGCAGGTCTCCACGTACGTTGAGCTTCCCTTTGCGCAGCCCTTCATCAATGAGGAGGAACACAACACGCTCGTCCATGGTAAGCCCATCACGAACGGCATTGTCAATCTACTCCTCCAGACTCCCTCGGCGCAAACTGACTGGGTCCTCCACGTATCGTATGTCTACAATGCGACACTCCTTATGTCACAAGGCACGGCCGACTATGTCTTCTAAGGGCATATAAGCATCTAATATATTCATATTCAATATGATGTTATTAGATTAGTTCTCTGATACAAGCATGTTCATACCCCATTCAAACTGCCCATTTTGTGTCTGGCTTGGTGGTAAAGGTATATAGTAGAGACCATCAACATACGGGCTATAGCCAAATACTTGGAAAGCAAGATTGCCTAGTACCATATTACTTTCCCATTTAATCTGCTTAGGGAATGTTATATTTCTACGAGCTATGAATGGAGTATATCCTTGATAGACCGGATAGTTATAGGCATCAACCGCAGCTGGAGTTTCCCATGCGAAATTCCATCTGTATAGAACATCCCGTACAATTTCATTTGTTGTAGCATCCTTGAGGCTCTGGTTGTATGTTAAGTCATTACATACAAAGTCAATGTACGTATATGGTAATACAACAGGATTGGTTACAGGGATGTAGTATACACCCGTACCAGCCGTAGCAGTTGGTGCTAGATTCATTTGCGCAGATAATATTGTACCTATAATAACAAAATTTGATGCGCTTGATAGTGCCTTAGCACCCGCTACATCAATTAGAGTCATCACAAAAGGAATCGTAGTACCACCAGCCGTTATACCCGATACTATAGCATCAAGTAATGTTTTCATTGTGTAAAAGCCCTGAGGAATTGTAATTGAAATTTGCGTACCTCCAGCATTAGGCGTAGCAATTGTAAACGTATCATTAAATCCTGTAATGATATTTGGAACTCCCCACTGAACTACAACTTCTGCGACAGCTAGACGATGGAAAAATCCGTTTAGAATTGAATTGTTGCGTGTGATGCTAAAATTAGCGGGCTGGCCACCTACACCGAATCTATCGGTTGAATCAATATATAAATTCGCCGTAGCCGGGTTACGGATAGTTACTCCTTTCTGATCACGTTGCATTCTAATATAGTAGATATATTTTTTATGAGTTGCCTAACACACCATATACATTTCCATAGACCGATGGGTTCATGGAGAGCATTTTAAGACGTTTACCATACTCAAGGCGTTCCATGTGGAATGGTATATGCGCATCTGTACGGACACCTTTAGCAGTATCAATTCTGCGCTTTGGCCCTTTCTCACCGAGTAATACATTCGGTATATGGGGCTGCTGACTCCATACATTTTTAAATAGTGCGTCTGTAAATGACATAGGCGTTGCTACACCAATAGAGCGGTCTGATACAACTTGATCAGTAGACATTCTATACAGGGCTATTATTTTTTGCGGCGAGGCTAAAATTGACAGCAACATCTAGCCATACATTAGATATGACTAAAATTTATGCTTTAGTGTCTGGTCAATTAATATTATATGTAGGTAAAACTAATATAAAATTAAAAAAACGAGAAAGCAATCATAGAGCAAAGAGTAATGATTGTTACTCTAAATATATTCCTGACTATACCGATTGGGTCATAATATTATTAGAAGAATGTTTTGATGAAAATGCTATAGAAAGGGAGCAGTATTATTATGATACATTGAACCCTTTATATAATCATAGAAGACCGGGGCAAACAGCACGAGAATATCAATTTAAATATAAACGCACTGAAGAATATAAAGAACGACAGAGAGAATTGCGTGATTATAAAGCAGAACATGAGCGGCGAAAGATTAGGAATGCTTTTTCTTAACTTTCATACCATGCTCAACTCCATAGAGTAACCGCATCTGTGCCTCGGCTTTCTTTACAGGTATAGGATGCTCTGAGAAATGGCGGCCGCTCGTCGTATTAACGACTATAGCTTTACCTTTAAATTTATGTCCGCCCGAGCCGAGTTCTAAGTGATAGGGCATTCTATATAGGGTAGAGATTAATTACCGACTGATGGATAGTTGGCTGGGGGTACACTAGGATTAGATGTTTTAGGTCTTAAGCTATAGTGTCCAAAATTAGCTGGGAACACAACATCACGCTGTGAACGTTCAGGCGTAAATGTTGGCGCAGTGTAGGCCTGGTTTGCCGTGTACATAGCCCAGCCATAGTTTTGCGGTACAGCGGGGATTATTGCTGTAGGTTGGGGGCTGCTCATTATATTCTATGCTAAGAAGTTATTTACCAATACTCGGGTAAACTGCAGGCACGGGTAATGCTTGATTGATGATTGTACTGAGGCCAGCTGGTACATCACCATCTGGTACACTAGCATTGGCTGCACCCGTAGTAGATAAGTAATAACGCCCAAACACTACAGGATTGTAAATGAATGGTGTCTGAATAGTGGATGGTAAAACATTGCCGGCTGTATCAATTGTTTGAAACGCACCAAAGTTGGCTGGAGCTTGTGCGCTCATTATACTCTATCATGGGAAATAAATGTGGACCTCTCTGTGTTCAATGCGCAGCCCAGTTGTACATTTCTTAGAACGCTTACATGATGGATTAATAGGTTGGTCGCCTCTCATAAAGACTAGCCGCCCGTCATGTAGCGCAACCGATGGCGCAGGCAGCCAACTACTATTGGGTGCTGTGTAAAAGACAAGTATAAATGTTTGCGCCGTAGGCTCTGCTTGAGATATTTTAATGCTTGATAGTTCTGAATGAGTAAGGGTCCCCTCTTGGCCTTCCGCATCACATGATACAATGTAGGCCATATTAGATGCGTTCTTGATTTTAATATTGTGGGGTGTACCATGGCTAATTAAAATGGATGAAAAAGGGGGGAGGCCGAGAGAAATTGCAAGGTCTAAGAGTAATTTATAGACTGCAGGATGCGAAGCACATAATTTGCTGTAGTCTGCCGGTTGCCCACGGCGGGACGCAACACCAAAGACGGATTGTTTATTTGATGAAGTTTTCTGTCTGTAGTTGCTGACCGGGAGAGGATTAGAATTTATTTCATCAATGATAGGTTTAAGTA
>Ga0181343_1000979_pt1 | contig 11708 bp, 11 predicted proteins | sample Su13VDMLBSD_FD_130110 | JGI IMG/M metagenome (GOLD analysis project Ga0181343, IMG submission 130110) | Freshwater viral communities from Lake Michigan, USA - Su13.VD.MLB.S.D | ecosystem: Environmental > Aquatic > Freshwater > Lake | place: USA: Michigan | collected 2013-07-15 | reverse complement strand
CGTGATGCCGGAAGTGAAGCTGGGCGAGTGGGTCTATTTCTACGCCCATGAAGGTGCCGACCCTGTGGTGGCCATGGTCCAGCAAGTCGGGAAAAGCACCCTGGTGCTGTGGTCGATTTCCCCTGGCTACGGGGGCGTGGAGCGGCCCAGCGTCCACCACAAGGACGATCCCCGGATGGCGGAAAACCCCGAGTGGAAGACCTACGGGACGTGGGACCACCAGCCCCGTGACCCCAAGCTCGCCATCCTGAGTGAGCGGGTTTCGGCCCTGGAGCGGCGTTTGGAAGCCGTGGAAGGCAAAAAGGCCAAATAGGGGCATTGATCAGTAGGAGATCACATGTCCGAACAGAACCCCCTGCGGCCGATAGTCCAGTCCTGGATAAAGAAAATAACGCTTGCGCAGAAGCACAAGAGGCCCTTCACCTCGGATGCCCAGGAGGCGATGGACTTCTACTGCGGCGATCCAGACTTCATGTGGAAGGATGCCTACGCCCGGGGTGAGAGGGGCTACAACCGCGGCCTGTCTCCCCCCGAGTTCCGCATGCAGGTGAACCGTGTGTGGGAGGCCGTCCGCATCTTCTCGGCGGTCATCCACCACCGGAACCCCGAGCGGCTTGTGACCCCCAGGCAGTATCCGGTCATCCCGCCGGAACTCCTGGGAATCCAGCCCCAGCCTCCCGTGCCGCAGATGGGGCCAGATGGGCAACCCGTCATGGGGCCTGACGGCCAGCCGGTGATGATGCCGGACCCGCAGATCATGGCCTACCAGCAGGGCCTGCAGCAGCAGCAGTTCATGTTTGGCCGGCGACAGGTTGTCTCCAAGCTTCTGGAGGACTACCTGAACTACACGCCCAACGAACTGGACCTCAAGCGCCATTCCCGCAAGGTGGTGGAAGAGGCGTTCATCAAAGGCGCCGGGGTGTGGTGGCATGAACTGTATTCGCCTCCAGGCTCCACCGTGAAGATGGCCGGGTCGTTCTTCGACTCCATCGACAACATCGTTTGGGACGCGGACGCCGACGAGTTTGAGGACATCCGCTGGGCGGCACGCAAGCGCATCCAGCCAGTCAATGAGGTGGCGGCGAAGTTCGGCCTGAATCCTGAAGACCTCAAGGGTCACCTGGAGAGCTACCAAGCCCGGGAGGACGTGGACGCCCGCGGGTACGAGTACAAGAGGAAGCAGGGCAAGACCAACGATCTGATCTGCTACTGGGAGATTTATTCCAAGACGGGGTTCGGTGACAGGCTCAAGGATGCAGAGCCGGACCTGAAGGGGAAGTTCGACGCCCTCGGGCAGAACTGCTACTTGGTCGTTGCAGAGGGAATCGATTACCCGCTGAACATCCCTCCCGCCATCCTCCAGGAAGAGGTGGACGAGACGGGCATTCCCCAGCAGTTGTTCATGAATGCCCAGTGGCCGATCCCGTTCTGGGTGGAGCCGAACGGCTGGCCCTTCACGTTGCTTGCGTGGCATGGCAAACCGGGCTACTCCTGGCCCATCAGTATTATCCGCCCTGGCATCGGGGAGCTTCGATTTATCAATTGGGCGATGAGTTTCTTGGCGACTCGCATCGCCACTAGTTCGCAGACACTCATCGGCGTATCGAAGTCAGCAGACCCCGATATCAAGGCCAAGCTGCTTGAGCGCAGTGAGGGCGGCTTCAAGATCGTTGAAATCTCCGAGGCCATCGGCCGAAACGTCAACGACGTGATCTCGGTGTTCAGCATGCCCGGCGTGACGCAGGACATGTACCAGATCATTGCCGAGGTGACGAACCTGTTTGACCGCCGCGTGGGTCTGACAGAACTCATTTACGGCATGACTCGCTCATCCTTCAGGTCGGCTGCAGAAGCCGCCGTGAAGTCGGAACAGATTTCGGTCAGGCCCGACGATTACGCCAACACGCTGGAAGACGCCATGACCGAGGTGTCCCGCAAAGAGGCGCTGTTGGCGAGGTGGATGATCCAGCCGCAGGACATTGCTCCGCTCCTTGGCCCCATGGCCGCGCAAGCCTGGGCGCTGCACGTCCAGCAGGAAGACCCGGAAAGCATCGTCAGGGAATACTCGTACCGCATCGAAGCGGGCTCCATCAAGAAGCCGAACATCGCCACCAAGATTGAGAATCTGAACCAAGCGATGCAGACCCTCATGCCAGTGGCGCAAGGGCTAATGCAGGCCGGGAAGCCGGAACTGTTCAATTCTCTGATCACCGACTGGGGCGATGCCATGAACTTTGACGTGTCGAAGTACATGATCCCCCCTCCTCCACCTCCCCCGCCTCCAGGCGAGCCAAATAGTCCGACGCCCCCGCAAGGACAATAACCCTATATGGACGTTCCCGTAGAAGTTTTGCGTTCCGGCCGAGAGGCCATTGACCGCTACATCAGAGCCCTGCCGTACGGCGAGAATTGGGCCGCCATGGTCGCCACCCAGATCGCCCCAGGAACCAAGGGGTCCGACCGGGCGTTCATGGAGGGGCGTCTAAACAACCAGCAGTTGGACGAGATGCCCACCCGGCAGGCCAAGTTCATCTCCCAGCAGGCTCGGGACGCGGGGATCAGCATCTCGGGCAAGTACTACTGCGGCGGCATCGCGGATCACCGCGGCTGGCGTGACCCCGAGGCGTGGGTGTCATCCAACGATGACATCCGGCGGGTCGCCATGAAGCGCGGGCACACGGTGTCCGGCAGCGTCAACTACGACGCCGGCCCCGCGCCGCCTGTCAAACGCAAGGCGTTGAGCGAGAGGATCATCAAGGAAGAGATCGCCCGGGAGAAGAGGCTGAACCCGGGGCTCAAGGTCACGCCCGAACTGCGGCACAAGATCATCGAACGTCACGCCCATCCCAAGTTGCGAGGAAAGTAATGGCCATCATTGAGAGGTTCTTTTCACCGGGCTCGGTCATCACCGCATGCTCGTCCGCGGCGACCACCGCGCCCAGGTTTCCTTTTGGCCGCTGGGCCGGTGGCGGGGTGCTGATCACCGACACCAACAGTGCCACGCAGATCAACTGGTATGCATCCTCGGGCAACGAGACGGTGCCCGTCCAGGTCTACGGTGCCGATGGCTCGGCCGTCACCTCGGCCGTCACTGTGGGCGGGATTCCGATCCCCGATGCGTGCTTTGGCTATCCGTACGTGGCCCCCATCATTACTGGCGCCGCCTCCTGCCAGATGACCGTCTGCGTAAAGGGCTAGTCGCATGGCGATGAACCAGCGGCTGATGCGGCCGGTGGCATCCGGCCCGACCTACCACCCAGAGGCACTGACGTGGCGCACGGCAGCACTGGCAAATGGCGGCACCGGAATAACTGCCTCCACAATGCAGGCGGTATCCGACTTTTGTGCAGCCATTGATGCGGCTGGCATTCGATCAGCGTTCCTGCGCTTGAATCTCGTTTGCGGCGGGAATTTAGCAGCCGCTCGCACGCCGCTTTACCGAGGAGCCTCGGCCACCGGCACGCAATACGGGCCTGTCATCGACGTAAACGTCGGCCCACTGGCAGAAGAAGATTACACGCAGGCAACCGGCGTCTACTTCAACGGACTGAGCAAATACATCGACACTGGACTCACAATCGGCAGCCTGTACTCGTTCGGTGCCGGCGCGTCCGACACGCATGCAAGCGTCTATCTGCGGACCAATGATTTTGGCCCCCATTTCGGCGGCCAGGATTACGCAGGCGCGTATTCCAACAACGCCGTGGCCTTGGACGCTGGAAGCAGTGGTGGATTCATCGCTGACTACGCCCCTGTTTTGCGAATCGGCAATGTGAATTATGGCGAAGGCGAAATTTTTACAGCCGCGGCACATGCCCTTGGGCATCATCTGGCAATGCGATCCAGTGATTCCGCCGGCGTGTATTTGCAGGCTGGAACGGATGTGACCGGAACCATCACTGGCTACACCGCCGCGTTCGCTTCGGGAGACAGCACGCCGCTCTATTTTGGCGCGACGTGGTCGTCAACAGACAACGGCAGTGGGCCAGAGCCAAACCCGTTTCTTGGTCGGGCAACGCTGGCTGCGTACTCTGTCGGGCGCATTCAGGGCCTGAGTGACAGCGCAGGGCGAGTTGGATTTTACAACGCCATGCAGGCATTTCAGGCGGCGCTGGGGAGGGATGTGTAATGGGCTGGCTTGCAGTGACCGACGAGCAGCGCGCATCGCTCGCGGCGATCAATACAGGCAGCGTGAGGGTCAACGTGGTACGCGGAACGCAGGGCGGCTGGCTAGTGTGCGATGACGCACTTGCCGAAGCAGTGCCCGGCGGGTCGCTGTCGCAGTTTGCAGAGTGGTATTCATGGCTGACGCCCAGCGATGACGTGCCGGCGCCGCGGCCACCCAGAAAGAAATAATGGCCTACCTTACTTACTTTGACGTGGTCGAACACTTGATCGTCTCGTCGTTCGGCGGGCCGCAGGATGCCGAGCAAAGGGACATCCGCGCCGCCGTGCAGCGGGCATATGACGAGGTGACAACGATCCGGGATTGGTCGTTCTATTCGGTCCACGGCCGGGTGGTGACCGTCGCTCCCGTGACCGATGGGACCGTCTCCTTCTCCACGTCAACCAATCAACTCACTCTCACAGGGGCTACGTGGCCTGCCTGGGCCGGCAGTGCGACGATCCGCGTGGGAAACCGGGTGGCCGACATTGCTTCTCGGGACAGCAGCACGGTCCTGACATTGGACTCACAGGTCACGTTCCCCGCGAACTTTTCCGGCGAGTCCTACATCCTGTATCAGACTATCTATCCGCTGCCTACTGATCTGCGGAACATGGACGAGCCCTCCAATGAGTTCTTCTGGTGGTCGGGCATCTATCTGACCCCCGATGAGGCGATGAAGGTGGAGCGGGTCAACTACCGATCCGGTTTTCCACTTCACTGGACCATCATCAAAGACCCCGCCTCCTACGGCTGGGCCGTGAAGCTCATCGGCTATCCGATCAAGCAGGAGACGATTGACTTCACCTATCGACGGCGCCCTCGGCCGATTCGGTATTCCGGCCATGAGGCTGCCCTTCGTCAGGGAACCATCGCTCGGTCATCCGCCACAGTCACCGGGACGGGCACGGCGTTTTCATCTGCCGTGGTGGGTTCGATCCTGCGGGTCGGTGACACCACCAATTCTCCTGGACCGATGGAGTCCATTACTCCGTGGGCGTCGGAGTCCAAGATCACCGCAGTGGCCAGTGCTACAGGACTCACCACGGCTGATTCTGGGACGGTGGCCTCGTCAACCAAGTATCTGATCACCGATCCGATTGACGTGCCGCCGCACATGCACAACGTCATTCGGTCTGGGGCGGAATATTGGCTGGCCCGCATCCGCGATCAGAAGCCCGACAAGGTGTTCTCTATGTACCAGCGTGACCTGCGCTTGGCCATGGAGATGGACACCCTTGCCCCGACATCGGGACGATCCAAGGACATCTGGTCCGACCGCGGCTGGAGAAGCCCTCTGCAATCAGACGGTGGCACCACATGATCGTCATCGACACCTGGAAGGGGCTTGTCACCAACGGCAGTCCATACGCCTTGCCTCCGGGGGCGGCTGTGGCACAGACAAACTTCCAGTGCCGCCGGCCGGGCGAACTGCATTCCCGCCGAGGGCAGACGGCCAAGACCGCCGGCGCCCAGATGCTTGAGATGTTTCGCTGCCCAGTGGGCGCAAGCGAGAAGGTTGTCTATCTAGCCGCTGACGGCTCTATCGGTATTACGGGGGCCATCACTTGACGGTCCAGAGTACGTGGTCAACGACACGCCCAATGTGCTTTGCCCGCGGACGCAACGGAGACGTGTACGGCGTCAACGGCTTGGAGCGCGGCGTGCGTTACGACGTTGCCGCCGATGTGAAGCATTACTTGGGCATGGCTGCGCCGACGAACAAGCCCACGCTATCTTCTAGCGCATCGTCGCCCAAATATTACATCGCCGGCATCGACATCATCGACGGCGGCTTCAACTACAAAAAAGTACCCACCGTCACGTTCTCGGGCGGTTCTGGAAGCGGCGCTGCCGCCAAGGTGGTGATGACCGACTCCCGCATCACGCAAGTGCTGATGCAGGACTACGGTACGAATTATACGTCCGCACCAACCATCACCATCGATGAACCAGACACCACGCCGCCGACAGGGGCCGGTGCCACGTTTACCGTGAATGGGTCGGGCGGTATTACGGATGTTCGTCCGACGAATGTTGGCAGCGGCTACACTTCGGCGCCCACCATAACCTTGAGTGGCGGGGGTGGAAGTGGCGCTGTGCTACGTGCGGAGATCGACGCCGCTGGGGCAGTGGCGGCGGTGACCATCGTCAACTCTGGCACGGGATACACCTCGGCGCCGACGTTGACTTTCTCGTCTGCGCCGGGCGGTGGAACCACGGCCACTGGCACGGCCGTCATAACCCTGGCAGTCACCTCTGTCACCATATCATCTGCTGGCTCCAATTACGTGGGCTCGCCGCAGTTGACGTTTGTGTCGACCGATGGTTCTGGGGCGTTCGCCACATGCACCACCGACCCAACGACTGGCGCTATCACGGCGGTCACGCTGCAGTACGGCGGCGAGTATGGCGTTCTTCCCACGGCTTCGATAGTGACCCCAGAGCGATTTCTTCCCAAGAAGGCCAAGCTCGTTCCTGTTACGGCGCCGGCCATTAAGGGCAAGTACTGGTGCGCCTTCCGTGCCATCGACGCCACGCCAGATGACCGCGGCGGCCCGATTGCAAGTTCCCTGTCTCCGCTTGCCGACATTGAACTTAGTTCCGCGGCCGGATCGATTTCTTGGACGCTGAACACGGCGGGCATCGACACCGACCGGGCGACCCACTTTGAACTGTGGCGATCCACAACCGACCAAGCGCTTGTCCTGTACCGCGTGGCCACCATCCCCAAGGCCCAGACAACATACACCGACACGTTCGGTGACAACGAACTCATCGATCCCGAGCGCACCATCGGCGGCGTGAAGGTGTTTGCAGCGCTGCCGATTGTCCTGCCTAACGGTCAGGTCAACGCATACCGCTTCAATCCGCCGCCGCAAAACAAGTCGGCGGTGGTCATGTTTCAGGATCGCGCATGGTACGGGGTCGATGTGCCAGGGCGGAAGTTTGACGGCACAGCCTCCAGCACGGCGGCAGAGCCGAACAGTCTGTATTTCTCCGAGGTGGACGAGCCAGAGTCCGTGCCGGAAACGAACGAGCTTGTGATTCAGACCAACGTCCGCGGGGCCGACTCCATTACGGCTCTCATGCCCTTTGGCGCGGGCATGGTTGTGTTCCAGCACCGCCATGCCTACCGGCTGGCCTATGCCGCACAGCCGATCATAGACGCCAGCGTGCAATTGATCTGCCAGCGCGGGTGCCTGAATCAGCGATGCTGGGACACATACGACGGGGTGGCGTACGTGGTGGACGCCATGGGCATGTACGTGCTGGACGGCAACAGCGCCGTACCGATCTCGGATGCCGTGGACACCTACTGGTCGAATAGCGTCATTAACTTTGCGTCCAGCGCTTGGTTCTTCGTCCGAATCGACCCCGTCACCCGGATCGCCCGCTTTTTCTTCAACGAGTCCGGCACACATCCTGACCGGGCTCTGTGCTTTCACCCCGTGACCAAGGCGTGGTGGCTGGAGGTCTACGCCCAGCGGTTCTCGTCCTCGGAATGTCTTCTCCTCAACAACCGTCAGCAAGTGGTGTTGAGCGGCCAAAGCACGGGCATTGTGCTGGCCGAAAGTGGCGTACAGGATATCGACGCCGCCGGGGCCGCTGCGGACATTGTGTGCAACATTCGCACAGGCAACATGCCGCTGTCGGCAAGCGATCCCTCCCGCGCCATTCGGGTGCTGTACAAGCCCACGGCCAGCGGCGACGGGACGAACCCCGTCTACCTCAATCTGGCGCTGCACTACAACAACTCCGCCACAGCCCGCCCAGCGGCGGTGTATTCCGACACGGGCACCGGGTTCATCGCCACTCAGGGCAGCGGCGTGGCGCTGGACATGCAGACCCGCCGCGGAGGCGGGTTGGCTGACTCCACGGGATACGCCGTCTGCAAGTTTGTCGGCCGCATGGATGACAAATCCTCCAGTGGCGACAGGCACATGGCCATATCGTATACGGCCACGCCGACCGTTGACGGCGCCATCATTCTGTACGGCACTGCCGTTGAAGGGGTGGCTGGGTAGTGTTTACCGGACAAGCTAACCAAATCGTCACGGCGATGCGAGGTGCGGGCGGTTCGGCGCAATCCGCACAAGACATGGTGCAGGCGCTGTGCAATTGCGCGCAGACCCTTGAGCATCGCGGCCCGGTCAACTTCAACTACACCGACCCTCTGTTCCCCGCCTACCCCACCACGCAGCCTCCTCCAGGAAGGGTTGAGCCTTTCAATCCACAGTCTAGAGGAGGGGCGAACGGTGGAGGCTTTCCGCAGATCAACGTCACGTTTCCTCCCATCCCGGGCGTGACGCCATGGACTCCAGCAACGTGGAATGACATTCCGCCAGTCGATGTGCCGACCGGAACCCGGCTGCCTTACCCGTGGGGGCCAGGGAACGGCGGGCCGGCTAACCCCGGCGATTTCACTCCGTGGACCCCCAACGCTGGCGTGACGTTCTCTTCGCCCGTTTCCGCGCCGCAGGTGACCATTTCGGGCCCAACGTACACAAACGAAGTTTACACGCAGAACGTCATCAATAACGGCGACACGTACAACCAAGGGGACACGTACAACGAGGGTGACGTGTACGTGGGCGGCGACACCATCAATGAAGGTGACGTGAACATCAATTGTGCGTTGAACATTGGCGGGCCGCTGACCACTAACAACACCACCACCACCAACAACTACACCTACAACTTCGGGCCGCAGCACAACTATTCCGAAAGTTGGTTCTTTGGCCCGGTCAACTTTAACCGCAAGCAGATCATCCGCATCGGCGGCGTTGACATGCGGCTTCGGGAACAGGACGTGGTGACCCGTGTCTGGTTCCAAGACAACATCCTCCGCACCGTGACTAGGAGGCTTTTGTACCTCGGCACGGCCAAGCTGCCATGGTCGCGGGTGGTGTTTACGGTGGTCAGCGGAGGTGCGTCCTTTGACGAGGACACCTGCGAAATTGTGCCGGATAACGGGGAAAACCCGCAAATCACCTTTGTGCAGTCAATCGATCCGCCCGCCTAGCGGACATTAGTAGTTGGAGGAACCATGTTCTCATCAAACTCACAATTCCAGTTCTGGGGCGACCCCGTCTCCCAAGCGGCGGCTGCCAAGGCTCATGCTGCGCAACTGGCCGCGCAGGGTCAGGTGGGCGCGGCGCAGGCCAATGCCCAAGGGCAGATTGGCTCCGCCCAGGCCAATGCGATGGGGCAGCAGAATTCGACCCTATACCAGCAGCCGGCAAACTTCGGCAGGAACGCCGTCGATCTGTTTGGGGCGTACGGCAACGCTGCGACTGGGGCGTTTGGGGCGTACAACAATCCCTATTCCCAAGCGGTCCAGAGCGCTCAGAATAACTACGGCTCTATGGGCAACGCCCTCGCCGGCTTGTACGGCAAGGGCATGGACGCCTATGGCGGCATGGGTATCGCCGGGCTTAACGCGCTTGGTGCTTTGGGCCAGAACGCAGCAGCGGCCAATACGGCCGTGGGCGCGGCCAACCAGAACGCTATGGGGGGCGTCTCGCAATCTGCCAATTCCGCACTGGCTAATGCCTACGGCAGCGCCATGCAGGGGCAGGCAATTGAGAACCAAGCTCGGGCCAACGCCGCGGGCATGGTCGGCGCCGCCGGACTGAACTCCATGGGTCAGTTCGGCTCATCCAATCAGTCGGCCTTGGCTGACCTTGGCGCGTCACGCAACGCCTCACTGGCGAACCAAGCAATCGCCCAAGCCAACGGCCTCGGGCAGCTTGGCGTGGCGAACTACAACATGCAGGGCCAACTGGGTACAGCCATGGCCCAGGCCGCAGCGGCGAATTCCGCCGCCATGGCTCAAGCGGCAGCCGCGCAGCAGATGGCTGGCCCGCAGTACGCCAAGCTGCAATACATGTCCAGCATCATGCCGAGCGTTCTGGACACCATTAAGTACGGATTCCAGACAGCCCCGGGCGGCGCAGGGGGTTCTGGCGGCAACGGCTTCCGCGTTGCCGGGCCCAGCGGCGTGATATCCGAAGGAACGTATGGAGATGGAGGTCCGGTTGGTGCGGCAAGTTGGGGCGGGCGACAGGCCCCGCCGTCCACGCCAGCCATCGCGCCGCCGACTTTTGCGGCACCGGCCCTGCCCGACATGAATAGCGGCCTGACCACCACAAAGGATTTTCTGGACTCGTTGATTCGCAACAACGACTCCAGCGGATCGCAGGCGAACATGCTTCGCCAGAACATGGTTGATCAGTTCAACGCCACCCGTGCATCCACCATGGACAACGGCGTGCTGGACTCGCTCAACCGGAACTTTGCGGCTGGCCGCGGCGGGTTGTCTGGTGCCCTGAAGACCGGCTTGGATGGTGTGCGATCCACTGGAGGCAATTACGATCCCTCGGTTGCGTTTAACGCCATCAATTCCAACACCTCTTCGGGGCTGGGGGCTCTGCAGTCTGGTTTTAGCGCAACGTCCGGAGCCAACCAAGGGCTTCTTGACTCGCTGTCCAAGGGTTTCGCTGACACCATGAAGGCGGGCGGCGAATACTTCACTGGCACCATGGCCGGCGGGAGGGACGCCATCTCGGGCATGGCCGACAGGATTGGCGGCACGCTGAACGACTACCGCGGGGATGTGAACTCTCGGTACGACACCTTGCAAAACAATTTGGGCAGCCGGTACGACACGGCCGCGCAGGGCTTGGATGACCTGTGGGACAAGAGCTTGGGCAAGAACGACATGTTCATGACGCCCGCCGAAAAGGCCAAGCGTCAGGCCGAACTGGCTGACTACAACCGCCAACGTGAAGACGAACTGTACTCCAGCGGAAATGACCCCGGCTCCCGGCGGCGGCTGGCCACGCAACGAGCAGAGGAAGACAAGCGGTTGGACTACTTGCAGCGCAATCAGATTGAAGCTGAACGCAACGCGAGAATTCAGGCCGACGCCGAAGTGCGGCGGAACTGGTGGAACTCCATGACTCCGCGCCAGCGAAGGCTGGAGGGAATGAAGCAAAACCCCTTTGGGCCTGTTGGCGGTTGGCAGACTTCCCTCATGCGGGGGCAGACGTGGTAAGCCATGTTTAACTACAAAACCTCCATCGACACCAACAGGCAAGTCTTCGACCCCAGCCAGGGCCAGAAGTCTTTGACCGCCGCGCCTCCGGTGAAGTTCCCTTCCGCTGCGGCGAACCAGCACTTCCAGAACATGTACCGCGCGCAAGGCCAAAAGGCTGCCGTGGACCTGGGCCGGGCGGCTACGCAGAACCAAAACCAGTACTACATGGCCGCGCAGCGCGCGCAAGACCAGTCTGTCTTGGGGGGGCTCAACCTCTTGGCAGAACAGCAGGCGAACCAGAACCAGCGGGGCTTGGAAGCGGATCGGCTGCGGTATCAGTTTATGAATGACATCTTCGGCGGCATGAACGGCGTACTTGGAGGATTGCTGTAATGGACCCATTCGCCGGCAACCAAGTGACGATGAACACCAAGGCGCCCAAGCCCACGGGCTTTGCGCCGCAGCAGACGGACGCCGCCTACAACTTTCAGCGTGCCCAGG
>Ga0181343_1000978_pt1 | contig 11716 bp, 11 predicted proteins | sample Su13VDMLBSD_FD_130110 | JGI IMG/M metagenome (GOLD analysis project Ga0181343, IMG submission 130110) | Freshwater viral communities from Lake Michigan, USA - Su13.VD.MLB.S.D | ecosystem: Environmental > Aquatic > Freshwater > Lake | place: USA: Michigan | collected 2013-07-15 | reverse complement strand
GGCTATGAAGGTGATGGTGACTTCTTCTCAAAGTTCGGTCTAGAAATTCGCGACACATCTAACTTTATTTGTTCACGCAGAACCTTTGAAAAATATATACCTTCTTCTATTGCTATTCGTCCTAGAGAAGGTGATCTGATTTTTGTGCCCGTATTACAGAAACTTTTTGAAATCAAGTTTGTTGAAGAAGAATTGATGTTCTACTCTCTAGGCAAGAGAACACCGTACATATATGAATTGCGCTGCGAATTGTTCCGTTACAGTCAAGAAAGCATCAATACTGGTGTTGAGGTCATTGATCATGTTGAGCATACTCTAGGTTATGCTATAGAGATTGATGTATCTACTGGTACTGGAAATTATCATAAAGATGAAGTTGTATATCAAGGTGCTAATCTTTCATATGCAACAGCAACAGCAGATGTGAGAGAATGGAGTCCATTGACTAAGAAACTTGAAATTATCAATATCAAAGGTAGCTTTGCTGTCAATACTACACTGATAGGTGCAACTTCTAATGCACAGTACACGATTGCAGTAAAGGACGATATGGGTGATTATCTAGACTACGATACCTATGACAATAGAAGCATACAAACTGAGGCCGACGTATTTATTGACTTCAGCGAAACAAATCCGTTTGGGGTGCCGTAGATGCTATCCAATCAGTATTTCTATCATAAATTAACAAGAAAATATGTTATACTCTTTGGAAATATGTTCAATAATATTTCCATCGTTAGAACAGACGATGACACTGGTGTAGAAATTGAACGCTTTAAAGTTCCTATTTTATATGCTCCAAAAGAAAAGTATTATGCAAGATTGCAATCTGATCCTGATTTGTCTAGAGAACTCCAAATCTCACTACCGCGCATGTCATTTGAAATGGCTGGTATTTCATATGATCCATCGCGAAAACAGAACTCATTATTAAAGGTAGGTAAGTCTGGAACAGGCGGAAATGTCAATACTCAATATATGGGAGTGTCATACGATCTATCATTTGAATTGAACATTTATACCAGAAATATTGATGATGGGACACATATAGTTGAGCAGATATTGCCTTATTTCAATCCTGATTATACACCTACTATTAATCCAATTTCTACGATGGGCTTCTTGAAAGATACGCCTATTATACTAAACAGTGTGACAAATAATATTGAGCATGAAGGTAACTTTGACGCTATTAGATTTATTACTTGGACCTTGACTTTTACTATGAAGGCTTATTATTATGGACCAATTAGTACACCTAAAATCATACGCAAGATTGATGCTAACATATATAATGATCCGACATTAAAGACTGGTTATATTACTAGAATGAATCTAGGAACAGGAAATGGAAGTTTCCATCTAGACGATCTGGTATATCAAGGTGCGTCTCAACATACTTCAACTGCATATGGTTTAGTTACATATTGGAATCCTGTTGATAAAATCTTAAGCATTGGTAGCACGCAAGGTCAATTTAAAACAAACACTATTATTCGCGCTGCTACTACTAATGCAGTATATAATATAGCCAGTTTTGATGCGTCTGCACTCAAATTGGCTAATATTCATATTGAACCGTCACCAAATACTGCAAATCCTGGCGATGATTATGGTTATGATACGAGAATAACTGAATATTAATTACTTTATATGCAGAAAAATGAATATATATAATAGCAAGTATGTAAAAATTAATTAAAAGGTAAATAAATAATGACTGATTTCACAATTCAAATCTTAGACGATTATATTGTTCCAGAAGGTCAAATGACAAAGGAACAGTATGTTAACTTTGTCATGAACAGAGCAGCGGAAAGTTATCACAATCAGTATGGAACATCAGATAAAGTTTCCGGCATTCAGGCTGCTTGCGATGCATACAATGCAACTGTTGTTGTTCCAACTCCTGAGCCAACTCCGGAGTAATTCATAATTATGAAATCATTATCTGATGCATTAGGAATAGAGCATCAAGTAGAAATAATACCTCCTGAAAAAAAGAAAGAGGTAGCACAACCTAATGCTGATACTCCAGATCGTGAAGAAGACTATAATCTTGCGAGAGATACTTTTCGCGGTCTGATCAGACAAGGTAATGATGCAATTGATGGTATTACTGATCTTGCTAAACAAAGCGAGAGTCCTAGAGCATATGAAGTTCTAGCAACTTTGATGAAAACCGTAGCGGAAACCACGAAGGATCTTTACGATTTGCAAAAGAAGACAAAGGATCTTCTTAGTAATTCTAATGAAAAGAAACTAGACGAAACTAACATAACAGTAGATAAGGCTGTCTTTGTCGGTACCACTGCTGAGTTATTAAAACAGATAAAGAGTCAGCAAGGTGGCTAAAAATCTAGGTTATAACGGCAATCCAAAACTCCGCAGAGCATTCACTGACATTGCTATGTCACAGTATGAGGTGGATGAATATGTGAAGTGTATGAATGATCCGATATACTTTACCAGAACATACATGAAGATTGTTGCTCTAGGTAAAGGTATCGTTCCATTTGATCTATATCCATTCCAAGAAGATATGGTCAGAACATTCATTGAAAAGCGTTTCGTTATCTGTAAAATTCCGCGTCAGTCCGGTAAGTCTATTACAACAATTGCTTATCTACTACATACAATTATGTTTAATCAGAACTATAACATCGCTATTCTAGCACACAAAGGTTCTGCTGCGAACGGTCTTCTTCAGCGTCTTAAACTAGCATATGAAAATCTTCCAACATGGTTGCAGTCTGGTATCATTGAATGGAACAAGGGTAATATTGAACTAGAAAACGGTTCAAAGATTGGTGCTTTTGCTACATCTGCTGACGGTCTTCGTTCTGGTTCATATGATGTTATCCTTTTGGATGAATTTGCGTTCGTTCCTAATAATATTGCAGAAGAATTCTTTACATCAACTTATCCTGTTATTTCTGCTGGTGATAAGACAAAGATCATTATCGTTTCTACACCAAAAGGTATGAATCACTTCTATACTATGTGGGTCAAGGCCGAAACTAAGAAGTCAGACTATTTTCCAATTGAAGTGCATTGGTCTGCTGTTCCTGGTCGTGATGAACAATGGAAAGAACAGACTATTCGTAATACTTCAGAAGAACAATTCCAACAAGAATTTAATACTGAATTCTTAGGTAGTTCTAATACACTAATCAGTGCTGCTAAAATTCAACAATTGATGGCTACAATGGAAGAGCCGGTTCACATTACAGGCAAAATGAGATATTTTGAAGCGCCATTACCAAAGCATACATATGTAATAGTAGTAGATGTTTCGGAAGGTTTAGGTCTGGATTACTCTACATTCTCAGTTATAGACGTTACTCAAATTCCTTATAAAGTTGTAGCAACATTTAGAGATAATCAAGTTAAGCCAATTTTACTGCCTACTTTAGTTGTATCAGAAGCAAAGAAATACAATGAAGCGTTTATCCTTGTAGAAATCAATAGCATTGGACTACAAGTCTCTGATATTATTCATTACGATATGGCTTATGAAAATCTAATCAAAATACAACTAAAAGGCAAACAGGGTCAGCAATGGACTCCAGGTTACACTAAGAAAGTCGCTTTTGGCGTTAAAACATCCACTCAGACTAAACAAATTGGATGTACAAATCTTAAAGCACTTGTAGAGTCTGATAAATTAATAATCAAAGATGAATTATTGATCAAAGAACTAACTACTTTTTCAGCAGACAAAAGAACATTTAAGGCCGAAGAAGGCAATAACGATGATATGGTAATGACATTGGTCAATTTTTCATGGCTAATGGCACAAAAGTTCTTTAGAGAATCTGTGCAGTCTGATATCAGACAAGTTCTTCAGGAAGAACAGTTGCAAATTATGGATCAAGATTTAGTGCCTTTTGGTGCTATAGATAATGGACTAGACAATGATTTTGAGAAAGATGCTGATGGAGAATTATGGATTCAGGACAGAAAGCGCAGTTTTGTCTTTGATAATTTTGATTGGGACACGCTAACCAACAAGCATAGATTGTGAAAAATGCGAATTTTCTAAATATTATATGAAAATAGTTGTATTTTTTCAAAGGAGAATAAAATGCCATTCCAACTTTCGCCTGGAGTAAACGTATCAGAGATTGACCTAACAACAATTGTGCCTTCAGTTGGTACCACAGAAGGTGCTTTTGTTGGTGTTTTTGAGTGGGGTCCTCTCAATGAGATCGTTAGTGTAAGTAATGAAGTAGAATTAGTAGATAAGTTCGGTAAACCTACTGCAAACACATATGAATCTTTTTTCACCGCAGCAAACTTTCTTGCCTACGGTAGAAACCTTCGCATTTCGCGTGCTGCAAACTCACAGTCAGCCTTGAATGCGACTGCAAATAGCACAGCCGGTGTTCTTATCAGTAACAGAACAGATTATGAAGCAAATATTCAGACATCAGTTGCTCTAACAGCAACAAGCGGATTCGCCGCAAAGTATCCTGGTGAAATCGGAAACTCATTGAAAATTGCCGTAGCAGCAAATAGCCTGAACTTTGGATCATTTGCTTATGCAAGTTATTTCCAGGGTGCACCAAACACTTCAACTTATGCTGCTGGCGTTTTAGGCGCACGCGATGAAATGCATGTTGTCGTAGTTGATGAGGACGGTAAGTTTACAGGAACTGCAAATACAGTTCTAGAAACATTCGGTTATCTTTCAAAGGCCTCAGATGCTAAGACAGATGATGGTTCATCAAACTACTATGTTGATGTTATAAAAGATCGTTCAAAGTATGTTTATGCTACAGGCAGAGCAGTTCCAAGTTGGGGCAATCCTGCAGCAGGATATGATTTCGGTTCAAATGGTGATTTCATCTCTTCTTTCTCAAACGGCGCATCAAGTTTTGCAAACAACCAGGCTGCACTAGTTACAGCATGGGATGTGTTTAAGAATGCCGATGAAGTAGATGTTTCACTATTAATCACAGGTAACGTTACTGCAACTGTACAGCAATATGTAATTGATAACATCGCAGAATATCGTAAAGATGCAATTGCATTTGTTTCTCCTCCTTCATCAGCGGTAGTAAACAAGATAGGACAAGAAGTAACAAATATCACAACTTGGAGAAATACAACTCTTAACAGATCATCTTCATATGTTGTAGCCGACACTGGTTGGAAATATCAGTTTGATAAGTACAACAATACATATCGTTGGGTACCACTAAATGGTGATATTGCTGGTCTATGTGTTCGTACAGACTTTGAGCGCGATCCTTGGTTCTCACCTGCTGGATTTAATCGCGGTTCAATTAAGAACGTTGTTAAACTTGCATGGAATCCAAACAAGAGCAATCGCGACGATTTATATAAGATCGGTATTAATCCAGTTGTTTCTTTCCAAGGCGAAGGTACAATTCTTTATGGCGATAAGACATTGCTTGCAAAGCCTTCTGCATTTGATCGTATCAATGTTCGTCGTTTGTTTATTGTTCTTGAGAAAGCCATTGCCCGCGCTGCTAAGTACTCATTGTTTGAATTCAACGATGAATTTACACGCGCACAGTTTGTGTCACTAGTAGAACCTTATCTACGTGACGTACAGGGTCGTCGTGGTATCTATGATTTCCGCGTCGTTTGTGATACAACAAATAATACTCCTGAAGTTATTGATAGAAACGAGTTTATCGGAGATATCTACATCAAGCCTGCAAGAAGCATCAACTTCATTCAGTTGAACTTTATCGCTGTTAGAACAGGCGTTGCTTTTGAAGAGATTGTAGGCCGCTTTTAATAACTTAAGATAAATATAGAAAAGGAGTAATAACAGATGGCATTCAATGTACAACAGTTTAGATCACAAATGGTTTATGACGGTGCTCGTCCTAATCTGTTTCAGTGTTCACTAACATTTCCAACTCTCGCTTCTTCTGGAGGCGCTGCTGGATTTGGTGGTGCACAAGATAACGTTAACATTTCTACTAAATTTACATTTATGTGTCGCGCTGCTCAATTACCTGGCTCGTCTGTGAATTCGATTCCAGTAAATTATTTTGGTCGTGAATTAAAGTTCTCAGGTAACAGATCATTCCCAGAGTGGACTGTTACTATCATCAATGACGAAGATTTTAAATTAAAGAGCGCATTTGAAAAGTGGATGTCAGGATTGAACTCTCATGTTACAAATTTGCGTGCAGATTCGTTCCAAAATGCATTAGACTATCAGCAAGATGGTTTTGTAACACAGTATGGCAAAAGTGGCGATATTATTAAAAAGTATAAGTTTGTTGGTATGTTCCCAATTGATGTTTCACCTATTGAAGTTGATTGGGGCGCAAATGATACTATTGAAGAATTTGCTGTTACATTTGCATATCAATGGTGGGAATCAGATACAACTGAGTCTCAGTTCCAGAACGTCTAATATATAATAAAGTAAGAGGGGTAAAGATAATCTTTACCCCTATGAAATCTTCGGAGTAATCATAGATATGCAGTTGTTCGGATTTCAGATCGGACGTGTTAAGCCTCAACAAACAGCACAGCAAGATTTAGTCAATAAGACATTCGCAATACCGCAAAATGACGATGGTGCGGTAACTATACAATCTGGTGCTTATTATGGTACATACGTTGATCTGGATGGCGTAGTACGTAATGAAATTGAACTTATAACTCGTTATCGTGAAATGTCAATGCAGCCAGAATTAGAAACGGCTATTGATGATATTGTTAATGAGGCTATTGTTAATGATGATAATGGTCAATCAGTAGAAATGAATACTGATGATCTAAAACAACCAGACGCAATCAAGAAAAAAATCAGAGACGAGTTTGACAATATACTAAGACTTCTTGATTTCGGTAACATGGGACATGATCTTTTCCGTCGCTGGTACATTGATGGAAGATTGTTTTATCATGTCGTAATTGACGAAAAAAGACCGAGTTTAGGCATACAAGAAATAAGATATATTGATCCTCGTCGCATTCGTAAAATTCGCGAAATTCAAAAGACAAAAGATCCTGCTACAGGCATGGATATTATCAAGCGTCAGAATGAGTACTATCTCTACAATGAAAGAGGTATGATTGGTGCTCATTCTAATCTTGGTACTAAAATTTCAACAGATTCAATTGTAAATGTAAATTCTGGACTCATGGATGCAAAGCGTTCCATGGTTCTTTCTTATTTGCATAAAGCAATTAAGCCTCTCAATCAGTTGAGAATGGTTGAAGATGCTACTGTCATTTATCGCCTATCTCGCGCACCTGAGCGTCGTATTTTCTATGTTGATGTTGGTAATATGCCAACAATCAAGGCCGAACAGTACTTAAAAGATATCATGACCAAGTATCGCAATAAGTTGGTCTACGATTCTACGACTGGTGAAATTAAAGATGATCGCAAACATCTTTCAATGCTAGAAGATTTCTGGTTACCTCGCCGTGAAGGTTCTAAAGGAACTGAAATATCAACACTTCCTGGTGGTCAAAATCTGGGCGAAATGGAAGATGTTCATTATTTTGAAAAGAAGTTATATAAAGCACTTGGCGTTCCTATATCAAGATTAGAACCTCAGCAAGGATTTTCACTAGGTCGTTCAACGGAAGTCACAAGAGATGAACTAAAATTTACAAAGTTTGTTCAAAGACTTCGCAATAAATTTTCTACACTATTTGATGATCTCCTTCGCGTACAATTAATACTTAAAAAAATATGTACAGAAGAAGAATGGAAAGAATTCAGAGAAGATATCTGGTACGATTTCCGTAAAGACAATAATTTCAACGAACTTAAAGAAGCAGAGTTGATGACTAATCGCATCACCCTTCTACAGTTTGTTGATCCTTATGTTGGTCGTTATTACTCAATGGAATGGGTACGCAAGAATATACTTAAGCAAACAGATGAAGAAATTGAAGAAATTGATGAACAGATTAGTCAAGAAGCAAAAAGTGCTGCACCTGCAACAACAGATGCAATGGGTAATCCAATAGATCCAATTACTGGACAGCCAATGTCGGGCACTCCTGCTTTAGGTGGTCCTCAACCAATGATGCAGCAGCCAGCTCCTGTTGCCTCTGCACAACCACAGCAGCAGCAACAACAGATGCAAGAGCAGGTTCCTTTGCCATCTAAGTTTCAAATTCAGTCTAATGAATTAGAGTTTGCGCAATGAAAAAGTTCAGAGATTTTCTTTCCGAAGATTTAGGCGGTGCACTGGTAGAACCACAATCAAATGCTGCAAAGCAAGCAAAACAACTTGGACTAGTTTATGTTGGATTTGGTAGATACGAAGATCAGAAGACAGGTCAGATAACACATATTGTGCAAAATGATAGATTAGTGCCATTTTCTAAAGCAGTTAAGACAAATACTTTTCAGCAGCAAAGCGGTGATGATTATGGTTCATATGTTAAGGCTATGAGACCTGAGATAGAACAAACTTCTGTTGCATTAACTAATTATTATAAACCAGAAAAATATGAAAACGACGAGTTGGATGCTATTCAACTATATACTAGCACTGGTTATAATGACATAAACCAAAGATTGATATCATTACCGACTGGTATTGCTGCTAAGAACATACAACCAACATCACCAGATGATTATGTTCCTAGTACAATCGCAAGTCTAGATTCAGCACTATCAAAGTCTAAGTCTCCTATGTACTTTACAGTTTATGCAGGTATTGGTAATAGTTATAATCCTACTCAGTTTGTTCCTGGACAAAATATGACATTTAAATCATATAGATCAACATCATTGAATCCTAATATTATATTGAACAATGTTGAAAGAGATGGCGATCAATCTACAGCAGTATTGCAAATACAGATTAAAAAAGATTCAAGTGGAATGTATGTAAATGATTTCTCAACTAATTCAGACGAATCTGAATATTTGTTACCTAGAGGCACATCAATTCGCATTGTAGATGGACCTTTTAGAATGATTGGTAGTAATCAATTTACACAAGAATCTAATCTACAAATCAGATATTTTAATTGTATTTTAGTAAAATAAATAGGAGTATCAAAATGGAAAAGATTAAAGAAGCATTAAAAAATATTCAAGAAAAGAAACTTGATGTCATGAAAGAAAACTTCAATGCTACATTAGCAGAAAAGGCTATGCAGAGACTTGAAGAAAAAAAGATTGAGATTGCAAAGAATTATTTTGGGCAAAAGTAAATGAAAAAGATCAATCAGATCAGAGAATCAAACGACATATTGTTTGAAATGGAAGACTCGCAGATGAGAAAACTTTCTGCGTTAGCCCGCGCTGGTCTTTTTGATCCTAAAAAAATAAATTTTATCAAGCGTGCTTTAGATAAAGACGTAAAGAATATGACTTCTGCTGATAAAAAAGCACTAATAGAACTACTAGATTCTCTAATAGCAGAAGTATTAGGTTCAACACAAGTGTATTCAAAAGTCAAACAAGAAGTTATGAAAGAAGCAAAGAAAGACTATCTTTCAAAATATGATCCTAGATTTGATAAAAACTATCCTTCAGAAAGTGATTTGCCCCAGATTATTATTCTTAAAAGAAAGGCCATTCGCGTGTATCCCGACAGTCAAAAAGTAGGTCTATATTATTCGCAAGCATTAGATAAGTATGTTTCTATTCCATTTGGTCCAGGTCTTGCAACTATGAGTGAAGAAACTGAATTGAATGAACTTTCAAAATCAACTTATGCATCTGCTGCATTTAAAGCTACAGCAAAAGCACAGAATTTAAAAAAGCAAGCAGATGACGAAAAAGATCCTGTCAAGAAAAAAGCAATTATTGCATTGCAGCAAAAAGCAAAAAATCTATCATCTAAAGCAAGCGAAAAAATTAAAAAGATAGAAACCGATACTAAAAAAACGAATGATGCTGAGAAAGAAGCAAGATCAAAGATATACAGAGGTGAGGTTAATCCTGTTGTTGGAGCAGCAGCATTAGCAGGCGTCGGTGCAAGGAAATTATTTGATAAGTTTCGTGCAAAAAGAGCAGAAAAGAAAAGTGCACCTGAACCCAATACATCCAAAGCACCAGAAACGAAGAAAGATGATACACCAAAATCTACAATGTCAACTTCTGGTAAAGTGAGTGCGACTTTTGAACCACAGAAGACAACACAATCTAAAGTAACAATAAAGCCAAAGACAAAAGAACCTGAATCAAAAAGCGACCAGTCTTCAGACGCAGGCTACGAAAAAGTTTTAGCAACGCAAACATCAAAAACTAAGACAATGGGATATCAAAGTCATTCGGCTGCAACTATTCCTAACATTAAACATGGTGCACCTAAAAAGGCTGGCGGAGTATTTTTACCACCATCACATCCTTCTAGATCAACATCAGCACAACCATCAATTAAAACAAAAGCAATTAAATCTTCAATGATGAAAAAAATTGATGAAAAAAGACAAGAAAAATTAGATGAAGCACTACCAGCAATACCACTTGCTATACCTTTAATCGCAGGAGCGGCACGTCTTGCTCCGGTTGCTGGAAGAGTAGCGGGCGCTGTTGGCGGTGCAATTGCAAAAGTAGGAAGAGGCATTAAGAACGTTGCTTCAAAAGTTCCCGCAGCGGCAGTAGGTTATGCAGCCGGAAGTGCTGGATCATCAAGCGGCGGTAGTGGCGATAGTGATAGTGGCAGCACAACAAAAGAATTAACACCTAAAGAATTTTCAGGTATACCAGTGAAAACAAATCGTCCAGAAGGTAAAGTAAAAACTGCATTACAGCAGAGAGATGTAAGTCTAAATAGAAAAGCGCTTCAAACAAATGAAAGTGTAATTAATGTTTTAAGGAATATCACAGAAGAACAGACTCTAAACATCTTTGGAAATAAAATAAATATAAATAATAATGTAGCGGAAAAAGTAGTCACTCTTTATGATTCGCTTTCAGAAAGCAATAGAAAAAAAATGGATTCAATGCTTTCAGAAAATGCAGAATCATTTAAAAAAGTAATAACCTTTGCACTAGAACAGGCATAAGATATGGCAAATCTAATAACAGAACAGAGATTAGTTGATAATAACAAAAGAGCTTTAATCAAATATGTTGCAACTCTAGATACTGCCGCGGCAAATAATATGCTAGTGGACGTATCAACTCTTAGATTTGCTCTTAATGCAAATAGTCAGATTATGTCATCAAATACTCATCCAAAAGGTCTATACAGAACCACTGTAAAAAGAGTTTTTGGTACAGCAAAAGCAAATGCATATATGAAATTAACATGGCAAGGCGCTAATACGGCGGATATTGTTACCATAGGAGATGGAAATTTTGATTATGATTTCCAAAGTATGGGCGATGGTGCTGTTATTGCAAATCCTGACGCTATTTCTAATGGCGATATTCTTTTAACGGTAGTTACGCCTTCAAGCGCAGACATGCTAACACTATTCATTGACTTAAGAAAAGATAGCAGAGACTATGATGCTGGACAAACAGCAGATCCAGTTGCCTTCAACAGAGGTCCAGCAGCAGGATTCTAAACATGAATAAGATAGTAGAACAAATTATTAATAAGAAATATGATGAAGCAAATGCAACTCTTGAAGAGAATTTTCACATAATTCTTGAAAAGAAAATGTTTGAAATGAAAAAGAAAGTCGCTGCTAAGATGAGTGAACAAGACACTCATGATGAGCGTATGCGCAGACTTCGTATGGATGTTTTAGAACAAGAAGAACCTGGTGAAGAAAGTTCAATGGCAAG
>Ga0181343_1000977_pt1 | contig 11722 bp, 28 predicted proteins | sample Su13VDMLBSD_FD_130110 | JGI IMG/M metagenome (GOLD analysis project Ga0181343, IMG submission 130110) | Freshwater viral communities from Lake Michigan, USA - Su13.VD.MLB.S.D | ecosystem: Environmental > Aquatic > Freshwater > Lake | place: USA: Michigan | collected 2013-07-15 | reverse complement strand
TTTTCATAACCTAATCTTCTTGCTAATTCATTTTGAAGATTTAAACCTGGTTTATCATTATCTAAAGCTAATATAAATTTCATGTCTTCAGTAAAAAAATCAATACAATTATCTAAATAATCTAAATTTAATTTACCTAATCCAGCTCCATTTGGTACAGAAATTACATTATCAAATCCACATTCTACTAAAGTTAAACAATCAATTTCTCCTTCTACAATTATAATTTCTTTATTATTTATACAACTATCTAAGTTATAGAATATTAATTCAGCATCTTTATAAAGTTTAAAATCTTTATCTTTGCCTCTATATTTAATGTTTATTAGTTCTCCATTTCTAAAATAATTAAACTTAATAGTTGGTATTTCTGCCTTATTTTTTGGCATCCATTCAATTCCTTCAGACACTTTAAGTTTTAATAACGTGCCAGGGTTAATTAGACGTGTTTTAAAGAACTTTAAACAATTTTCTGTATATTCATATAGGTTATCATTTTTTGGACGCTTAAAATGAATATTTTGACTTTTAATATTAAATTCTTTAAATTCAACTAAAACTACATTACAATGATTACATCTTCCAGCGCTTTTTTGTAAATTAAAGCTAAAACATTTATCAGTGTTTTTTTTCCTTGTATGTGAGCAAATAGGACAAATCATCTTATTTTCTCCATTTTTAGTTATTTCAATTTCGTATTTTTCTTTTGTGCTTAAATCGATAACTACCATACCATTTTAATTTTAGAATCATCTACTATTTTATTTTCATCTTTAAACCAAACAGCTTGTGCCTTTTGTTTCCAATTCTTAACTTTTTTTCCTTTACTATCTTTCCAATTTGCAATTGAATAATAATCATAAAATTTTTGAGCAGCTATTTCAGAGTATCCTTTTTCTTTAAAATATTTCTTTATATCTTCTATATTATAACTATTATTATTACTAATATTAATATTTATATTTTCATTTTCCATATGATTATCATATGAATTTGATATGTTAATCATATCTTTATCATATGATTTTTTATTTAATTTATTCTTTTTCAATCCTTTAAGTCTATTTTTTGAACGTGACTTACTAAAATTAGCTCTTTTTTCATGTTCAAATTTCATTCTTTCATTAAAATATGTATCTCCTTCTTTTTTAAATTTATCATATATATCTTTATCATATGATGAACATATGTTAATCATATCTTTTTCTGTAAGGAAATTTTTTTGATGTTGTAAACATAATAAAGTAATATACTTTCCTTTTTGTTCATAGGACATTAACATTGTTCCTGTTAGGAAATCTGAAGTATAAAATAATACTGCTGGGTCTTTGCTCATAATGTATTTAATTTTTTAAAGTGTTTATTATAAATATGTAAATTATTTGAAAAATGAAAATAAGTTCCAATATCTAAATTTAATTTATCTGAAATATATTTTTGTAAATTACTAAAACAATATTGGTCATTACAAAATCCATACCATAAATCATTAGACCTCATTAATACACTCATATTTAATTTATTATTAAATATATTAAAACTAATATTTAATGTACAAGGAGTGTCAAATTTATAATCAATATGTTCTTTTCCATCATAAATTGTTAAAATTGCCCTTCTACTATTAGAATTTCTTTTTAATTCATTAATTACATAATCTAATTGCCCATTTCTATTCCATTGATAACCATAATTAGAATTTACAATATTATTACCATTATGCATTTTATCCCATGTTTTAGCTATTTTTTTAATTTCTTCAACACTTCTATTTTGAGACATATACCAATCCCATTCTATCATCGCATAACTTTCATTCCATTTTCTAAATTTAGTATTTATTTTATTATCTAAAGGATTCAATATTTCAAATCCTTCATTATATAAGCATTTTGTATCTTCTAATATATAACCATTTTTAATGATATTATAGTAGTAATATTCAAAAGCATCTTGTGCATTTTTAAATTTTTTCATTATTTATAAATTTTATTAATTCATCTTTATTTAATGTTTTTATAACTTCACCTTTAACATTTAAAAGATTAGCTTTTTCATATGGATAATTACCTTTAATAATTAATATTTGAATAATATAATCTTCTATTTTTTTTGGTATTAAATGTCTAATTTTTTTTAATAATAGACCTTGTCCAATTTTAATTGATTCATTTTCATGTTTACTTTCAATTATAGTTATAATTTTATTTTTATAATCATGTATAATTAAATCAATATTATTGACAACAAGGTCTTTTCTACAGTTTTCTGCAATAAATAAATTTAAAGGACTTCCATAATATTTACTATTATATTCCATCTTTTAAAAAAGTTCCATTATGCATTTTACCTTTTCTATTTTTTATAACTTCATAAGCTGAATTGATACAATCTTCAATTTTATATCCTTTTAATTTAGCTAAATTAGTTAGAACTACTACACAATCTCCAATAGCATCTATAAATTCGATGTCATTATCCTTTAAAATAGAGTTTGCTAATTCACCTGATTCCTCTTGTAATTTTAAAAATTGTGTTTTAATATCTCCTTTATTATAAATTCCTTTTTCATTTGCCCAAATTCTAATTGATTCAAATTCATCTTTTAATTGCATATTTCTAAAGATTTTAATTGTTTATAATAATATTTTTTATCACAAATTATTTTATAGTAAGTCTTATCAGATTCTTGATAAATTTTAATAACTTTACCATTTTTTAATTCTTTTTTTGAATTGAAACTTACTAAAGTTCCTACTTCAATTGTTTTTTTATTTTCCATTTTATTTTTTATTTATTTATTAATTCTTGATTTTGTAGATATATTATTTTATTATATAATTCTTTATCATTTTTTATTTTTTTTATTTTATAATTTAAGTCATTTTCAGAAGATATATAATTAAAATCTCTTAAAAAATCATTAGTAAATAATTTTTTATTTATATCATAATCAATATCAATAAAACTTACTACTTCGTATTTAATATTTTCATAAAATCTCATTGTAATAAATGCATTTTCATGTTCTTTATCTCCAATAACTAATGATGCATAAGATTTTTTTACTAAATTTTTTAATTCATCATGATTAACTTTTTTAATATGTGTATTATATTTTATATCTAAATCACATCCTATTAATAAAGATTTTATATAATTATTATTAAAATATTTTTTTATTTTATTATTTCTATAAGTTCCTCTATTATCTCCATAATAACATATATCATATTCTTTAATTATTTCTTCATCAAATAAACTTTTTTCATCTTTAAAATTTATTGCAATATCTTTAAATACATTATAATATTTTATATTATAAAAATCTAATCCATAAATATTTGAATAATTATAACCAGTGAATAAAGCATTCATTCTTAATTCAATTGAATTTAATTTATTTTTAATATTTAATAATTCATTATTATCAATAAAACTCTCATATTTTAAATTATCTCTTTTTAATAATTGTTCTGCTATATTATTATATTTTAATTTTGGGTCTGTAATATAATAATATATTCTACCATTATAATCAGCAATTAATTTTAAAAATTGAGTAGTTAATGATGGTACAAGTCCACCAAAAAAATTCATATTAAAATTATGAATAAATATAACTTCATATTCATTTAAATCTTTTAAATTAAATATGTCTATATAATCTTCATTAGTTTCTTTAATTTTTTTTGATATATAATGGCATTTTACAATGTTTTCTTTATCTAAATATTTTTTTAAAAATATAGCTTCTAAAGATCTGATTGATTGTCCATCAATTACTATTCTTGATATTGGACTAATTATTCCTACTTTTTTCATTTATTATTATTTTTATTATTAATATAATTATTTAAACTTGCTAAATAAGCTACTGCATCTAATAAATTATCTTCTTTATGATTATAAGACTCTCTAGATAACTTTAATGCTATTAATGCTTTATACATAAACTCTGCATCTAATATTAATCCAGTCATTCCTGATAAAATTTTAGCAGCTCTTTCCATTCCATCTTCAAATGGTCCATATTGTCTTTCTTTCTCTTCTTTACGAAGATTTACAATTTCATTTGCTTTTTCTAATATATTCATAGTTTTATATAATTAATATTTGAATATTTAAAACTTTCTGCAGATACACATATTTGAATTGCATGATATATTGAATCTGCAAATACTTCAAAAATCTTATTTGATGGTGATTTTATTCTATATTTTTTCATGTTAATAAAATTTGCAATTTATAAATTCATTACTATTACAATTAATTTTTTCATATTTACTTACTCCCATTAATGAATAATCAAATAATATATTTTTATAAAAAATATTTAATGCTTCATCAGTGTTTTTAGCTAAAACATGAAATTGATTTAATTGATGTTTTTTTCTGTCTTTTGGTATAAACCAAATAATTAATTTTTCCATAAATAAAAAATCCTACGCCTTTGGAGTGCACGCTCCGCAGGCAGTAGGATTAAATAAGTTTTTAATAATTGGTCCGTGCATACCATTAATACTTCAAATTTAATAATTTTATTTATCTAATGAATAATTTAATATGTTAAATTTAATAAATTCATCACCTTTTTTAGTTAATTGTTTGATTACTAATAATTTAAAAATTAATTTATCATTAAAATTATATTTCTTTTGTAAAACATCAATAAGACATTTTACTGGATTATCAATATCAGCTAATTTAGAACTTAATCCAAAAACAATATTTAATTCATATGGTTCTTTTGGTAATTTTAATTTAGGTAATAACAAAAGTAATTCAGTTTCATATAAGTTATATTTTGATGATTTAAACCTTTTACCTTGCCAAGCTTCATTTACTGATAATGGTTTAATTTTAATATTGATTAATTTATTATTCATTTATTTTATTTCTTATTATTTCAATCTCTTCACCATTAATTAATGAATAGTAAAAATCACACATCATATCATTTAAGTCCTTGACTTGTTTTAATTTATGTTCATCTAAATTATTATAGATTGTTTTAACAAATTCCTCGCAGGCAAATTTTAATGCGTTAAACTTTTGTTTCTCTTGGAATTTAAACTGACCTAAGAATCTAGTATATTCATCTGACATAGTTAAAGCGTGAGCACAAAAGATTAATAATGCTCTTTCTGATTTTTCTAAATCCGTCATTTTATCTGAATATTATTATTAATAACTAATCTTGCACCATTAACATCTTCACCATTCTTAATGGCTTCTTTAATTGCCATTTTATCCGGTGTGATGGTTACTTTCTCATTTAGGAATTTAGCATCTAATAAAGCCATATTATCAACCTCAACCGATTCTGACTTCCTAAAATTAATTTTAATTAAAGGAGTTTTAATTTCATCAACTTGGAATAGTTGCATGGCATTACTGATATTGTTTTTAAGCCTTTCTAAAGCATTCTCACGAACTTTCTTTAAGTCTTTAAGTCTATCTATCTCAGCATTTATAATAGAAATTTCATCGTTAATATCTTTAATTACAAAAGAATAGTTAACAGATTTTACTTCTAATTCATGCTCGGCAATAGATAAAGCCTGTTCTAATTCAGGAGTTAATTCCCCAGTTGTTAAAGCATCAGCGATTTGCTGATACTCTGTTTGGATTTGATACATTGATTTTTTCATGTTTATTTGGTTTTTAAATTATTTTGGACTTCTAATTCTATTTCTATTGTTTTGAGCATTCCTTGCATTCTGCCAATCATTTTAGCCATTTGTAACATTGATACTGCATTATTACTATAATCTAATTCTGACCATGCTAATTCAATCTCTTCTAATAATTGTTTGATGTCTTTGTTTGTTGTTGTCATAATTTAGTTGTTTTTAATTGCTACATCTAATAATTGTTTATACTTTGCATCAATAGTATATTTATCTAATGATGCTATTACTTGTGCTTTTTTACCTTCATTTATTGCCTTAATCATTGCTTCAAATAACTCATGAGTTAATACAGGTTTTGATGGCTTTATAGTCATATTAGCATCGTCATCTTCAATTTCTAATGATAATAGGCTTGCCAATGTATATCTTCTGAAATAAGTTATTGCACTTCCCATTTGCTGAGGATTTAATCCTGTAGGTAAGTCAATATAACTTGTAGCTAATTCTTTACCTGATTCATCTAGCAAAATACTTCCTACCTTACCATCTTTAATTGGTTGTAATAATACTAATGCTACTTCAGAAAGTATTGGTTTTACTTCTGATAAGATTTGTGTTAATGTTGCGTAAGTGCTTTTAAAATGAGGATTTTTGCCATCCTTTTTAATTGCATTTACTTTCCTTTGGAACTCTAATAATTGTTTCATGTTTTATAAAATAAGATGCCCTCTATCCAATGTGCCAACCGCCAAGTAAAACACAGAGAATAAAGGGCAAGATTTTAAATTAGTTTGATTCATGGCGGTTGAATTATTTACAAAATTAATAATTTATTTTAAAATGGCAAATCATTTATTTCATCAATTTTAACTTTAGCTATTGGATTGAATTTAGCACTTTGTTCGGCAAATTCATTATTAGCCGAAGCATCTGTAATTGCCCATGACCACATTTCTAAAGTATTAAAATATTTACCATTCCATTCCCTACCTTTAAGATTAAATGATACGTTTAACTCATAGCCTATTTTTAAGCCATTTAACTTATCGCATTTCTCCTGAGTAACTTGGAATGTTACATACTGAGGATATTTCGTTTCCTCATCAATAGTTAATACTATTTCACGTTTTCTGAATTTATCGGAAACTGCTACAGTTTCACCGATGTGTTTGATTTTACCTATTATATTCATAATTTTTTTTATTCAAATATTAAAATTGTTACAGGCTTTTCTCTAAAGTAATCTGAAATCATTACTCCATCTACCATTTCACGTTCTTTTCTACTAATGTTATGCCATTTAGCTACATAGTCATAGCCTTTCATCATTGCTATTGGATTAAAGCCATCCATTGAGCCTATTTCATAACCTTTATTAACTGCCCAACTACGAGCCGCATAAAAACTTTCAAAAGTTCCTTCCACGTTAAATTCGTGTACTTCTTTAATTCTTTTACCTAAGTAGGTTTTACCTATTATATTCATAATTTTTTATATCTGCTTTAACTTGTTTCCAATATTTATATCTATCAGTACCCTCGAGTTCTTTAAGTATTTCATCAAGGCATATTATAATACATTCCTTAAAATACTCATTATTATCACATTCGAGAATGTATCTAAACTTATTTATCAAATAAATAGATTTCTCTTTGGCTGTTGTTACGTTTGCGGTATTCATTTATAAATTTAGTTATTTTTTGTGATTCATTAAATAATGCCCATTTGTGATTAGTTTTATCTTCATTGTTAATCATTCTTTGGTCTAAATTATTTCTGTAATTAATTAATGTTTCTATTTGTTGTTCATCTAATTCAATAGTCATGTTAGATGGCCACATGATACTATCTTCTGCTCTTTTTCCAGTTTTCATAAGATGTCGGTTTTTTAGGTTTGTTATTTACTATCATGTTAACCATGCAACCAAGAGTTAATCCACCAAGTAAGCATAATAATATTAATAATAATAATTCAAATAATGCTTGTATCATTTGTGTTTGCCCTCCAATGCAATAATTAATAATTGTTCTGCTTTAACTTGAATAGCTACTTTATCTCTTGTAGCTTCTTTTTTTACTTTGGCAATCGTACTCTCAGTAAGTTGCCATAATATCGGTTTCTTTTTCATTGTTTTTAATTATGATACAAATATATATATTTATATTTATATACAAACAATTATTTTTATTTTTTTATGTAACTTATTGATTATCAATCTAATTATTTTTAATTTATATTTATTATATTTGTAAAATGAAATATATTATAGCAGCATTCGTATTGGTTTTGGCTCAATTTATCTACCATAATAACCAACAAACAACACTAAAAAATGAGATAATTAAATTAAAAATAGATAATGAAGCCTTACTAAAACAAGCCATCCGAGCAAAAGAGATACTAAAAGGAGATTCATTAAATACTTTATTATACTACTAATGGATGAAATTAACAAGCTAATAGCTGAGAAATGTGATTCCCTTAAAGAGCAGTTAATTAAAAAGAACATAGACTATAATAATTCTTTACAGAATCCAATATCTATATTTCACAAAGGAAATAAGATTGAAGGTATTTTAGCAAGGATTGACGATAAACTAAATAGGATTAAACAGGTCGGAATTACTGATAAAACAGAAGATACTCTATCCGATTTGATAGGATATATTATTCATCTCCAGATAGCTTTAGAACTTCAAAAAGATTCAGGTAATTCTCACGATAATTTTTCTCAAACGTATCAATTTTGTTCGTAGCAAAGACGAATGAGCCATCGTTTAAAAATACCTTTGTACATTCAATCGGAGTATTATCTTCTGTGAATAATACATAAGACCTAAAGGCAGTTATTCTTAACTCATTAACATCTAAAATAAAAGTAAATGTAACCCAGTCATCAAATGGAGTTACATTTATTAGATTATCAGTAAATGTAATAGTCTCATGTTTATCGTATATGCGAAACTTAAAAATCAATATACTTTGCCTTTAATTACTTTTAAATTCTGTAGGTTATAATTACCTGTTTTAATATCTAATTCAACATATCCAAAACCCAAATTGTGCTTGTTAATCGGCATGTATAACGGATTGAGTCCGCATAAACATCCGATTGAATTAACACTAATAACATTTCCTGTCATTGTAGTTTCTGTATTAGTTGAGGTCTTATGATAATGTCCTACAATAACATTATCTAAAGTTTTAAGAAATGTACTTCGTGCCGGATTAACTCCACCTGCACCACCTGCTAATTCATGTCCATGCAAGGCAGTTAATTTACCTATCTTAATCGGTCTCTTATCCTTAACAGTTTCAATCCTTAATTCACCTAATCTTAATAATACTTCAAGTTGAAAATCTGATACATCAAATAATTCAGGAGCCTTAACATAAAGATATTTCTCAAATCTCTCGTCATGATTACCATGCTTAAAAACTATCTTAGCATTAGGAAATGCTTTCCTTAATGATACTAAAAACTGTCTAACTGCATTAAATTCATCGTTAACTGACCGCATTCTCCAATCTCTTTCATGTCGTGATATTGTTGCAAAGTCTATCAAATCACCATTGATTAAAATACAATTAGCTTTCTTATCTAATCCATAATTTAAAGCACATTCAATCGCTTTATTATCTTGGTAAGGAAAATGTAAATCAGATATGATTAATACTTTAGATTGATTAATCTCATAAGCAGTATAATCATTAGCATAGCTTTCAGGTAAGTTAAACGGATTTAATGGCTTTGGAGGTGTGAATAATGATTTATCTTTAACTTTCTTAGCATTTGCCTTACCAGTATTACCTGTGTATGTTCTTATAATACTCCTGACATTCTCAACATCTATAAATAGTTTTGAATTTTCTTTATAGATTTTCTTTGCTAATGTTAGATTAGGTGTGTTTGGAAACTTTTTAATGTAGTCAATTACTAACTGACCTTTAATGCTTATCGGTCTCATTTATTGATGTACTTATCGATTTGACTTTGTTTATTTGCCGAACCGATACTACTTCCAAAATAATAACCTACAACTCCCATTGATACGGTTGTTAGTGAGCCTATAATCCCACTTATTAAAACTTCTTTCTCTTTCTCTATATCTTTAAATATTATAATATACCAAAATATAAATGTACTGCCTAATATCAGCATTGCTAATATCGGAGTAATTATCTTATTTAATAATGGTGCTTTGTCGCTTGTTGCTATGTCTATCTCACGTTTACGCGCTGAATCCATCTCTTTCATTTGGATTTCAAATTGCTTTGTAAACTCCTGTTCCATTACTTGAATGTGCTTATTAGTAGCATCTAATATAGCCTGTTCCGCTTTGAGTTTATCGGCAGGAGATAAATGAAATTCACTTATCACTCCTTTAACTGAATCAACTATCTTAGAAGCACCTCCTGAGAATAGTCCTGTTAATACTTTTGGTAATGGCATTAAACTATTATTAAAGTTTGGTTTCTGTTATTGTTTTTATTGTAACTGATATGCACCCAAGCATAATCATACTCATTTATTAATTGGTCAAAGATAAGATTATTTTTTGCCCATTCGTAAATTAATTTATTTCCTATTTTAGTTCCGGTACTTATATCCATCGCTTTGCCTTGAACGTGTTGAGATGTCGCACTACCTTTAACTGCCTTATTTAAAGCATCACATCTATAAAATGAATTAACTTTAATAGGCTTACCATACCAATTTCTAATTGGCTCAAAACATCGCTCAGCAACTAACTTCATATTTACTAATACATCTTCATTAGGTGTATTGTCTATTCCTAATCTTAAAGCAGTCGGACTTAATGTAGCTTCCTCTATTGATATATGTTTACTTATCCTCATCTTTCAATTCAGGTTTCTCAGGTATAATGGCCAATGATTTTAATCCTGTTTTATATTCAATTTCTTTTAATCTATATTCAATTAATTCATGTGATTTTAAATGAACCATAAAAGATGTTTTTAAGTCGTACCACATAGATGCTAAAACTAAAGCACCAATAACTACTTTGTAAACTTCAGGGATGTTTAATTTAATTTTATCCATCGATTAAGGCGCATAACAATTCAACATAAAACTCTTGCTCAGCAATAGGTGTATATGATTCACTTGCTAAAGTAATGTAACCATAAATATTATTAGCTTCTGTTTTAACGAATAAAGGAGAGTTAAAAATCGAATAAGCACAATCTTCACCATCTAATAAACTAACACTAATAGAGCCTATTAAATTAGCTTTATTAGCATATAGAATACTATCTGCTTGGTTGTCTGCAATAGCAGTTTGCTCAGCATCTAATAAGTTTAAATAGCAATCAAATACACCTGTATTATTAGTTACTATTTTTGCACTTTCAATCTTCAATGATTGACCGCTTGTAATGTTAATTCCATCGCTTGTAAACTCAATTAATGAAGCAGGCGAAGTGCCTATAACATCTCCTGTTGAATATTCCGTTTCATTATCAGGTCTTGTAAAGCTACCTATTAGCTTAATGTATTTAGTAGTTTGAGCCATTATATTTCGTATTTAGTTAATTCATTATCTATCCAATTAATAATATCAGTATCATTCCAATCAGATACATAAGTAAAACCTGTAAAGTTAATACCAAATGAAGCAGTATCTGTTACTAATAGAATATCAGCATTGCATTCTTTTACTTGTATTGAATCATGTACAGTTAAGACTGTAACTGTTGGATTAATTATTTCTAAATTGAATTGTGGAAATCTATAAGTTGACATATTAAGTTAAATTTGTTCCTGTTACTGTGAATACTCGATTAAATAATGATTTTATTCCTGCTGTTTTACCAGTTGTAAATATATGCAAAGTAGTTGAATTGATTAAATAAAATGCATTAGCAGTTGCATTTGCATCGGTTGTTGAACTCCAAAAATCACCAACTAAACTAAATGGCGCATAGTTAATTTTATTTGCAGGTGTATTTCCCCAATTAATTAGACTTGCATATTCCATCATATTGGCTAATTTCCATCCACTTGTATAAGTACCTATTGAAAAACTTAAAGCATTATCAATAGCTTGATTCCAAGTATAAG
>Ga0181343_1000975_pt1 | contig 11736 bp, 20 predicted proteins | sample Su13VDMLBSD_FD_130110 | JGI IMG/M metagenome (GOLD analysis project Ga0181343, IMG submission 130110) | Freshwater viral communities from Lake Michigan, USA - Su13.VD.MLB.S.D | ecosystem: Environmental > Aquatic > Freshwater > Lake | place: USA: Michigan | collected 2013-07-15 | reverse complement strand
ATGGTTCCAAATTTGATAGTACAAGCAGTATACAATCCAAGTATAAAAATACAATGTTTTACCAAATTAACCAAGAAATTTGAATGTCCATCCAATTTAACATTGAATAATTTGGACGGTAAACTATTTCAAGAAAAGATGAAAGTATGTAAAGCAGTAGTTTGTAGTGGTGGATTTGAAACTGCTAGTGAAGCAATATTACAGAAAAAACCGTTATTGATGATGCCGATGGAAAATCATTATGAACAATATTGTAATGTAAATGATGCTAAATTTCATGGTTATGCTGAATGGAGTAAAAAGATTGATTTGAGTAAGATTCCAAATATACAAAGAGGAAATGACGTTTGGTTTAATAAAGTTGGTGAAATAATAAATAAAGTCTTATAAATAAGTTACCGTTTGACAAATCAGAGTATGTCAGTTAGTATGGTTACATGATTATTATTAACTTTGTGGATCTTGTTAAATTCATGTTGGAACATTGGTCAAACTATCTTGGAGTATTGTTGCTTCTACTTATGTGTTGGTTTTTGTTGATGACCACAATGAATGCTTTGTTGGACAAGTTGATTGAGGGAGCAATTGGAGTGGTTGTGGCCTTCAAGCATGAAAAAGATGAGGAAAACTGACCTTTTTCAAAAATTTTGAAAAAAGTGTTGACGCAGTGGCTGGGTTCATTTAGGATGTATCCATGATGAGTTCTGAATCCAACACGGTTGATTGAAGGTTGAAAAAAACTTTCAAAAAAACGTTGACGGAGAAGAGTTCATCTGGTAAAGTTAAAAAGTAGAAAATAAAACATAAAACACAAAAAATAAAAAACATGAACACTGCTGATAACATTGATAACCCGTTCTTCACCTACAAGTTTGATGGTAAGAAGGTTAAGACTAACAAGTTGGTTAAGAACCTCAATGATGATATTGCCTTGACTCAGGCTATCAATCTGTTCCGTGAGGAAAACAACATGACCAAGGCCCGTAATCCTTATAGTTGGTGGAAGTATGTTCTTGCTACTATCACTTATTTCCCCAAGGGCGTTGAGTACACTACTGTTATTAACATTCTGAATGACATTGCTGGTGTTAATGTTAGTAAGTCTACCGCAACTCTGCTTGCCCGTGCTACTGCTGGAGCTGCTCCTTGTGTTGTCCGCCGTGAGTATACGGTTCGTCTGCCTGATCTGGCTTACAATACCAAGTTGACTGCTAGTTTCAGTCGTAAGACTGCCAAGACCAAGAAGGGTCGTCCGGCTTTCCAATTCAAGTTTGCCAATACCAAGGATGCCCGTGAAACTATTCTTGGAAGTGCTCCTGAGATGAAGTCTCTGTTTGATCTTCTTGATAAGAAGATTGTGTAATAATTCTATCCAAAAGGTTTGGGGTAATCCTTTTCCTCAAAAAACCCCGTCCTTTAAATTTTCTGTCCGTTTGAGTAGTTAAAAAAAGTTTCTGGAAAAAGTTGACTCTAGCCTGATTTTCCCTTAATCTATTCTCAAGATGAATTTGAACTTCAACGGTCTGCTTGAACCTCAAAAGAATCACGCAACCAAGCTGCTTGACAGTCTTTATCTCAACGGATTTGCGTTTGATGCGTCCCCCACTGGAACTGGTAAAACCTATTGTGCTTCTTGGATTGCCAAGAATCTTGGTTCCAGTGTGGTTGTGTTGTGTCCCAAGAGTGTGCAGAAGAATTGGTTTGACACTCTCAAGTCATTTGGTATTGAAAACCCTATTGTTCTTACCTTGGAACGATTGACCCGTGGCAATACTGAATATTACACTTATAATTATCCTACTTACATTAACCGCAAATACAACCAATTCTGGCGGTCACAAGGTATTAGGGTTAACTTTCCTGATAACAGTTTGGTTATTTTGGATGAAGTGCATAAGTGTAAGGGTCAAAAGAGTTTGATGTCTGAGTGTCTTATTGCTATTAAGAATGCAGGACACAAGTTGTTGATGCTTAGTGCTAGTGCTGCTACAAACATCACTGAGATGAAGGCATTTGGTTATGCTACTGCACTTCACAAGGGTATTGACTATAGGGATTTCTTTCAGGCCAATGGTGTTGACTTCAACCATTTTGGTGTTGCTACTTGGGATAAGGATGCGCAGAAGTGTAAAGATGGTATGCTCCGTATTCATAACAGTTTGTTCAATTTGCTTAATTGTGCAAGTCGAATGAACCGTAAGGACTTTGGTGATATCTTTCCTCAGAACCAAGTTATTGCGGATAGTTTTGATATGGGTGGCAATGCTGCTAAACTTCAATCTATCTACAATGAGATGCATGCTGAATTGATGCAGTTGGAGGAATCATCCAAGGAATATAGTGCGCATCACTTTGCTACTATTATGAAGGCCCGTCGTCAGAGTGAGATTCTTAAGGTTCCTGCAATGGTTAATTGGATTATTGATATGTACCGTGAGGGTATTAGCCCTGTGGTATTTGTTAATTTCCGTGACACTCTGGAAGCTATTGAAAAGAAGCTTAATGAGTCTGATAGTTTTGATGGTAAGATCAGCAAGATTGTTGGTGGACAAAGCAAGACCAAACGTAATGAACAAATTGAATTGTTTCAGAGTGATGTTTCACGGGTTTGTCTTGTTATGATTCCTGCTGGTGCTGCTAGTATCAGTCTTCATGACTTGAATGGTAATTATCCCCGTCACACTCTGATTAATCCTAGTTACAGTGCTATTAACACTCTTCAGGCACTTGGTCGTTGTCACCGTGCTAATGGTAAATCTCCAGTGATTCAACGGTTCTTCTTTGCTGAGGGTGTTGAGATTGAACAAAAGATGCGTCAACGGGTTGGATTGCGTTTGACCAATCTGGAATATTTGAATGACGGTGATCTTTCTATTGACAACTAATATCATTTAAAATAAATTACATTTATGACTACCCATCTGATTCCTGTCCGTTTCAATACTAACCGTAATGTTCTTACCAATATTTTGGAAAATAACAATGAGGTTATCAATATTGAGAACAAGAATGACATCAAAGTGAATATTGAACACTTGTTGTTTGTTGAAAAGTTCAACAATGTGTTGGTTAAGTTCAACAATGAATTGTTTGTGTGTGAACCTATTTCAGTGATCAAGAAGAGTTACAACCGCCGTAAGGTGGAATATCATCCTCTTATGAATAAGTTTGCGGTGTGAAAAATATTGACGTTTTAAGTCTAATTTGATATATTTAAAAGCAATGAAGGATACAAAGAAACTACTAGAACTAATTGAAATGCAACAACGTTTGAAGACAGTGAATGTGTATAAACAAGCAATTAAAGAAGTTGCTGATACTATTTATAAGTATGATGCGTCTAAGAGTATTAGGCCAGCTATTATTCCTGTAGATATTTTCTCTAATTAAAATAATAGCATATAATTTATAATAAACTAGTTATAAAGCGCAATAAGCAATTATAAAATAAAACAAGCAATATGGGAAAGAGCTATAAGGAGCGTCCTGATAAGTGGAACAACAAGAACCGCAACAAAAATAAGCCAAAGCACAAGGCTAAAAAGTTCAATCAAGAGATTGATTGGAAAAATGGCAAAGCGCATCAGTATGAGAACTCAGTAGATGATAGTTATTAATAGAATTGCTTGAGACACTAACCACAGTATTTAACTGTGGTTTTTTGTTATAAAAAGCATATTTATAATAACATATGAACAGTGTTATTATAAAAGTTAAAAGTTATCTGTGGTTTGTATTATTACCCGTAGCAATACTAACCTTATTATCTATATCCAGCCTTAAAGATATAGAACAAGGATACACCAGATTCAGATTTGGTAGAGATGTTACACTATATCTACGCAAATCCACTGATCTATTAACTTATCTGGGCGCAGCATATACAACCACATCTGATAAGAAGTTTCTTAACCAATTCAATGATCATTTAAAAGAACGGGAGAAATATTTCAATGAAGAAATCTTTATCAGTAAGATTTTAACCCAGGAAGAATTAAAGGAATTTAGAAAAGGATTGGATATAAGCAATGATTTAGCTAAAGATGTAGAAAATGCGGCATTTGAAAAAATGGACAATAAAGCATTCTTTAGTGACAAATATTTAGATTATAAAAAAAGATTATATGATAATAATCAATCATTCAGAAATTTAATCAATGACAGTTCTGAAAAGATTATAAAAGATGAAATGGTACGTCTAAACATATATTTGTATTCACTGTGTTTGATTATATTAGGTCTTGTTTATTTGATAAAACATGATATCAAACCCGTTACAAAAACAAAGAAGAAAGTTAAACGGAAGAGATAATATATGGATCAATTACAAAAATTTGGTATTCAAATAGGATTTTTATTCAGTGGTTTATTTGGTGCTATATTAATGGCAACAAAAGCTGATAAAACAGATGCAAAGTCTGTGATATTATCATTGATAGGTGGTATGTCAGCTGCTAATTTCTTGACTCCACTATTGGTAGATACACTAAATGTAACCAATGTTAAACACCAAAATGCTATTGCGTTTATTGCTGGTTTTTTGGGACTAAAATTGGTTGAAATTGTGAGTGAAAAGTTTTTGGAAAAAGTGAACGGTAAAACCACAAAAACAAAGAAAAAAGTAAAGAGGTAACAGTATTAGTTTTTATATTTATACAGATGATATTATTATTAATTATACCGTTGCTCATTCTTTGGTGTTCAATATGTGAATGGTCAATACACAGATACGTTATGCACAAACCACCATTTGGTTTTGAATATGCTTATACTGCTCATACCAAAGTACATCACAACATTTATAAATCAGATGAAACTTATCACGCACAAGAAGGTGATGATGGTAAAAAGATTCCAATGGCAATATGGAATGGTCCTGTAATTGCTATATTAGCTGGTTTACCTATGTTAGTATTTGGTTATAAATTGTTTATATTAACATTTGTTGTTGCTATGTGTTATTATTTAACTTACGAAACCATACACTGGTACATGCATTTGCCTAACAGAAGAAGTGTGGAGTATGTATGGTGGTTTAGAAAGTTGAACGGACATCACTTGTTACATCACAGATATATGCAAAAGAATTATAATGTGGTGTTACCGTTTGCGGATTGGTTGTTTGGTACATTATTGAGAACAAGTCCCGTCAAATTTATGCAATGTAAAGAGACATATTGTTTGCCAAATGTTCAACCTAAATAAAATTTGGGTACTATTTATCTTATATGAGACGTATTATAGGAAAAGATAAAAAGGGTAGAAGTGTATTAATAAATGTGCCTAGTTATGATGAAATATATGTTAATAATCAATTTGGTTTACTGACTGCTTATGACATAGCAATTAGTAGTAATGGATCTGGTTCTGCTGATGCATCAGCAGCTGCTTCAGGTACTCAAAAAGCTATTTTTGGTTATGGTTATACAATTATGACGGTATCTATGACGAATTTAGTAAGTAACACAGGTGTAGTCGCCACAGATACAACTGGTGTTGGTACTGCCAGATATAGTTTAGCTGCAGCTGGGTATGGAAGTGATAAAGCTATTTTTGGTTATGGTACTACTGGGACGGTAGTATCTATGACAAATTTAGTAAGTAATACAGGTGTGGTTGCAACAGATACAGTAGGTGTAGGTACTGCTAGAAGACTTTTAGCTGCTGCGGGATATGGAAGTGATAAAGCAATATTTGGTTATGGTTATGTTGCTGCTTCAGTATCTATGACAAATTTAGTAAGTAATACTGGTGTAGTCGCTACAGATACAACAGGCGTAGGTACTGCCAGACAACAATTAGCCGCTGCGGGATATGGAAGTGATAAAGCAATATTTGGTTATGGTTACGGATCAGGTGCGGAAACATCTATAACAAATTTAGTAAGTAACACAGGTGTGGTTGCAACAGATACAGTAGGTGTAGGTACTGCCAGATATAGTTTAGCTGCTGCGGGATATGGAAGTGATAAAGCTATTTTTGGTTATGGCAATAGTGATATTTCTGGCGTTGTTTCCATAACAAATTTAGTAAGTAATACTGGTGTAGTCACGAACAATGTTTCAGGTGTTGGCACTCCTAGAAGAGACTTAGCAGCTGCTGGATACGGCATTGATAAAGCAATATTTGGTTATGGTTCAAATAGTTCATTTGCGGTAGTATCTATGACGAATTTAGTAAGTAATACAGGTGTGGTTGCAACAGATACAACAGGCGTAGGTACTGCCAGACAACAGTTAGCTGCTGCGGGATATTCTTTGTCTTAAAAATGTGTGTGGTCAATAAAATTATAATAATCATTTTTAATGGTTGTTTAACAACATAAAATAGTTATAATCAAAAATATATGGCATCAAATTTAAATTCAGAGTTTAATTATCGTTATCAAGTTATAGGCAATACACCGTGGGAAAAACTAAAAACATTAAAAGGTTTTCTTGTGGGTAGAAAAAGAGCGGCTGTTTTGGAACAAGTTGCGGATTTAAAATATAAAGCCAAATTAGCAGAATTAAAACATCTAAAAGAATTACCAGCATTACCGCATGTAATTTTAAACTTAGAAGCGGAAATTTTAGAACTTGAATCACATCTTGATGATCAAGCACATGCATTTGAGTTAAATAGACAAGAAATAAAGATTTTAGAAAATCTAATAGCTGAACTATATACAATAGTTGAACCAACCAGAATACCTGGTTATACAGATGACCAAATGTTTGAAGCAAATGCAAATAATGAATTCACAGTAACAATTGGTCGGGAAATTCAAGCAGAAATTATTGCCAATGGTAGACCTTCACCTGCTAAATTACTAAACGCAATGAGCAATCCACAAACACTGGAATCATTAAAGTTAGTAGGATTAGTACCAAAAGAAACAATATTGTTAGAACAATCTGATATTATTGATGCATTAAAGTTAAATAATATTAATGAACCAAAGTTAATAGAATAATAATTTATTTGTAATATCTTGTATGAATAGTATAAAGATTTATATTTATACACAAGTTAACTAAATTTATTATATATCTATGAACAGAGAACAATTAAAAACACTTATCAATGAAGCTATCAAAGAAGTTTTGAATGAAAAAACTTCTATGCAAAAGATTCACAAGGATACTGCCGGAAAGAAAAAGAAAAAGAGTGTTAAAGAACAAGAAGGTGATTCAACAGACGGTGGTGAAGAAAAAACACAAGAAATCCAATTAACTTTGGATCGTGAAACTGCAAAAAAACTTCATGATTTATTGATGGCTCAATTAGCTACATCCAATGACACTGAAGGTGGTGATGTTCAACCAGTTGCTCAAGATATGGATAGTGATCAATTGCCAGCTGAAGATGAAGAAGAAGCTGCTTAAAATATTTAAAATAAATTTTAAATAATCCCCACTGATATTATATTGGTGGGGATTTTATTTTGTATATATGAAAGTACTAACACATAGTAGTCACGTAGGAAACACTGGATATAACGCTCATTCACAAGGATTTTTTAGAAAATTGAGTGAAAAGGTGGAGGTTAAACTAAGAAATTTTACAGTATCTTCCAATTGGAATAACATGAATATGTTAGATCCACACGGTGTAGATGTAAATGATGTGGATAAAAAAATGTTTTATTTACAAACAGTATTTAATGGTTTAAATTACGTAGATATACCATTGTATTCATATGATGAACAATTTATACCAGATATACACATAGTACTTAATAATGTAAATCACCGTTATTTTTATGATCACTATGATGGCAAGAAAATTGCATACACAGTTTGGGAAAATTCTGAATATCCACTTGATTTTTTATATAAACTTCATGAATATGATCAAATATGGGTGCCAACAGATTGGCAGGCTAAATTAACAATTAAACAAGGTATACCAAAACAAAAGGTCAAGATTGTTAGAGAAGCAATAGATGATTTATACAAACCCAAAAAAACTGAATATGATGATGGTATATTTAGATTTCTAGTATTTGGTGGATGGTCAGATAGAAAATCTACGTCTGAAATATTAAGAACCTTTAAAAAAATATACGGTAACAATAAACAAGTAGAACTTGTGTTGAATGCTGAAAATTGTTTTTTCTATGATGGATGTAATTCAACACAAGAAAGATTGATTAAGTATGATGTATATAGTAACAATATAAAATTGGTACATAATTTACCCAGATCTGAATATTTGGATTATATACAAAAAGGAAATGTATTTTTAAGTTGTGCAAGAGGAGAAGGATGGAATATTCCATTGATGGAGTCAATGGCTTGTGGAACTCCCGCAATATATTCTTCATGTAGTGGTCAATTGGAATTTGCTTTGGGGAAAGGTATACCAATTAAAATTAAAGATGAAATACCAGCATCAAATTATAATTGCAATAATACTCCTGGTTTTTGGTATGAACCTGATTTTGAAGATCTTGAGTCTAAAATGATAGATGTTTATGAAAACTATTCAGTGTATAAACAAAAAGCAATGATAGAATCTGAACTTATAAGAAAAGAATTTACGTGGGATAAATCAGTGAACCAAGCATTGATACATTTAAATGAATTGATGAATAAGTAATTATATATTTATATACACTATGATTACATTTGAATATGTTGTAACCTCCATGTTAAGTTATCCACAATATGACAGTGAAAAAGATGTGGTATTTAAAGTTTACTTTAATTATATAGGATCAGAAACAGTTGATGTACAATCTCAAGATCCTATCACAAGACAACCCGTTACAATTCAAAGAAAATTCACATCACAAATAAACAGTGATGTAGATGTAACATATCAAGGTACATCTCCATTTATACCTTATGATCAATTAACCAATTCACAAGTAATAGGATGGATTGAATCATCTGTAAATCCAGGCGTTGTAGACGCATGGCAAACAAAAATCACCAGTGATATTAACAATCAAATAAATCCTACTGAACAACAATTGCCATTACCATGGCAAAGTTAAGGTTGTAACATTGGATAATTCAACAATTCAAAGTCATATTTGTATAAATAATTAACCATCTCAATTGTTTCACTATCATAGTGTGATTGCCATTCATTTTCACAATCTCTAATAGGAGTTTTATTCTTTACTATCAGTGATTTTGGCATATCAACAAAGTTATTTGAAAATTTCAACCAGTCCTCTTCAATATTTTCCAGACATAATATTTCATCCAAAACAATCTTATTGTTAATTGTTATGTAATAATATTGTGGAATGAAAACAGTTTCCATTTTGTTCTCATAATAATAATTTACAATTGAACTGTTTGGTTGATTATCAAATATACTTGGTGGAATATGTGATAAATGCTGTTCATATACAATTTTAATCTTATCCTTCAATGTTTTACATCTACCACCCATCATTGTATATGCAGATAAAGCTCTAATATAAGGATTTCTTTTGATTGATGCCTTATAATAGTCTTTTGTTTCTGGATGATCCGCAATCAGTTTTTTGATTGATGCATGAGAATGAGCCACATTATCTGCATTAGGCATCAATGTTTCACTTACAGACATTGACCCATTCTTTGGAATACCAACAAATAACAATTTATATTTATTAAATACCATATACGTATATATAGTAAAAAACCCGTCACTTTTCAGCAACGGGTTTTATTTTAATTTAACGGAACAACTGACTAATTGCCGTATTTGACGTTGAAACAATCTTCAGATTGCCATCCTTAGTAAGATTACTTGCGGAATTATAAATTCCAACAATCTTACCACTTGCATTATTAACAATTGTTTCTTTGCCAACCTCACGAACAAACCCTAATACTTTACCATCTTTAATTTTAATTGTATTCATATTGATTTATATACTACCACAGAGGTTTGAAACTATCAACACTCTTTTTAGCATTTTTAGTCTTCATTTCCTCCCAATTTTCTTTGTTCCATGACTCAAACTCAACATTTGGATATACATCACTAATTGGAACAAATGAGTTATCTACATCATTTTCAAACTCAGAAACCACAAACGGTACAAAATCAGTTTTCATAATTAAAAAAGTCATTCTTGTTAGGATGATTTTTCTTGGTATTTTCATCCACATGAACGGCAAGCCATCGGTTGTAGTTTTCCTTTTCCATGCGGATCAATTCATTGTTACGGTAAATTTCAGCATTGGCCTTAACAATGTCACGGGGTTCAATCACCTTACCTTCATGTTTCATCTTGAAATCAAGATACCACACAGATTAGAAAAAGTCAACAATTTTCATAAAAATAATGCTTGAATGCTCTTCAACTTACGGTTCAATTCTTCATTGTGTTTCTCCAAATCTTCAATTTTCTGAATCAACCTGGCATTCTCTTTGTGTAGTGTATGTAGTTGATCCATTAAATCTCTTAAAATATCTGTATTAGATTCAAATTCCATAACTTAGTCTACCTTTCCATATACGGTTTCAACATCAATATAATAATTAGGCAGTCCATAAGGACGAATAGTAAACTTCCAAGTCTTTTCACGGTCCTTGAAGTTATAACCACTGATATAACCAATACCACGGTTAGTGTTTACCTTGTCACCACAATGATAAGGAAGAGGATTATCAGCCAGTACCTTAGCAAACAACTCATTATTGTTGATCATGGATATATCCTACATCCACTTTTTCTGAAAGTCAACTAGTTTTTATAGCTGATGGTGCGTAATCATGAAGTAGTATGAATGCATCAACTTCTTTAGGATTTAGATGTTTTATTGCTCTAGCTGCTTCTTTCATTGTTACACCAGATCCAAAACTATCATCAATGATTAGTATTTTACCGTTATTAATCTTTAAAAATAATTGTTCATCTAGTTTATCATTGATGTGCATGAACTTATTAAAATATCTTCTTAAACTAGGTTTGGTTACCATCTTTACTTGAAAGTCTTTATTTAGATTGCCTTTTGAATAGACACTTTTCAACATAATATCTCTCATTTTTCTAACTTTGGCAATTTGTTCTGGATTTTTTCCTTCACGTTCTTCCACTTCTAGATATTCATTGTTGTCCCATCTAATATTTTTAATACGGTTTTTTAATAAAAAGTCATCTATTACCAAAGTTTTTTTAGGATCAATATAAGATTTAAACTCATTAACTATCATTTGATTTAACGGAGATTGACTAGGAACCGTAATAATCAAATCATAATCTTTAACATAGTTTATTCTATTGTTAAAATCAAGTATACCTCTATGTATCATTGTTTTAACATCTTCTATATTTTTGCCGGTAAATGATATATAATCAGTAGCACTTAAGTTTTTAATTGCTTTTCTTATTTCTTTTTTATATGTAAAAAAGAAATCTGGATATCTAGCAATTTTAGCATTAATAGTAGGATTTGCATTAATGTCAGTTTGATTTATATAATACGACAGTTGATCCATTACCTCTTTTTCACTCATGAATTTATGAGCCAAATAGATTAAATTAACGTCACCAGTTCTTTTTTTTATGAACTTTCCAGAACCAATTGATATAAAATCTTCAGGATAATCTTTATCAAATCTAAAATTTAATCTGGGAATGCCTTTCTTTGTATCAATCAATGATATACCTTCATTATTCATAATTTGTAAAAATCTCTATATTTAATTGACCGCTTTTTCTTGGATTCATACAAATCTCTTCTGTATCTTTGTATTAAATCAATCATATCCTTTGCTCTAGGATTGATACTCAATACTTTAATT
>Ga0181343_1000974_pt1 | contig 11739 bp, 21 predicted proteins | sample Su13VDMLBSD_FD_130110 | JGI IMG/M metagenome (GOLD analysis project Ga0181343, IMG submission 130110) | Freshwater viral communities from Lake Michigan, USA - Su13.VD.MLB.S.D | ecosystem: Environmental > Aquatic > Freshwater > Lake | place: USA: Michigan | collected 2013-07-15 | reverse complement strand
GGATTATGATTTACAGATGGCTGCTTACACTGTTTGCTGGAATGAAACATTCGAAGAAAAAGTAACTAATAATGGTATTCTATGGTTAAAATCAGCTAAACGAGGTGAAGATAAAAAAGGTGAAAAAATTCAAGGAAAAGGATGGGAAGTGGTTACCTCTGAAAAATCAATAGAAGAAAATTGGGATCTATTTAATAAAGTATATGATTTATATAAATTAGAAAATCCTAATTCTAAACCATCATCTAATAATTTTCCAGTATCAGTACAATTAAAAGCTTAAATTTCTCATATTAATTAAATATTTATAAATGACTTAATTATTTTAAGTTTTTTATATATTATGAATACTCTAACTAAATATCTTACAGCTTCAATTCTTAAAGAATTTAATCTAGAAGAAGCTAACCTACCAGAAATAACATATCATTCTACTAATTCTGAAGATCAATTAGAAGATAATTCATATGAAAATATAGTTCCTACCTCAGGAGGCATTGACCATGAATTTAAAGATGCATTGATATCTCTAGTTCAATATATGATTGAACAAGATATGAATATATTACCTTTACCATCATTAAAAATTATAGATAATGATGTAGAAAACGCTAATAACATCTTAGGCAAAACAGCGCATTACGATCCAAATAATTGTTCTATAACGCTTTATACACTGAATAGACATCCTAAAGATATATTACGTTCATTTTCTCATGAAATGATTCATCGTATTCAAGATAATGAAGGTAGATTAAATAATATTAATACTACTGATACTAATGAAGAAGGTGATTTACCTGAATTAGAAAAAGAAGCATATCTAAAAGGAAATATGTGTCTTAGAAATTGGGAGGATAGTATTAAAAATGTATAAACTTACCGCATTATATAAACAAATTAAAGAGGAGGAACAAGCTACTCAAGTATCACAATATAAAATATTTTGTGATATGGATGGTGTATTGTGTGATTTTGATGAGCGTTTTGAACAATTTGGAGGAATGGCTCCTGGACCTTATAAGGCAAAATATGGTCTAAAAAAATTTGATGAATTAACTGTTAAAATCGGGGCTCAATTCTGGGCTAAAATGCCCTGGATGCCAGACGGAAAAATTCTTTGGAATCATATTAAATCATACTCTCCTATTCTACTCTCAGCTCCATCATCAGACTCATCTTCTAGATATGGTAAACGCTTATGGGTAAATGAAAATATTCCTGGAACTAGATTAATCTTAGCAAGTAGGGAAAAAAAACAGAATTATTCTAAGAAAAATCGAATACTTATAGACGACCGATCAGATAATATTCAAGAATGGAACTCTAAAGGAGGAATTGGCATATTACATACTTCGGCTGAAAACACAATTACTCAATTAAAACAACTTGGATTATGAAATACCAATACCGATTGATAAAAGAAGAAGAAGAAGAAAGCGGATTAAAAAGTTTACGAGCTCAAAATGAATTAGTATTAACTCCTTTAGGTGATTATACAGTTGAAAAACTTATTGATATCATTAATGATCCTAAGAATTTAAGTGGTGAAGAACGCGTTTTTTCCAAAAATGATCCAGAACTAGAAAAATTAGAAACCAGAGTATTTGGACCTACAGGTAGAAAAGTTCCTGATGAAGAATATATTGATTTATTTAATGCTACATATAGTCAAGATGACCCATTCTCCCCAGTAAATGGTCCAGCACTATATAGAATAATATCTCAAGAAATTAGAGGTTTTCAACCTGGTCAAAAAACAGAAATATTAGTTAATGGTAAAAGAGTAGCTGTTTTTCCAAAAAGAACAGCTGAAAATTTAGATATAGTGTCTGAATTTTTTACAAAAAGAATTGGTAAACAAGCTAAAAAAAGTAAAATTTCTAAACCAACCATTGTAAATGATACTCTTAGATTTCCAATAGTTGATGAGAATGAAGGAAATCTAAAGAAAATTTTAAATAACGCCGGATTAAAATCAGGTACAGATTATAAATTAGATAAACAGGATAAACAGGAAACTACTAATGAAAATTTATATAAAGTAATTAGAGAAGAAATTTTAAAATTTTATAAGAAATAAATTATGTCTGAAAACGTTTTAAAAAAAGATTTTCGTAATCAAGATATCCAACGTCTCCGCAATCTTGTTCAAGGCAAGAACGGAGAAAGAACTACTATAGGTATTGGTTATGAAAAAAAGAAAAGTTTTCATGAAGAAGGAGATATATGGGAAGAAGATGGAAGAACATGGACTATAAAAAATGGTATTAAACAAAATCTTACTAAATTAGATAAGGCAAAAAAATCTGTAACTTTACCACTATTTTGTCCTTGTTGTGATAATCTAATGAAACATAGAAATGATAAACTGTTTTATATTCAATATAATAGATGCTTTAACTGTCAAATTGATTTTGAAACAGATCTGCGTAAATTAGGCCTATGGGAAGAATATGAAAAAACTATCATTAATTCAGATATAGATCATATAATCACAGACTATAGTACTTGGGTTGACGAACTTATTAATGGCTCAAATGAAAGCTATATCACAGAAGCAGGTGATGTAGAAAAATGGGTGGGTTCTGCAAAAAATAAATTGTTACAAAATAAAGAAGAGACAATTAAATATTTGCAAAACCTAAAACGATGAAAAATGGCTACTTCAAATCCTATCCTAACTGTGGCGATAGCCCTCATTACAGCAATTATTGGCCCAATATTTGTAGAATGGGTTAAAAACACTTTCTTTAAATCTAAATCTATTGATGTACTTGGTGAATCAATTAATACTGATGAGAAAATAGATAAACAATTAGAAATCCTTCAAGAAGAACTTAAATGCGATCGAATATGTGTTGCTCAGTTCCATAATGGAGGACATTTCTATCCGACAGGTAAATCTATTAAAAAATTTAGTATTTTTTATGAACGTACTTCTCCTAAAGCATCATCAATAAAAGATACATTTCAAAATATTCCTGTATCTTTGTTCCCTAAAATATTTTCCTTACTTTATAAAAATGGAGAAGTTAGTATTCCTAAATGTAAAGACAATATTATAGATTGTGGATTATTCCCAGTACGTGGAAAAGATTATAAAACAAAATCTTTTTATATTTTAGCTATAAAAGATTTAGAAGATAACTTTATTGGATCTTTAACTATATCATATTATAGTAAAGAACACAATTTATCATTTGAAGAATGGATATTAGTTAGACAAAAATTAGGTGTTTTAGGTACAATTTTAACTGATTATTTGCACGGAAAAAAATAGTATAATATTTATAACAAAATATAGAAATGAAAGAATTCGAAAAAATGCAAAAATTGGTCTTTGGAAAAGTTATTTCCTCTGAAGAACCAAATATGCTTACTGAAAATACTCTTAAAGATAAAATTAAAGAATTAGTATATAAATCTTTAGATGAAGCTAAAAAGAAAAAGAAAAAAGATGCTGATGTAGCTCCTCAAGAAGATATAGATATTGATATTGCTGCTGAACCAACTGATGAAGTACCTACTGAACCATCAATGGATGATACTTCAATTGAACCAACTACTGATGATGGTGTAGTAAGAGATATTCAAAATCTATTACAAGATGCATTTAAAAAAGCACAACAGTTACCTGATAACGAAAATAAAGAAAAAACCATAAATCAAATCAGCAATACAGTTAAAATGTTTATCAATACTCAAGTATTAGGACAACAATCAGTTGCTGAAAATTTAGAAGAAGTTGAATATGAAAGCGAAGATTTTACTCGCGGATATGATACGGGATATCAAGATGGATATAGAGATGGATTTGATACTGCTAGTGAAGAATATTAATAAAAAATAAAATTAATCAAAACTAAATATTTATGAACACTCAAGAACTATTTGAACAAATTAGTGAGTTGTATGAAACAGCAAAAACTAATCACGAAGACAAATCAAAAGCAGCTAAGGCTAGAGCTCGCAAAGCATTAAGTGAACTTAAAAAACTTATCTCTGCATACAACAAAGCCTCAGTTACTGAAGCAAAAGCAAAATAATGAAAGAACCAACCTCTCGTATATTAGCATTAAAAAATAAATTCTATAATCAATATAAGCAAAATGCTCAAGAATGGATTGATAGATATAAAGATAATGCTGAACAAGCTATGGTTGGAGCCGCATTTAAAAGAGCTAAATCAGCAGCTATGAAAGAAAATCAACAAAAAATCAAAGAAGCAATTCGTAAAGCTCTTATGGATCCTATTGAAGAAATGGAAGCAGAAGCAGAAGAAATTAATTCTGTAGACTACATTCAAAATCGCCAACCTGTTGATTATAATTTTGATAACGCGATTAGTTTGTCTATTCCATTACTTATTCGTATAATGGAATATGCTAAAGAAGATGCTAAAACAGATATGGATCTTCATTTTGCAGCCGAAAATATGATTCAATTAGCCAAAATGAAGAAAAGTTTAAACATGGATGACTATGAGAATATAGTTTCTCCACATGTAAAAAATTGATTAAAACATGACTAAAAACGAGCTAAGAGAAAAAATTAAGAGTATTGTTAAAAACATATACTCAGGAACTTCAACTTCATCTGCTGAAGAAATTGATCTAGATAGCCCCTCTATAGTATCTCTAGATACAGCTCGTTTCCCAGTACTAATTAAGTTTCCAACACTTAAAGAAGTTATTGTTAAGTTATTAACTGATCAATATGAACTTTTTATTAAAGATATTGAATGGGTTGCTCCTCGTCCTACTACATTTAGAATTATATTAGCTAATGATCAACCTTTTTATCTTATTTATACTGATAGAACTTGGATAGGTAAAGTTGAAGGTAAAAAATACTATTTACTTAATCTAAGTGAGGAACAAAATTGTATTGAGGCAATTGCTCGTATATTATCATATGGTGCTAAAGCAGAAGTAAATAAAGAAACACCAGCTCCTGAAGCACCAGCTCCTGAAACACCAACCGAAGAACCACCATCAGAAGAAACACCAACAGTGTAATGGACGCGTTAGATCTATTTTTTAAAAAATATTCATATAAATTTCCTAAAGGATATCCTGATTTAAATGACAAACAGGATATAAATCTTTTGGAAGAGTTACTAGATAATATGGGAATAAACCTAAAAGAACAACAACTATCTTTAGACTTAGATTTTCCAACCATTACTCGTGATGTATTAGATGGAGAAATTAATAAACTAAATACTTTTAAACAATTAGCTTTATTAACGTATGAACAATATTCTAATACCTTAGGAGATGCTAAAATTGTGTTTCCTAATCCTGAGACTAAAATAAGCAATTGGAGACAGTTAATAAATAAAACATTTAAATCTAAGGATAAAATATCTAATATTGGAAGAGAAGTAGAAAATGCGTTAGTAAATTATTCCATAGATAAAGGAGTAAATGATTCTTCTCAACCTAATATGAATATATCCGATATAAAAATTGGAAATAAACTTATTGAAATAAAATCATCAGGAAAAGATATAATAAATACTAAATTACAAACTAAATTTTATCAAAAAGATCAATTATATGCATTTGTAATTAATACAAAATCTAATGATATAACTGTATTTATAATATCTGGTGAATTATTATATGAAACGTCTCTAGGAAAAGACTTAGTAAATTCTTTAGCTAGTGAAGATAAAACTGAATTTATATCTCAAATTGAACAAGGTTTAGAAAAATTAAATTTTAAAGAAATAATATTAAAAGCTTTTCTAGAAAAAAAAGATCTATATACTCCAACTTTAGATAAAAGTTTTAAAATCGGAAACCAAATCAGAGTTAGGTTTATCCTCAATATTGAATCACATTCAGGACAGGATAAAAAATCTAATAAATAATATTTATATATATGAAACATGCAGATATTATAAAACGTTTAATTAGAGAAGTACTCTCAACTCCTCCTAAAAAAGATAAATGTAACTGTGGATGCAATACTTGTAAAAATGTAGGTAATCCTGGTCCTGTACTTAATGAAAATCTAACAGCTAAAATTATTATGTCTGAAAACATGAAATATCATGTTGACAATAAAGTAGCTCTTACAGAAAATACATTTAGATACGGCTCAGATGTGTTTTTAGATTTATGGGCTGAAGCTCGTTATTTATTTTCTCGTAATGCAATTCATGTAAATGATTTGGATAAAGAAATCTTACTTGAAACTAATTTAGGTGAATATGGAATATATAACGGTATAAAAGTAGCGTTAGATCTACCTATGTTAGAGGAAGATGAATTAGGAGGACCTGAAGATATTAATATTAAAAATATTAATTATTTATCTATTAAAGCTAATGAAATTCCTTTAAGAAATATTATAAAAAGAGCTCAAGAAAAAAATCTATATGGAACTCCTTTCTATAATGAATTAATATCTCAAATGAACCAAAAATCTATAGATATGGATGAGGTTAAAAACATATTAAGAGATTACGGCTATTATTATGAATTTGATGATCTTTTAAATCTTAATGAAAATGAATTAGGAGGACCTGAAGATATTGAAGATATTGAAGGTACAGTAATGGACCCTGCTACTCCTATAATATTACAATTAAAAAATTTAGCTAAAAAAGGAAATAAGAGAGCAGAAAAAATATATGATGAATTAATTAATACTTTTACTCCTGAAGAAAAACAACAGATATTAAATAAATACTTTCCTGAAAGATTAAACGAAGCTAAAAAAAAGAAAAATCCACCAATTGGAAAACCAAAACGTGGTGGTTCTAAAAAGTTTTATGTATATGTTCGTAATCCAAAAACTAAAAAAATTAAAAAAGTTAGTTTTGGAGATACAACCGGCTTATCCGCTAAAATTAATAATCCTGAAGCACGTAGAGCATTTGCTGCTCGCCATAAATGTGCTCAAAAAACAGATAAAACAAAAGCATCTTACTGGTCATGTAGAATTGGCCGCTATTGGAAATCATTAGGAGGTTCAAAGAATTTTAGTGGTTATTGGTAGGAAGAAAGTACAATATATAACAAAATAAAATGGAAAATTTCGCAAAACTTATCTCTTATCTATTACATTCAAGAACACAAGCTCATGTGTATCATCTACAAACACCTTCATTTGCTGCTCATAAAGCATTAAATGATTATTATGATGGTATTGTAGATATTACTGATGGATTAGTTGAGTCGTTTCAAGGTAAATACGGTATTATAACCGGGTATTCAAATTTTGGTTTAATGGAATATCAAAGCTGTGAAGCTATTCAAGAATATTTTAGAGCATTAAATACTACTGTAGAAATGTTACGTCAAGATATCCCTGATTCATATATACAAAATCAAATAGATGGTGTTATTGAGTTAATCCAATCTACTCTATATAAACTTAAATTTCTCAAATAGTGAAACTTTCAGAACTTAAACAACTTATTCAAGAAGAACTTCTTAAAGTACGTGAGGGTTCTGCTTCTAAACTATATAAAGTAGAAGGATATTTAATTACTGATACTAGAAAGAAAACCCAATCCCAGATCTTATCCGATATTAGATCTGTACCAGGTATCACCACAGTAGACGTTACTGAATATGTTCCACGATTGCCTAAAGAAGGACGAGAATATGATAAATTAACTGTCAAAGTTGATCCTCATCCTTATATTAAAAGTGGTGATTTATTTACAATAGAAACAATTAATCAAGTTATATCTTCAATTAATGGTATTAAAGGGGTAGTTAAATTTAAAGTTAAAGATCCCCAATTAATTAATATTGGAATATGATTAGTTTAATTGAACTACTGAAAAATATTCTTTTTGAAGAAAAGAAAAAAGCAGATCGTTGTTTACGTATTGCTAGACGTAAAAACCCAAAATCATCAGCTTATAGATCAGGAGCTATTGAGCGTTGTCGCCAGGGAGATATTTGGAAAGGTTTAAAAGAAAACGACGAACTAGAAAAATATGGAATTAAATTTTTTAATTACACCCCATACTCATTTGCTCCTGATTTAAATTCTTTAAGTAAAGAAGAACATGCAGTAGTAATGAATGATTTACGAAAAGAAAGAATGGATTTAGTGGATTATTTAAAATTTGCTAATTCTATGTCTGATGACCCAATGTATAGAACTATTCTTTCTAAATTAGTTAAATCAAATAAAGATAAACTTGACTTTACTTTCGATCAAAACGAAATATTTGATTATGAAGGACCAGTTAAACTTCAAAAATTTAAAAATTTTTACGAAAAATATAAAGATCGTTTTCCAAACTGGGCCTCAACAAATGAAAAATTATATATTGATACAGTCAATGCTTTAAAATCCTCATTAAATGAGGCTCAAAAAGAAACACTTCGTACTTGGTTTAAACGTAAAGGTGCACCTGGTAAAGAAGGCGGATGGGTAGATTGCAATACTTGTCGAGACGGTAAATGTAAAGCATGTGGTAGAAAGAAAGGCGAAAAACGGGCTAAATATCCATCATGTCGTCCTACACCTGCTAAATGTAAAACACCTGGTAAAGGTAAAAAATGGGGGAAAACAAAATGAAAAAATCTCAACTAAAACAACTTATTAGGGAAGAAATACAAAAAGTAGGAGCAAATTGCTATACTTTTAATACAAAAGAAAGTAATAAACTAGTTGATCCAAATCCATTAGATGATATACCAACTGTCACAATAAATATAGATGAGGATAACAATATGATTCTTCAATTAAGTGCTTTTTTCCATTATGGTAGTAATGGTAAAATTGCTTTATTAAGAAATAATTTAGTTTTGCAAGATTTACTCATGAAAGCTATCCAAATTGAGTCCCAAAAAATGTTTAGAAGAACAGTTCATGGAATATTAGGGATTCCCTATAATTTAAAAGAAAATGATTAAACTTATAGATATATTATAGGTAAAAATAAAAAATGGAGTAAAACAAAATGAAAAAAGAATTTAACATCACAGAGTGGGTATCTAAAAATAGATTAAAAGAACATGAAGGAGAAGAATATCCTCCTTATATGTTTTCTCCAATAGGTTTTGGATGTCATGTTTGCAAATACTACTATGTAGAAGATGATAAACATATGTGTTCTAATAAAAGTTATCAAGAATATAAAGGCACTGCTGAACTAGTTGATGATGAAGGAAATCAAATTAAAGATCCTTCAAAATGGTGTTCAAATTGGTTTATGCCTAAAGAAGAAGAAAATGATTAAACTTATAGACATATTAAAAGAAACTTACCTAGGCGGAGGAGAACAAGGTAAAGTATATGCTATAGACAAAAATAAAATTAAAAAACAAAGTAACTCCTCAGATGGTTTTACCCAAGATGAATTATATTTCTATAACCAGTTTAATAAACACCCTAATATATTTCCTAAAATATATGAATTAACTAAATCATATGTTATTATGGATAGATTATATGACATACCTGATCTTGGTAATGTTTTAAATTATTTAGAACAAATTAATATATGGCGAGATAAAGATCCTATGACAATGATTTATTATTTATTAAAAAATAATGATTCATCTGAAATAGATATATTATTAAATAAAACAAAAAATAATAAATCTGTATATAATTCTCTTTTAAAATATATTAAATTTATCCAAGATGTATTAAATGTATTTCCTAATAAATCTATTGATTTTCATACAAGTAATATTGGAGTTGATAATAATGGAGATCTTAAAATTTTTGATTTAGCAATATAAAAATATGATTAAACTTATAGATATATTAAACGAATCTAAACAAGTAGGACCATTATATCATTGGACAGACATATATAGTTCTTACAATATCATAAATGATAATTTTTTAAAAGGATATTTAACAGATACCTTCACATCCCAACCTGCTATTTCATTTACACGAAATAAAAATTTTCTCCAAACAAAACCTAAACTAAGAAACAGACCAGAAATATGTTTTGTTATAGATGGAGACAAGTTATCTAATAAATATAAAATTCAACCATTTCAAGATCCTAAAATTAAAAAAGATGAAATGGAAGAAAAAGTACTAACAGATGGTATTGACAATTTTTCAAATTATATAACCAAAATAATAATCCCTAAAAAGCGATTTTCTCCTGGTAAAAGCGCGTCTGGCTGGAGCCCAGACCAATATGATAAGAAATTTGAAGACGTTGGAGGTAAGGGATATTTTGGAGATATAAAAAACTATACAAATTGGTTAATTGATAAAGGTTTTAATAATTTTGAAATAATATGACCCCATACACTGACATAGAAGTTACAGACAAATATATTATTCGTGAATTTAACGAAAATATAGATCCAATTGAGCTTATGTGGCATCGTGATAATGAAGATCGTAAATTAGAAATTATTGGAGAAACAGATTGGAGAATACAATTAGATAATAAATTACCAATTTTACTAGAAAATCATATATTTATAAGAAAACACGAATGGCATCGTGTTATTAAAGGAACCGGAACATTAAAATTAAAAATATACAAATGAAATCAACTGAATTAAGACAACTTATACGTGAATCAATTAATGATTATATTCGTGAAATTGACGATGCAAGTACTATTGCTATGTACGAAATGAAATTGCAAAAAACTCAAGAAGCAATCGATCTTCGTGAGAAAAAAATGAAATTAGAAGGTATTGATGAAGCATATCATGACATGCTTGATAAAGGCAAAATGAAAGAACTTGGTGGTGAAGTTAAAGCATTGAAAAAAAGTTTAGCTAAATACGAAAAACAATTAGAAAAACTTAAAAATAAAGCTGATAAATCTCCTAAAATTGAAAAAGAAGAAGAAAAAGAAATTGTTGATGAAACAGAAAACTCAGATGAAAGACCAGTAGATACTGATGATATGGAAGGTAATGCTGATGATGCTTATGAAAAAGCATTCAAAGCTATGGGAGAATCAGAAACAAATGAAATGGATATCTACGAAATGCTCCATATGCAAAAACTAGCAGGCATCATCTCAGAAACTGAATATAAAGTTAAAGTAGAAGAAGCTAAAAAGAAAATGACCGCTGCTCAAAAAGGGAAGAAAGAAGATATCGTTAAAGGTATGAAGAAATCTAAAAGCTTCGGTAAATCTAAAGACGAAAAAGCTAAAATGTATGCTACCGCTACTAAATTAGCAACTAAGGATTAAAAAATTCTTTAAATATAAAATTAGGCCTCCAAGGAGGCCTTTTTTATTTTTATGAAAAATTAAAGGTTATGAATATATTTTACATTAATGAAAATCCAATTATTGCTGCTCGTGAATTAGCAGATGATCACATTCGCAAAATGCAAATTGAAAGCGCTCAAATGTGTTGCACAGCACATTGGGAAACAGGAAATGAAGCACCATATAAACGTGCTCATAAAAATCATCCATCAACAATCTGGGCTAGACAATCAATACAACATTACATTTGGTTAGTTGAACATGGTTTAGAAATTTGTAATGAATTTAAAAAACGTTATGGTAAACGTCATAAAACGCAAGATGTATTAGAATGGTTATTAATAAATCATCCTAATATTCCTGATATTGATTTTGTACCACCCCCACAATGTATGCCTGATGAATTTAAAGGATCTAATACTTTGGAAGCTTATAAAAACTTTTATATTAATGATAAAGTAAAAGTAAAAAAATTAGATTGGAAAAAGTTAAACAATAAACCAAAATGGGTGATATAATATATATTTATATTTTGGGCTTTTAAATAGAAT
>Ga0181343_1000973_pt1 | contig 11766 bp, 14 predicted proteins | sample Su13VDMLBSD_FD_130110 | JGI IMG/M metagenome (GOLD analysis project Ga0181343, IMG submission 130110) | Freshwater viral communities from Lake Michigan, USA - Su13.VD.MLB.S.D | ecosystem: Environmental > Aquatic > Freshwater > Lake | place: USA: Michigan | collected 2013-07-15 | reverse complement strand
TAATCAACTACGCTGGAAGTTCTTACTTGATTCATACACTGGCGGACAAGCCTATCGTGAAGGAGCATACCTACAGCGTTATGCCCTAGAAAGCGACACACAATACGCAGTTAGATTAAACAACACCCCCCTAGACAACCAATGTCGCAGTTTAATTTCATTGTATATCAGTTTCTTGTTTAGAGAGAAACCCAAGCGTGAATTCGGTAGTTTAGAAAACAACTTTACCATAGAAGATATCCTAGAAGATGCTGACCTAGATGGACGCAGCCTAGATGCGTTTATGAAAGATGTAGCACTATGGTCAAGCGTATTCGGTCATGTATGGATAGCAGTGGCCAAACCCAATGTAGGTGCAGTCACACTGGCAGATGAACAAGCCATGGGTGCTAGACCATATCTAAGTATGTATAATCCCTTGGCAGTCACAGATTGGCGTTGGGCTCGTCAGCCAAATGGCGGATACCAATTAGAATATATCAAGTATGTAGAAGAAGTCAATGGCACTGAAACTGTGATCAAAGAATGGGGCTATGATACAATTACAACTTATAAATTAGATACTCAACAAGAGCGTGTCGTAGATATGACTGAAGAAGTAAATGGTCTAGGTTATCTACCATTCGTCTGTGCCTACGCAGAACGCAGTCCTGTTAGAGGCCTGGGTAATAGTTTGATTGATGACATCGCAGATCAACAGCGTATGATCTACAACGAATTAGCCGAAGTCTATGACAGCATTAGATTAGACACACACCCAAGCTTGGTAGCCACAGCAGGAACTAACGCACAAGGTGCAGCCGCTGGTCAAGTTATCACCATGGAAGAGAACCTTGATCCAAACTTAAAGCCTTATGTTCTACAGTTTGAAGGTGGCCAGATTGATAAGATCTACAACAGTATCAACAATCGTAAAAAGATGATTGACAGCATGGGTAATGTTGGAGCAGTTCGTGTCACAGAAACTCGCACAATGAGCGGCATTGCCATAGAAACAGAATTCCAATTACTAAACGCAAAGTTGTCAAGCATTGCCGATAACCTAGAACTAGCAGAAGAAAATATCTGGAGTATCATCTACACATACATGGGTGCTACATGGGATGGTGAAATTACATACCCAGATAACTTTGCACTACACAACACAGACAATGAACTAAGCCAATTAAAGACAGCCAGCGAGATTGTTCAAGATCCAGTTAAGCGAGCACTAATAGAAAATGAAGTTATGGATATCTTGGACATTGAAAGTCCAGAACACGAACTCGTAGAAGAATACGCAGAACAAGAAGGTGTTGCTCCTCCCGATGAAGAAGAGATACGCTATGTCTATCCCGATGGACAGCCAATTAGTCCAGACTTACCAGAAGCCTATGACATGGCCACAGGCAGTGAGAACTGTGCCAACTGCGGATACTTCTTAGAAGGTCTATGCACACGCTGGAACAATGCTCCTGTAAGAGCAACATACTGGTGTGCGGCCTGGGAACCGGTCAGCGAATAATGGCAACATACACGCCCACAGAAGCCATGGCCAATGCCGCAAAGCGTGGCCTAAAGATGCGAGAACAGTCAAGTCCTAGTCGTCGTGGTGGCACCGCAGTGGGACTGGCTCGTGCAAATCAATTCGCTAATAGACAACAAGTAAGTCTAGATGTTGTTAAAAGAACATTCAGCTTTCTAAGTCGTGCAAAAGTTTATTACAAGCCCGGAGAAAATACTCCCGGCACACAAGCATATTTGCTGTGGGGTGGACCCTCTGGCCTAACATGGGCTAGGAATATCTTAGATCAAATAAAAGAATAAAAAAACATAAATACAATATGGGCAAACTATTTGCCAAAACATTACTCTTAAAGAGGCGAGGACTACGATGACCCAACAAGAAACATCGGCTACAGAGAACACTGATAACTCTCAAAATGATAATCAGGCAACGGTAAAAACTTTTACGCAGGATGAAGTAAACGCTATTCTAGCTAAGACTAAAAGTCAACTAGAAAAGAAATACTCATCAAAGTATGAAGAACTTGGTGATCCAGAGCAACTGCGAGCAATCGTCAGTGAGCATCAAAAGATTCAACAAGAACAGGCATTAAAGCGTGGAGAGTTTGATCGTATTATCCAAGAATTAGCGGCCAAGAAGGACGCAGAAATTCAAAAGAGGGATAAAGTAATAGAAAGTTTCAAAGTAGAAACTCCTATAGTAGATGCGGCAGCTCGTTATCGTGCTGTTAATCCAGATCAAGTTAAAGCATTGATTCGTAATCAAGTTAGACTTGGAGCGGAAGGTGAAGTTGAAGTATTAGATGAAAAGGGTTCTGTTCGCTATGACGACAGCGGTAAGCCCGTAAGTGTTGATTCTTTTGTCCAGTCATGGCTCCAAAGCAATCCGCACTTTGTGTCGGCAGCACCTGCCACAACTAATACTCGTAGCAATGTCACAGGCAATACTACAAGCAAGGTTGATATAGCAAAACTAGATATGAAAAATCCTGAGCATAGAAAAATATATGCGGATTATAGAAAAAAATCCGGCATAGCCTAAAATTCATTTAAGGAGAATTATAAAATGGCATCAACCACAACAACCCTCAACGACCTATTGCCCGAAATTATTCAGGAAGCAATGTTCGTTGCATCAGAGCGCAGTATCATGCGTGGTCTGGTAAAGAATTATGCTTTGGCTCCAGGTCAAGGTAAGAATGTAAATGTTCCAATTTATCCAATCCAAACAGCAGCCGTAATTACAGAAGGTAGTGAAGTTAGTGACACATCAGTATCAACTAACACAGCACAACTAACTGTTCGTCCTGTAGCAGTTCGCACATTGCTAACTGACTTGGCTCGCCAAGCAAGTGCAAGTAATGTAGTTGCAGACCTAGGTCGTTTATTTGGCGAAGCAGTTGCTCGCAAAATGGACACAGACTTAACAGCATTGTTCGGTTCATTGAACGCTGGTTTTGGTGACTACACAGGTCAAATCACAGCATCTGATATCTTCAAGGCAGTTGCTAAATTACAAGCCGCCGCTGTTCCAATGGAAGGTATGGTCTGTGTTATTCATCCAGAAATCGCTTATGACTTGAAAGCAAGTTTGACAACTGCTGGTAACACTCCATTCACAGCCGGTGCTTTCAATGAAGTTGGTAATGAAGCAATGAGAACAGGTTTTATCGGCACATTGGCCGGAATCCCTGTATATCAAACATCTAACATCGCTAACACTGGCACAGCTGGTGACTACGCTGGTGCTGTTTTCAACCGTGACGCATTTGGTCTAGGTATGATCGGTGATATCGCTATTGAAACACAACGCAGAGCGGCTTTCTTAGGTGATGACATCGTATGTTCAGCATATTATGGCACAGGTATTCTACAGAATAACTATGCCCGTTACTTGGCATTTGACTCAAGCATCTAATTGCTAAATTAATCTAAAGGACTATCACAATGAATAGAGCATTTATATACAGTTATAAAACATTTGTAAGTTTTGCGACCTATGAGGATGTCACTAATCGTGATAGTCGTGTTTTTGAAGCAAATGAAGATTTAACAGAATCCGAGATCAATGATTACTTAGAACAAGCCAGTCAGCGTATTCTTACACAAATAAGAAACACAGAATGGTGGAGAGAATATCAGCGTAGAATGGCACAGATCATAAATCCAAACCTACTACCAGCTGTTAATCCAGATTATATATTGGCCAGAACGCAGGAGTTCAAAGACTTAAATGTGTATTTCGCATTGTTTGAGTATGTGTATCCTACAGTTGCTGACTTTGGCAATCCAGATAGTGCTGAATTTGCGAAAATTAAGTTCTACAAGGACAGCTACAATGTATTATTTGACGAAGTAATTGAAGCCGGAGACTGGTATGATTTCAGCGAAAACGGAACGATTGATACCAGCGACAAGATGGCCGCTTTTGTAAATAGAGTTCGTGTAAGATGAGAACAGAATTACTAACTTATTTGACAGCACAACTAACTGGTAGCATTAAGACCAGTCAGGAACTGCCGTTTCAAGAAGGAACTAATCCACTGTATCTAAAGAATGCTCGTAGAGTATATCTTGACGAACCTTATACAGAGCAAGACACCTTGTTTCCTACACTAGGTAGCTTACAGATCAATCAACGAGTAACTATCGTAAGATGGTTCTTGACCATGGACGCAAAAAACAGAAACACTGATTTAGATTCAGCATTGACAATCCTTGGTAGTGCTAAAGATATCACTACCATCACAGGCGTATATACACGCTTGTTTGACTATACGGTCACCATAGACAACGACAGAGTTATCTATGAGGGCGAATATAGATTCGCAAATTTAGCATAAGGAAAAAATAATATGGCATTCATATTTCCAGCACCAGGCGTAGAGAATGTAGAAGCTACTCTAGCCATTCGCGTTAGTGGAGATACTTCCGGCCTATTGATCCCAGCGATGCAAGACATTACCATTAACAACGCTAATGATGTATTCACTTGGACACAATTGGATGAAGGTTCAAAACAACAAATCCCAACAACAGCAACAAACAGTCTAGACTTAAATGTTGTGCTTGACCAAACTAGTTTCTTTGGAACTGGTTCAGGTGCAGATGTTGCTATCAACAAAGGTATTTTCGGTCTAAGCAAAACTAAGAACTTAGTTGCTTTCACATTATACCTAGGTGATACAAGCACAGGAACAGCAGGCAAGACTATGAGCGGCAACGCTTATATCACTGGCTTGGCTCCAACTGTAAGTGCAGATGCACCTGTATGGGTTAGCCCAGTTACATTGACTGTAACAGGCGACTATACAGTGACCTAATTTTCCTAGGGATGGGAAGAGATTAAGCACCTTCGGGTGCTTTTTCTACGACCGAATTATAGCATAAATAACAATGATTGGAGATATTATGATATTTGACGATAAAACAGATATGGAGATATATCTAAGTCTAGAAGCAGAAACAGCCAAAGCACTCAGTGAAATACGCTGTGCTAGAAAAGATCTAGATCAAGCAGAAGTAAGACTGCGATTTGTATTGACTACAATACATTATTTGAAAAAACGATATGAGGATATGAAATGAAACTAACACAACTAAGCAAAAAACCTGAACTAGTCAAGGTAGAACTCACGGATGAAGATACACTAAAAGAATATGGTGAGCCTTTGGAGTTCTGGATCTACGACCGCACCGGTATGGATGTATTCGTAAAGATGGCCACAATGAAGGGCGAAGACTTTGGAGACATGGTTGAAATAGTGAATAAAATGATTCTTGATGAAGATGGCACTCCTATTGTCAAGGATGGATATCTATTACCCAGTAATATTTTAACTAGAGTAATAGGTAAGGTGGTGGAAACTCTGGGAAAGTAACGCAGGAAGCCTTAGATCCCGAAGGCGTTGAAATGAGTATGCTGTTAAGCATAGATGCACTAGGGAAGCGTTATAGTTTATTGCCCAGCGAAGTAATGTTAAAGGCTTCCACATTTGATTTAGTCGTGCTAGATGCCGCACTGGGATATCAAACATATATCCAAGATAAAGCAGATGGTAAGAAAGCAACGCCTAAGTTATCTCAAGATGAGATGATGGCAGCATTGGAAAGGGTTCGCAATAATGACAATAAACTTTAATATGATCGAAGTAAGTAAGCTGTTTGATCAAGCGGCCGCAGTGGCAAAAACGCTGCCCAAGGAAGGCTATGATTACTTTGTTGATAGCACGCCGATCCGTAGTGGCAACGCTCGCCGAAGCACTAGCCTGCGTGGTAATACCATTGATGCTAACTATGCATATGCACAAAGACTTGATGAAGGATACAGTCGTCAAAGTCCAAAAGGTATGAGCGGCCCTACAGAAAAGTTCTTACAAAAACGCATAGATGATTTAATAGGAAAAATTAAATAATGGCAAACTTAAAAGTCACACTTGAACTAGATAGTCAAGGTTATATTCGCAATATCAAAGCCGCAGATAGCGAAACAAAAGATTTTGCCAAAGACGCTACATCTTCGTTCAATAAAGTTGATCAAAGCATGGATCAACTTAATCAAAGAAGCACAGCACTTACACAAGGATTCGGTAGATTAAAATCAGCGATTGCCGGAGTAGCAATAGGTGCATTTATCGGTAAGGCCATGGCCGGAGCAGATGCTATTGCCGATCTAAGTGATGCCACAGATCTAAGCGTGGGTAAGTTATTAGAATTTGAAAAAGCATTAATAGCCGCGGGTGGTAAAGGTGATGATGCTGCCAAAGCAATTACATCTTTTTATGAAAGCATACAACAAGCAAACAGCGGCACAGATAAGACACAAGAACAATTTGCTAAGTTGGGTGTTAGTCTAAAAGATTTAAGAACATTAAGTGAAAGCGAATTACTAGATAAAACTATCGCAGGATTTAAGAATATCACAGATCCTGTGTTGAAAAGCACACTGGCAGTTGATATATTTTCAAAGGCATTTAAGACTGTAGATCCAAATAAGCTAGACACCGAATTACAAAAATTACAAGGCACATTAACTGAACAAGAAAAATCTACAATAGCCACAGCACAGGCCATTGAAAGATTTGACAAATTCATAGGTAATCTAAAAGGTGCTGTAATATTATTGGTAGAACCATTATTAAAATTCAGTGGAGCAATGACTGGTGGCGTGACAAGCACTGAAAAACTAGCAGAAACATTAAAAGTATTAGTAGCAGGATATATCGCACTGAGAACAGCAATCATTACCAGCACTATCGCTCAAGCAACATTAAACGCATTACAAGCCGCTGGTATGGCAAAGAATCCGTTGGCAGCAGGTGCGGCAAGTTTGGCGGCCATTACAGCAGGTGTAGCGGCATACACTGGCATGATGGACTTAATGAAAAAAGTTGAGAATCAAGCAGGTGCCACTGGTGATGCAATCAACGAAAGCCTAGCAGAAGCACAGAGATTGGGACTAGCACCGAAAACGCCAACAACAGTAGCTAGACCAGAGCGTGCTCAAGAAATAGGCAAAGAATTACAAGGACAACTTAACGCTGTTAATAGTCTAGCAGATGGTTATCGCAGAATAGCTGATGCTAATATAAAACGCTATCAGTTAGAAGCTAGTATATTAGGTATAAACAAAGAAGAAGCAGATACAATGAAAGGCCTAGCGGATATTAACAAACGCTATGAGGATCAAAGAGCCGCACTAGAAGAAAAGCGTAAAGGTGCCAAGGGCGAAACACTGGGATTGATAAAAACAGAAATAGCTAATCTGGATGTATTAAAAACTAAAGAAATAGCGGCATTTAATGTAACTCGCGAAAGAACAATTCAATACGCAAGACAGCAACAAGAAATTAAAAACATCATAGATATGATGGAACAGATGGCTCAGTATCAAGCAGAAATCGCACAGTTCCAAACTCAACAAGATCAAGCAAGACTGTCAGCATTTGATCAAGTTAAAGCACAGCGTGATGCCTTAGATTTATTGGGAAGACGAGAAAAACTTGAAAAGAGTATTCAAAACCTGCGTGGCAGCGATCAAGACAAAGCTAAAGCATTATTTGAGCTAGAGAATCAACGCAAAACACAGTTAGAAGCAATAAGAAAAATACAAAACCTACCATTTGAAGGCCAGGGTGGTATGCAACAACGATTACAAGAGATCAATGACTTGTATGATGCTAGAAAATTAAAGATTGAAGAAACAGCGGCCGCAACTCAAGCAGAACAAGAAAGATTCTCTTATGGTTGGACTAACGCTAGTAAGAAGTTCGTTAATAATATCAAAACAGATGCTGAATATGCCACACAACAATTTAATAACTTTACCCGAGGATTTGAAGATGCGTTTGTCAAGTTCGTTCAAACTGGTAAGTTAAGCGTCAAGGATCTTGCTAACAGTATGATTGCCGAGTTTGCTAGAGTGCAGGCACAAAAATTGTTAGCCGGAATATTTACTGGTGCAGGTGGCGGCGGTGGATTCTTTGGCAGCATAGGTAAAATATTTGGATTCGCTAATGGTGGTATGCCTCCAGTAGGTCAGCCCAGCATAGTAGGCGAGCGTGGTCCAGAATTATTCGTGCCACAGAGTGCAGGTCGCATTATTCCTAACAATAAATTAGGCATGGGCGAATCTATTGTTAATACTATTAACACCGCAGTGACCTACAGCATACAAGCAGTGGATGCACAAAGTTTCAAATCATTGATAGCCCGTGACCCAGAGTTCATACACAATGTAGCCGAACAAGGACGCAGACAATTACCAATAAGGAGCCGTAGATGAGCTTACAACAAATTATAGATAGTGCAGTTAATGTAGAAGTTAATCGCAGTAAATTAGTGGCACAGACAGTGAGCCGAAACGGCCGTATCAGTGTAGCCAGTCGCAATTGGGCTAATCCATTTAGATTCATAGTCACACCTAAACCTGTATATACAGCCAGTGAATATCGTAGCGTGTTCGCAGACTTATTAGACAACGACAAATATACGCCCCATGGATTTAGATTAAACAATATTGATCCAGTAACATTTAGAGCCAACTTGGGCAACAGTTGGATGGTTAATTATCAAGGTGGTGCAGATGCGGCCTCGGGCGGTAACAATGTGCTAGATAGCTATTCAGCAACTTCAGCAACATCAGGTGCTATGATATGTTTAACCAATGTAAATTCAACAACTATTACAGCAGGCACATATTTGGTCAAAGCAGGAGATTACTTGCGTCCAAGCGGATTTCGTTATCCATATATTGCTACCGCAGATGTGGTTATTCCCACAACCGCAACAGGTATCACAGGTGTTATACAACCAGTGGGAACAACTATTTTTACACAACCCAGCACAGCAACATTCTCAGGATCGCTGGTGAGTTTTGTATCAACTGCAACTAGAACAAGTATTACAGGCATTGCCAGCACAGCAGGACTAAGTGCTGGACAGATCATAACCAGAACAGCAGGCACAGGTGCATTTGGCGGATTGACTTATATTGAAAGCATTATAGACAGCACCAGCGTAGTTATTCAAAATACCACAGGATACACCAGCGGATCAATAACATTTAATGGCACAGGGCCAACATCAACGCCCACAGTGTGTGTGCCTATTAATAGAGGATTTATCGGCACTGTCAGCACTGACACATCAGTATTCGTAGGAGCTAGAGCAGCCAGTTTTATTGTGAATGTAACTAAACTTCCGCAGATTAGATATCTTCCAGGCCAACTAGTAGAACTTACAGGCGACATTGAATTAATTGAGGAAATACTATGACAACTATAGCCGCAGTGGATACAGAACGCAGTATTGAACATGGTGTGCTTATTGATCTAACCCTAGATGGCACAACATATTACATCAGTAATTGTTATAAGTCCATAGTCTATGATAATGGCACAGGCAACCATACCTATGAAGCATTGGCAGGATTCTTAACAGTCAGTGAAATACAAAGTAATATCAGTAATGCCAATGATGAAATACAAGTTGGGCTAAGTGCTATTCCTCCAACTTATATCGCCGCAGTCCTAGGCGAACCAATTAAAGGCGGTGAAATAAACATCTATCGTGCTTTCTTTGATTATAAAACACAGGAAGTTATCTCAGGTCAAGTCTATAAAAGATTCGCAGGTATTATCAGCAATTATTCAGTGCAGGAAGACATTGAAACACTAAGACAAGATGTTGATGCCACGCATACTATTACCATTATTGCGTCAAGCATTATGGGTGTGTTAGAAAACAAATTCGCTGGCCGTAGAACTAATAAACAAGACTATCAATTGGTATGGGCAGAACTAGGTAATAGTGCCACTGATCCTAGTATGGACAGAGTTGAAGCATTGTTTAACTCAAGCTTTGACTTTGGTAAGAAATATGTTGCACCAGCAGCCAGCACGGTCACCGGTGGTGGCATGAACGGCGGTGGTGATAGATATTATGGCGATCCAGATACTTCACCGATTAATTAAGGATTTGAAATGATAAGGCTAGCCACACGCAGTGATCTAAATTTAGTCGCAGACTTAATAGTAGAGTTTTTACAATCTACTAGCTATGACGATCATACAGATCATATAGATAATGAACACATCAAAAAACTAGTGTTCTCAGTATTACAGCATGGTTATATTTGGCTTTACTTTAATGGGCAAGTAGCCGTGGGTTTATTAGTAGCAGTCAAAGAACAAAATATTTGGATGCCTAATAAAACCAGTTTGCGTGAAATGGTTTGGTATGTTAGACCAGAATACAGGAAGACAGTGGGTGCCGGTAGATTATTCATAGAATTTTGCCAGCACGCCGAGACTCTATTAAATAATGGTAGCATACAAGGTTATTTTACAACTCGTATGACATCTACCACAGACTATGATTTAGAATCCAGAGGTTTTAGATTGACAGAAAAATTATACTTAAAGGATTGATGATATGCCAGCTTTTACCGCCATAGGAACTTATGTAGCAGGAACAATATTAGGACTAGTAGGCACAGCCGCAGTAGTTGTAGGTGCTATCGTAGCAGTAGGTGCAGCCTATGTGACAAGTAGAATTATCAATGGTAATCCTAACAAAGGTGGTAATGCAGCCCAAGGCAGTCAAGGTGGTCGTATTCAAGTTCCACCGGCAACCAACAATAAAATACCAGTGTTATATGGCAATGCCTATATGAACGGTATTATCACTGATGCTAGATTAATAAGCACAGACCAAAAAACAAACAATACTATGTTTTATTGTATTGTTCTCAGCGAAACCTGTAACAATATCAATGCCGCATACACACTCAACGATGTATATTGGAATGACCTAAGACTAACTCCTGTTGACTCAACTACCAACGCACACAAAGTCAAAGATGGTCGTAAGAATGTTGATGATCCAGATACCGCCATTGAAGATTTCATTGATACAAACTTTGTAGTAGATGGTCAAAGTCTAGTTGAAGTTCGTGTTTATGCCGGTAGCAGTGCGGCCAATAAACAAATTTACCCAACACAGGCCAGCGGCAACACACAGGCAGCCTATGACTTCTGGGGCAATGATGACAATAGTTGGGATAGCACCTATACCATGAAAGGTTTGGTATTCGCCATTGTCAAAGTAACTTACAACGGTGAAAAAGGATTTACAGCACTGCCAAATATGACATTTAATGTCAGCAATAATATTAGCAACCCCAGTGATGTTTGGTATGATTACATGACCGGTGTTCGTTATGGTGCTGGTATTCCTGCCGCAGATATTAACAGCACAGCACAGACAGCTTGGAAAAACTTCTGCGACGAAGATATTAATTATACTAACAAAAACGGTGTAGCCAATCAAGCTACAGAACGATACACAATCAATGGCGTTATAGATACCACTCGTAGTGTTAAAGAAAACATAGACATTATTCTACAAAACGGTGGAGCATGGATGAGCTATGATGTGGCCACTGGCCTATGGTCGCCGGTGATCAAGAAAGCGATTACCGCAGGTGATCCTGGTGTTAGTGCTAGTTATTTCACAGCAAGTAGAACCGGCACAACATTGACAGTGACAGCCTTCCCAGAAGGTAGGATCCAAGCAGGACAATTAATATACAATAGTAGTGGCACTTACATAGGCACTATCACAGCACAGCTCACAGTTACAGCAGGAGAAACTGCAGGCCAAAAAGGTCGTTATACCACAGATACTACAGGTAATATCAGTTCAACAACCTTTTACGCAGTAGCACCAAACTTATTGTCATTCAGTGATGATAACATT
>Ga0181343_1000970_pt1 | contig 11784 bp, 17 predicted proteins | sample Su13VDMLBSD_FD_130110 | JGI IMG/M metagenome (GOLD analysis project Ga0181343, IMG submission 130110) | Freshwater viral communities from Lake Michigan, USA - Su13.VD.MLB.S.D | ecosystem: Environmental > Aquatic > Freshwater > Lake | place: USA: Michigan | collected 2013-07-15 | reverse complement strand
ATATACTTAAGTCCATAGTGTATCTGTTCAATAGGGCTTTTATCCTTGATAATAGGATTCTTTAACTGTAGTAATCCATATACATAAGACTTAGTAGGGCTTGCTAGGTTACCTATGGCTTTATGATTCCAAGCGCTTTCTTTACCTATAAGCCTTGAAAGACATATCGCTTCTTTCTTAGGTAATACGATTCTTACATAATCCTTTGGTTGAATGGCATCTATTGAGCCACTATCTGCACTAGCCATTGGTATAGATAGAGATATCCCACTAACGAAGGCTACCCCCCGCGCTAGCCGCAAGCGGCGCGGTGTGAGCCCTTTGTGGGCTCTAGCCTGTAGAGTACCGTATGGTGGAAGCACATTTGCATAAGTGCTGGTCAGACCGGCGTTTCTAATTGTCTGTCGAGTAGAAGCCGCTTCCTTTAAATTGGATACTAGGCACTGAATAGATTTTCTGCATCGAACTATGGCAGAACTGGCAAGTAACTGTATGTGGTTCATGGATTGATAACTCCTTCTCGTAGCGCAAGTTGGCCTCGCACTCTTCGTTGGTACACTCAAATTCATAGATTGGCATTAGCGCACGTCCTGCATGGGACTTCCTTTATCTTCCAGGAGCCGCATTGGTTGCATCTCTCAGGTTCTAAGTTTATCGTGTCTTGCTGAATATCTCCGTAAATAGGTAGCAATAGTTGAACCAGGTCTTGAAATCGCATAAACGCTAGATACTGAGAAGCATCTTCACCTTGACCGTTCATACGACACACCACGATAGGCAGTTCATCTGGAACTGCCGCTCTCTTCTCCACCTGTTTCAACCATGCTAGGGGCTGGAAATCGCTTCTAGCCTTGACTTCTATGTCGAACGGGACATTATGAATGTCTTTTCCAGACCCCCTACCGATGCTAGCGCTTCTCCACCATTGCGAGAGATAGGCTGCAACCACTCGCTCGGTACGAAAGCCTCGGTGTTTCCTGCTTTGGCTTGGCATAGTTACAGGCTAAGCCTTACCAGCAGAATTTATTACTCCTCATTTACATGTCCATGAGTGTTTCATGTAACGTTCTTTAATCTGTGCAATGGTTGGATGTTCATTGCAACTATCGCAGATAATCGCCCAACCCATGTCCTGAAGAATCTGGGCCGATGCTCTAATGTGAGCCATGGCCTCTTCATTTGGGAATTCTTCCCACTCGTTATCCTGATTCTGAAAATATAACTTACCCACGTTTCACCTGCGGCTGCCAAGTACCATCCTTGGCTATCTCGTACCAAATTGGGTCGCATGGCACTTGTCCGCCAGGCATATCTCTAGTGCTGGATTCTGGACATCGCCACATACCGTATTGCTTACCTGCTTTGCTCGTTCCAGTCTTCCATATTCGAGCCCCATGTAAGCAACTCTCCTCTGGCGCAATGCCACCAAGCGATGATTTGACCATCTCGACTGCTGCTTCCATAGTCTGAACCGGTGCTGCAAAGGATTGATTCCACGGGTCAGATTCTACAGGGACCGGGACATATTCACCTGAAGTTTGAGCCATCTTAGCCTTTACCTGTTCGATGTTAGTCTTTACTTCCACGCCTTTTGCAACCTTTGTCATCTCCTCGCGAGAAGCGCGCTTACCTTTAGTCGCGTATCCTGCATTGGCTAAACTGCGGCCAAGGCTAGAAGTTTCTGCGTTCTCGCATGCAGAGGTTGCATTAACGCCACGGCCTTGTACTGTTTCTTCGGCTAACCCTGTAGCCCATGGGTTTATATCTGCGCTATCTCTATAAATTGCAGACCAAACTATGTACTGTGTTGGAGTATGTACTAGCAACTTTGTTTCTACTCGACCTTCTGGGTGGTCTTTCCAAAACTTTGCTAGGCGCTCTTCTACTGTCTCATAATCTTCCAAATTAAACATAAAGTTCATCCTCTTCTGTCGCAAGTTCGCAGGCTAAAGCCAGGTAGGCAATAGCGTCTAAATACGAGTCAATATGGGTTTTGGTTTCTTGGATTCTGGACAATTTAATCTCGACCATCGCCAGACATGCGTCGTAATCCGTAACTTCAATTTCAAAGAATTGTGTAAGTCGGGAAGCAATTCGACCTTGGTTAATCTTAGGGTGACCGTAAAACCTTCCTCGTTCTGAGATAACGTCTGTTGCAGTAAGTAGGATTTCATTTGCTTTCATCGCCCGACCTGCTCATAAACACGCAGTTCGCGATTACGGGCTATACGCCCTGAGATTTTGCCGTGTTCGTGGCCTTTGCCATAACCCAGTAAAAATCCAAATACGAGCCCTAAAGACCCCATTAAAACTAATGCTAAATCAGTGTTCATTTTGTCTCCCTTTGAGCCGTATCTCGGCTACAGGAAGAACATTACTAGAACCTAAAGCGACATCCACCCTTTTTAGATAACGAAATGATAACGATTTGTGACGGGTCTTCGTCTTCCATATAAGGGATTGCAATGCTAGCGGGGGCGTCCATATACCTTACCCTGGACGATAAACGTCCCGTTCTTTTCTATATTAATTAAATCAACTTGGACATTTGAGCCATGAACGTACATAATGGCAAAAGCCATCTGCCAGTTAGCCGAGCCTTTAGTATATCCAGCCTGCTTAAAGTCCATGAGGTTTCCTACCTCAACACCGTGTAGAACACGCCCTAAACGGCCCCCAGAGGCCTCTGTGAAGGCGCTACGGCCTGCCCTGTGAGTATGTCCCGAGATGACGTTCTTTCCGTGTCTACGGGCCGCCTCTAGGGCTGAAAGGCCACCTAGGTTCTTGATAGGCGTATGGTCGCCATGCACTGCTATCCAGCCTGGAGCGATGTTCATGGGGTTCTTATGGAAAGTAATGCCTAGTTCATCGAACTTCATAAACTTCTCGAATCGTAACTCGGGAAGGCTTAGAAACGATGGAATCTTCTTCATGATGATGTTATAAAGTCTATCTGTATGGTTGCTTCGGATGCAGTCAGTAACACCCAATTCCCAGAGTAGGTCGACGCATCGGTCACGGTCAGAGCCAAGAGTCTGCTCATAGGCTTGAGGGGTTCCCTCACTCCATTTAGAGATGGTTTGGAAGTCAATCTCGTCACCTATCGTAACTGTCTGGTCTGGCTTAAACTTCTGTAAGAATCGTGCAATGTTCTGAGTCACATGCACGTCCTCGAAAGGAACCTGCAAGTCGCTCAGGATTACGATTTTCTTCATCTAGTCCTCGTCGTCGTCCTCATAGGGGATATTGTCGATTCGATTAGGTAGTCCAGGGATAATCCAATCAGGAAAAGATTCACGGTCTCCGAGCATCCAGAAAGCATGAGTTTCTGAAAAGCCTGCTCTACGCAAAGATTTGTAATACTCGTTCATCGCTATGCAGTAAGCATCTAGGGCGCTGTAAGTATCTAAATCTATGACTGGTCGTTTCCTTGCCATAGGATTAGTGTTACTTACCTAACAGGTCGATTATGGTATCGACACGCGCTTCTAAGCGATTAACCTGGTCTTTAATACTTGAGCCGCCGTTGGGCTTAAGTTCTGCCAGGTAATACTTAACCAGGAACTGTAGATAAGCCGCTACGCCGCCTAGAACTGTAACTATGCCGACTGCAATAGCCGCAATATCTACCGCGCTCATTACTTCTTAGGTGATGCGTACCCGAATACGCCTGCTACTACCGCTCCTAGGATTGAGCGATAATTGAGTTCAAAATTAGAAGTAGTTCCCCATACTGCAAGGAACGCTCCTACTGAGATTACTACTGGATGCTTCATGTTCATATTGTCCCGCCTAACATGGGTATATTAAAGAACGAACCGTCTGTATCGCCCTTTGTAGTGAAAGAGATATGGCAATGATGCTTATGCGGATTGCTTCCAGAATACTTTCGCCAGCGCCAGCCCATGCGAGACGATGCAATTCTTCCGTTGAATATGACATATGAGATTCTTTTATCTCCGGCCTTGGCGCAGAGTCGAATCTGGTTAGCAATGTCTGGCATGAGGTCTGGTTTCGCTTTACCAGATACATCCCGGTCAACGTCGATAGCCCTAACCGTTGCGCTATCAGCGCTTGGAATATGGTCAGACTTACCACCTGCGACATGGCGAGCATCTGCGACCCACCCGTCACTGGTTCTATCTCGGTCTGGAAAACTATCGTCGAACTGCTCACGAAGTTGTTTTCCGGCTTTGCATAGTTTAGGACTCATGAAGTATCACTACATGGCTTGCGTCTGGGCAATGCCATTTTTTTTCATCGCTAAGAATTAGTTCTGTATGGTCGCAAGGAGCGGGAGCAATAAAAGCATCATCTATCGGGTCATAAGTATAGCCAATTCCTGCGTAGTTATAGCGGATATTGCCGTTGTAGGAAGTACGCACACAGATTTGACCTCTAAAGTTTCCGTACCAAGTCTCTGTGTCGAGTCCTTCAATAAGTTCAGTTTCGTCAATACCGACAATAACTTCAGTCACGATATTAGAATCATCTAAAAATGCGTAATGCGCCATTATGCCCAACTCACATTTCCTGTGCCAGCAGTAATTGTTGTAACTTTAAAAGAACCATCGGTTGCAGTTGAACCAGTCAATCCTGCGCCAATAGTTATAGTGTTTGCTGCCGGGTAACGAAGAATTACAATTCCTGAACCGCCTGCGCCGCCAACAGTTGCCGTGTTACCACCACCACCACCACCGCCTGTATTTACAGTTCCAGCAGTACCATTGCCAGAACCGTTAGAACCAGCACCGCCGCCACCAGCACCGCCTGCGCCACCAGCAACATCATAAGTTCCGCCGCCGCCACCACCGCCGCGAGTAACTGACGTTCCAGTAATAGAAGAAGTTACGCCAGCACCGCCTGCGCCACCGGTACTACCTGAGTTAGCGTTACCAACTGCATTAGCACCGCCGCCACCACCCGCGCCATTATTACCTAGTCCGCCAGCGTAACCTTGATTAGATGTACCAGAACCAACTGTACCGATAATGCTCGAGTTATCACGCCGACCACCACCACCACCACTTCCGCCATTAATTCCATTGTATAAGGCTCCAGTATTGGTTGTTGGACAAGCACCACCACCACCACCGCCGCTTGAAGTTATTGTTGAAAAAATACTATTATTTCCACTTGTGCCTTGTGCTGAAGTATTAGCACCGCCACCACCGCCAGCACCAACGGTTACTGTGTATAAATCATTAAATGCTAAAAATAAAGGAGTTTCTAAAGAACCACCACCACCAGTTGCAGTTACTGTGGAACGAAATCCACCCGCACCACCACCGCCATAAGAAGCACCGCCGCCGCCTGCAACTACAAGGTAGTTAACGGGTAGTCCACGCGGATAATTTTGTGCGGCTGCTATACCCAATAAAAGCATTAGGCAATATCTCCTACTACATACCAGGTATCGGTTGCCACTTTAATGCAAGAAGCAGCCGAAAACTGCGCTCTTAATTCTGGTGATGCTGGTACAGCACCAGTCGAGGAAACTGTAGTAGTACCAGGGGTAACCGCTTTAATAGTAGTTTTGCCTACGCCAGTTTGAATCACGTTAATTACTGAGCCGATTGGAAACGCTACGCTTGCGTTTGTAGGTAAAAGAAAGTCATTGGCTGTAGCCACATTCATAGTTACTAAAGTGTTCTTATTATCCGCTAGAACTACTGTGTAAGTGGCTGTCCGTGAGTTTAGGGTAACCTTGCCTAAAGCGCTGTCAAAGCCGTTACCAACTGTACGAATAGCGGCAGCGCCATCCTTAACCAAATCGGTATCATCTGGAATTGTGATGCCTAAAATTGCCGTGGTTGTCATGTGTTCTCCTTGTCAGGCTACTATTGTAGCGTTATTCCAGTCTAAAGTCGGGTCAATCGTGTTCCATGTCTCACCTGCTGGAACACCGTTCCATCTAAAAGCCTGAAGCGAATAGGCAACGGGCGAAACAATAACGGTTAAATCAAGTGCGTTAAATCGAGTAGTCCAAGTCCAACCTTCTACAAATCCCTGATATCGCCCATCGGCAATATTAAGTGGAAGGTCCTCTATGTCGAGGGGTAACCCCATAAAGATATTAAAGGCTTGGTCACGGGAAGCATCTGGAATATTAGGGTTAGCCATTGGAAAGGTAATGCTTTTAAATTGATATTGGGGAAAGGCTCGGATATCTAAATAAAACTCTGCCTGGCTTAGGGCATCCGCACCATCCTCAATGCTAGTTTGGATGTTCTGGGCTTGAGTGCCATAAGTCTGGATTGATTCTACATTTTCGGCGGTTTCCTGTTGCCCGTTCTTATAGGTAATCGTCACCTTGTTTCTTACATCGCCCAAGCGCTTCGATGTGGCTATACCATTTGCGTAAGCCCAGCCACCATCTACATAGGCGTAGCCATTGGCTTGAAGGTATTCAGACCTATGTGTAGAGTCTGCGTATCCGATACGGCCTGAAGCGTCTTCGTAGATATAACCTAATCCTGAGTTAGCAAGGCCAGAAACAAGACTGTAAACATCGGTAGTTGAAGCCGACCTAGCGGCTAGTTCATAGTCCCCTGGTCTGTCTATTTCGCCAAGGCCGGAGTTCTCAGCGTTTTCCCAAATTACCAAAGGTTCATAAGCAGCCCAGGTCTCTGCCGCTGGAACTTCATTCCACTGGTCAAAAAGAACGCCTGACAAAGCCTCGTAGATTTGGTCTCCGTCAAAGGCTTTATCTAATACCCCTTCTGTCAATGCCTTAGGTAACTTAGATAAAGCACCTAAAGCAGTAATGCTTACATTCTGGGTTATGGCTGGTTCACCGGTAGCCACTACGATATCAATATCTGAAATGTCCCCGCCGAAGATAGGGACATATGTGCCAGTCGAATCTTTTATTTTAACCACGATTGAATCATTGACATCAAAAGCGATAGCCGACTGGTCCAGGTTCTTAATAGTAAATCGGCAATAACCAGCAATAGGTTGCGAATAAATATCGCTACGGCCTGAAGTAATTACTAAGTCGGATAGGACTAGGTTTGTAACATCTCCTAGTCCATTAACCTCTACCGCCCAGTCTGGGTTCCATAAGGTCATACGAAGGCTGCGCTTCCCAGCGTACCTCTAGCCTGAGAATCGTTTAGGATGCTCACTATCTGCCGAGCGGTTGACTCTGTATCAATAGCCCCGTTAACTGTAATGTTGTTTGTAGTTCCCGCAAAAGAGCGTAAGCGGCGGTCTGAATCGTCAATAGCAGATATGGCTGAAGGCGAGAAGGTAGATGCTGTAGAGAAACTTGCTCCGCCTGAAGATGATGCCCCGCTAAAGAAGTTACCTACTGCTGAGCCTGCGCCCTTGATAGCGTCGATGATGCCCTTAATAGTGTTATAGATTTTAGTAATCTTATCTACGAAAGAAGCAAAGGTATTAATGAGTCCAGCGACAATATCGCCTAGAACTGTAAAGGCTCCGCCGAGAATCTTGCCTAAGATTGGGGCAAGGGTATCTCTAGCAAAAGTTGCGATAGCCCTCATAAAATTAAAGAAAGGCTGTAGTTCGTCGTTATTCTCTGCTAGTGAGTTTCTAACCGAGTTAAAGGCGTTACGCAAGCCTTGAAGGATTGGCTGAAAGATTTTAATAACCGGTCCTAATTTGTCCCCGATATTGCTAGTAAATGCTTCAATAGCAGGGATGACCCGTTCGACTATAAGGGTAACCATAGGTGTAATGGCGTCGAGAATATATGCGCCTACGGTTTCCTTGCCTTCGTCAAAAGCAATTTGAAGTCTAGTCAACTTGCCTTGGAATGTGTCCGCCTTGGCTGAAGCCTGGTTTTCAAAAGTATCTGCTAACTTGGCGGTAATGTCATCGAAACTCATGGTCTTCAGTTGCGCAGTAGTTAAACCTACGCCTAACTTGCCAAGCGATGCTGTCTGGCCTTCTGCTGCCTTTGCGAGAGCGTTAGTTACTGCCTCAAGGGACTTACCTGAACCTGCTGCAATATCAATCGCTACGGCCTGTAACTTCTGAGCCTTGTTTAAGTCACCAGTGGCGCGAGAAAGTCTTTCTAGCGATGGGCGAAGTTCATCGTCTGTAATGCCTACTGCTAAAGATGTCTGGGTTATGTATCTCTCTGTGGCGGCTATCTGGTCATCTGTAGCGCCTGTTACGTTTCTAAGAGTTAGCGCTAACTTAGTCTGCGCTGCTGCATCTTCGATTGCTGACTTAACGCCATCGATGGCTAACTTGCCTGCATAGGCTACTGCTGCTGCTCCTGCGGCTGCAAAAGCCAGACCAGCCTTTTTTCCAAAGTCTGAAACTTTGTCGCCAAAAGTTGCTACATCTTTATCGGCAGTCTTAAGATTCTTAGTAAAGTTATCGACGTCGGCAAGGAGTTTAAGCGTTAACGCCCTAGTACCTGTAGCCATTAGCCCCACTCCTTCAGAATCTTAGAAAATGATTCGGTCCATTTTGCCACTATCTGCGGTTGAATCTTTCGCAGAGTCGGATAGATAAACCAGCCCTTAGAGCCGCGGCCTTCACGGCCTGACCATACGGGGAACTGCCTAAACTTATTAGAACCGAATTCAGTACCGCCCCAGATATCTCTAGTGGTTGCCCCACCCGAGAATTTCTGAGATGCAAAGCCGTATGTAATTTCGCCTATGCGGCTTGATTTTTTGACCCTAGAGCCTTGAGCGATGCGGCCTGAGACTTTAGTGTTATTGCCCCTGCTAGCAGTTTGAATAACCTCAGCCCTAGCAAATTCAGCCAAAGCGCCAGATTGACGCTTGGCCTCTTCGTTAGCCTCTTCACCCATATTCTTTAACGCTTTGAATACTTGACGAAGTTCTGTTTGGTCAAGTGCTACTAATTCACTTGCCATTTCTTTGCTCCAGTATCTCTATAGCGGTAAGAATATCCTCGGCGGTTTGCCAGTGATTCATAGGAATCTGTGTGGTTATTGCCAGTTCAACTAAGAGTCGGCTTACGCTTCCTCTTGGATGACTTTTGGGTCTCCTTCACCTACTTCAACATCTGCGACTGACTCCATCCAGACATCTAGTGTCTTAGTTGGCTTGCCGCCTGCATCACGCTTCATTGCTGAGTGTGCTACATAAAGAATGTCCCACATTCCGCCAAACTGAGAAATAACCTTTTTAGTTGTCATCTCCCACTTGGCGTAATCAGGTGGACGAACCAGGTAAGTGGTTTCGGTTCCGTCTGTATATTTAATTGTTATTTGCTGTTGCATTGTTTGCTCCCGTTTCTACTGTTTAAGAGAAAGTCTCTGTGACTGCTCCGCGCTTGACCTTGAATGTAAAGTCTACTGTCTGGGCATCTGTTCCAGAGCCACCTGCTGTAGGAAATTCTGGAAATACATCAAAAGCAAAAACGGCCCCTGTAGCGGCTGTCATGGTGATTAGGATGCTGTTGTCCGGCGCTGTCTCTGCTGCTGTCCAGATGGCTTCGCATACTGAGTTAGCCTTACCCCAGTCGGCTAGCATTGAAAGTGCAAAAGAACCTTCGATATTAGTGGTCTTTACCTCTTCGCCATCGAGTGTCTGGTAGACCTCGCGTACGTTGGTCTTTGTTAGAATTGCTGAAGTCGCTTGTGCATCGATGTCAGTTCCACCTGTGAAAGTTAGAGAAACATCGCGACCTGTAATTACTGTGGTTGCCATTTTTATCCTTAGTTTGTTTGTGTGTAGTAGGTAGAAACTCTGATATCTGCTACCAAGACATTGGAAGGCCCGACCTGAGTTACTGTTGGTTTTTCAATTGCTCCGATTGTGTACCCTGCTGGGATAACCTTCAGAACGCTTATTAGTAATTGCTCGAGGTTGTCGAGCGATGCAGGGTTGCTGTTATAGGCAACCGCTACTGAGATGACTAGGTTAATTTTAGTGTGCAGGGTGGTCTTGCCAATAGTCTCTAATTCTAGGTAAGGAGAATCTGGAACCATAACCACGAAAGGAACCATAGGGGCCTCTGGGACGTAGGCGTACACATTGCCCGCAACGTTTGCAAAGGCTGTCGCTAAAGGCTGGCGAACGGTGTCTAGGATGGTTGAGGCTGGCATTACTGCACCATAGAGTCGGTATCGATGTAAGGCCCTAAAAGCCCTGATACACGGTTAAAGAGGCTGCGGCCTAAACGATATGGGCTCACGTTTGTAAAGTCGATTCCTTCAATCTGTCCGCCTGGAGCGATGCGAGACTGAAAGACTTCTACTGATACCGCTAGGACTGCTGACTCTACTGCGCTTACTCCGACATAAGTCGCTGCGCCTGAAAGGGTGGCCTTGCCTGAAGGAATGACGTTTCTGCCATCGATATCGGCATTAGTAATTGATACTGTAAAGAATCCGTTAAAGTCACGATAAACGCCGTCTACGAATACGCGAGAGTTTGAGTTCATGACATAGGTGTCGATGTCGTAATTGCTTGATTCTAGAATTGTAAAGGTTCCGTTAAATGGGGAGCCGCATCCTGTGATGACTACGCTCTGACCCTCTGAAAAATTGTTCTCGCCTAAGCAAGTGTAATAGGCAATGTTATCCTGGAGTTCTACACGGGATATTGGTGAAGCGTAAGTAACAAGCATAGGCAAGATAACTGCCTCAGCCGTGTCAATTACGTCTGTTAAATATGCGTCATTATAAAGGGATGTAGAGACACCAAGGATAGACCTTAGTTCTGCAACTGTAACGATTGAAGCCATCTCTACATCCTCTCTATTAAACGACTGGGGGAGCCACCGGGAGCAGCAGCCCCCCCATGATTAGTTATTTACTATGCAACCATGTAACGGTATGCGCCAGCAGCCAACTTAGTAGCAATTGCGCCGTAGCCGTAATATCCAACCTGGACCTGACCTGTTGAGATGAGGTTTGTCTGGAGTGATAAGCGTGGTGACTCGTACCATGTGTAAGCATCTGGATTAACAACGATAAGTGTGTTGTCTCCAAGTCCTGCTGTGTCTGTTAGGGCGCGTGATACGCGAAGGTTAAGACCTAGAAGGTTTCCGCGAACTGCGGTAGCCGTCAAAGTTCCGCCAGCGTTCTGTGGGTTAATTGTTTGCTGGAAAATTGGACGATTTGAACCGTCGACCAAGCCCATTAGAGCGCCCCATTGTTCTGGTGAGACTACGATGTTCTGAGCGAATCCGAGAGTACCCTTGTAAATAGATACTGCTGCATCTGATACAAAATCAGATACTAGAGCACCTGTTGTAAGTGCTGCGCGGTCTCCGCCGTTTGTTCCGCCTGTGATTAACGCGGTTCCAACTGCTGCATCTGTTGCCTTTGCGTATGCAAATTCCATCTGGCGTACGAGTTCAGCAAAGAACGCTGGAGACGAACGGTCTAGAAGTTCTAGTGAGAATGTTTGCTGTCCAATAAACTTTTGAACATTTACGCTAACAAACGCTGCGTTCTGGTCTGTCTCTGATGGTGTTCCGCCTTCAGATGCTACTGCAACTGTTGGAGCAACTGTAATCTTAGGAATCTCGAAAGTCATACCAGCATCTGGTAGCGCTCCTGTTGAGATTGAGTCAATAAATGGGCGGTCTGCGTTTGAGATGCCGTTAATGACTTCTGTTAGTTGACGAGTTGGTACGAGACCAGCGTTGTCTGTGACATCTGCTGCTGCTGCAACATACATCTTTGATTCGTCGTTGCCAAGTTGAGCGCGGACTGAGTGCTCGAGATAAGAAGCCTTATCAACGATTGGATTACGAACTGTAGTTGAAATGTAAGGTGCTGTTGCAGCCTTAACTTCAACCTTTGCAGCCTCTACCGTTTCT
>Ga0181343_1000969_pt1 | contig 11785 bp, 12 predicted proteins | sample Su13VDMLBSD_FD_130110 | JGI IMG/M metagenome (GOLD analysis project Ga0181343, IMG submission 130110) | Freshwater viral communities from Lake Michigan, USA - Su13.VD.MLB.S.D | ecosystem: Environmental > Aquatic > Freshwater > Lake | place: USA: Michigan | collected 2013-07-15 | reverse complement strand
ATGGCGTTGGTTTGTAGATGATAATGGTTGGGTTAACTACCCAGATTATCAAACGCGTATCTGCGCTAATAAACCAGAAATTAATTGGATAAATAAAGTCCACGAGCGCCTATCAGGTTGGAAGACAATAGCAAATTTACCTTCAGGATATGATTTAATGCATCCTAAAACAATTGAAAGACAAGAAAAACAAAACAACTTCTATAATACATTATGAATATAATAATCCCAATTGGAGGCATTGGCCAACGATTTAAAGATGAAGGCTATGATATGCCTAAACCACTAATTAGTGTGTTAGGCAAACCAATGATCTATCAGGTTATTAATTCATTAAAATTAGATAATACAGATATAATTTATATTGTATATCACAATCATTTAAAGGAATTTAATTTCGAAACATTAGTTAAATTTTACTTTCCTAAAATTAATATTAAATTTATTTCTTTAGATTATCTAACTAAAGGTGCTGCTGAAACAGTACTTAAAGGGTTAGAAACATTTAACGAAAATGAATTAAAAGATAATGTATTACTTTTAGATTGTGATACATTCTATAATGATGATATAATTACTAAATACAAATCATCACCTGTTGGAAACTTAATATTTTATTTTAGCAGTACAGATCCTAAACCTATATACTCATATATTACTTTAGAAAATAATAAAGTAACTGATATTAAAGAAAAAATTAAAATATCAGATAATGCTAATACAGGTGCTTATGGATTTGAAAGTGGAGCTGAATTAAAACAATACTGTAATAAAGTATTAGGATTAGATAAGGAAGTATACATTTCATGTGTGTATGAGGAAATGTTAAAAGATGGTAAAATAATATATGGTGAAAATATAGATAGCTTTAATTGTGTAGGAACACCATTACAACTAAAAACATATTGTAACAAATATAAAGACCAAGCATCTCCATTAAGAATATGCTTTGATTTAGACAATACACTAGTAACACATCCTACTACCCCAGGCGACTATACCTCAGTATTACCAATACAACGTAATATTGATTATTTAAAATTATTACATCGTTTAGGTCATACTATTATTATTTATACTGCTCGTAGATTTAAAACACATAAAGGCAATGTTGGTGCTATTGTAGCTGATATTGGTAAAGTAACATTTGATACTTTAGATAAATTTGATATTCCATACGATGAAATATTCTTTGGTAAACCATATGCTCAATATTATATAGATGATCTAGCTGTTAATGCTAATCTATCTTTAGATAAAGCATTAGGTATTTATAATACTGATATTGCGCCTAGAAGCTTTAATAAAATAGAGTATACTGATAATACAGTTATAAAACATACCTCAAATAAAGGAGAAATATACTGGTATAAACACACCCCAGAACCTATTAAAAAATACTTTCCTAAAGTAATATCCATTGAGGATAATAAAATAGAATTAGAGCGTATTGATGGAGTTAGTTATTCTTATCTTTACACTAATAAACAACTAACTGCTAAACATTTACTTGATTTAATTAATACTTTATCAATAATACATTGCTCTATAAAACCAAATACAAGTAATATATATTCTAATTATTCTAAAAAATTACTTAAACGTTTTATAGACAACAAAGAACTATACATTAAATATGGTGTAGTTGATTTATTTCTCAAAATAGTACATCAGTTACAAGAATATGAAAGTAAAAAAGAAGGATCAGCAGGTGTAATACATGGTGATCCTGTATTTACAAACATATTTGAAACACCTACTGGTATTAAGTTTATTGATATGAGGGGCAAACAGGAAGATGAATTTACTATATTTGGAGATATATTTTATGATTTAGCTAAAATATACCAATCATTAATTGGGTATGATAATATACTAAATAGTGTTGAAATAGATAACACGTATAGTAATAGTTTAATTATTGAATTTGAAAACATGATTGATAAAATAGCATTAAATAAAATAAAACTAATTACTGCTAGTTTATTAATTTCAATGTTACCACTTCATGATGATGATGAAACTAAATTTAATAAATACATCAAATTGATATATGATCTTACCTGTTAATATACCAAACAATTCTCTTCATTTTAGACATTTCTGTACAATATTGCAAAATGCCTTTATTATCCATAAAGATAACTGCAACCCCCCATCAGGATATTTAGAAGTATATCATGACAATAAACAGGTAGTAGCTGGTTTAGATTGGGATATACAAAGTGCTGGTAATAAAAAGACATATAATGATAATATAAAAAATGATTTACAAGAAGATGAAGTAATTAATGGTAATGTATTTTTATTTCATGATGAAGCTGCTGTAAATTATATTCATTTCTTCTTTAATGGTTTAAGTAGATTAGTTTATTTCGAAGAATTAAGAAAAACAGATAAACAACTTAAATTAGGAATTATTAGCGACTTCTATAATAACACAAATAAATGGAATTTCATTAAACAGTGGTTAGATTTACAATATGGAGATAGTATTGAAATAGTGGTGTTTGATAAAAACAAAACATATAAAATAGAATCTCTCATATTATCAAATTGCTTTTATGGATTCCCAGAACCACAGGGATATGATCCTATTGTTGATATGGTTAAAAAAGTAACAGATAAAATTGAACCAATCGAGGTCAAATCTAATGGTTGTTATATTTCAAGACAAGACACTATTAAATTTGGATGGTATCATAAACGTGAAATGGAAAATGAATTAGAATTAATTAAAAAAATTAAGTCTGAATTAAATTATGATATTATTGAAATGATGAATTATTCTTTAAAAGAAAAAATTCAATTATCCAAATCATATAAACATATTATTCAACAAAGCAGTGCTTCAAATATTAATATATTATTTTCTAAACCTAGTGTTACTAACATAATTCTGACTAACCCTAAAATGGGACTTTGGTTAAATGAAAAATGTAGTATGTTTTCATCAAAATCAGGTTCTACACTGCTAATACTAGAAGACATAGGGGAAATAATCACCCCAGAAGAGATACCAACAGACCAAAATAATTATCCTTGGAGAATAACAGATATTGATGGTGTAATTGATCTATTGAAACGAATAGATAACGGTAGTATTTGGGAATCACAGTAAATTTTATTATCTTTAAAACATGCAAGAAATATTAAAATTAATAGAAGACTACATTCAGAAAAAACATTCTGAAAAGACATGGGAAGCAGGTAAAGATTGGGTTCAATATGCTGGTCCTTATTTTGATTCACAAGAATACGTAGCTGCTGTTAAAACATTATTAGGTGAGTGGTTAGTATTAGGAGCTGAAGCGATTAGATTTGAACGTAAGTTTCCTAAATTATTTGGTAAAGAATATGGTTTATTAACCAATAGTGGATCAAGTGCTAACCTATTGATGATGTTAGCTATGACCTCTAAACGTGGTTTAAATTTACCTAAAGGAACTAAAGTAATTACTCCAATAGCTGGTTTCCCAACTACCATCAATCCAATTCTTCAATTAGGATTCGCTCCTATATTTGTTGATATCGAATTAAATACTTTAAATCTTGATTTAGATCAAGTAGAGCAAGCATGTATTGATTATCCTGATGCTAAAATAATTACATTCGCTCACGTATTAGGTAATCCACCTAATATGAATCGACTAATGGAGATTGTTGAAAAATATAATTTAATATTATTAGAGGATTGCTGTGATGCTTTAGGATCTACATTTGAAGGTAAACCATTAGGGTCATTTGGTAAAATGGCTAGCTGCTCATTCTACCCAGCTCACCACATGACAATGGGTGAAGGTGGATTCGTAGCTATGAATGATCCTAGTTTAGAAAAAATTGTTCGTAGTTTTAGAGAATGGGGACGTGGATGTTATTGTGTTGGTAAACAAAACTTACTTGAAAATGGTACTTGTGGTTGTCGATTTAGTAATTGGCTCCCATCTCTCCCAGATGAAATATTTGATCACAAATATGTTTATGAGGAAATAGGATACAACTTAAAACCAATCGAACTACAAGCATCAATTGGTTTAGTTCAAATGACTAAATTAGAGGAAATAGGTATTAAACGTAGAGAAAATTATAAAAATTTATTTGCTGCCTTTAGTAAATATGAACAATATTTTCATTTGCATAAAGCACAACCTGGGGCTGATGTTGACTGGTTTGCATTTCCAATAACAATTAAAGATGATGCTCCATTTAAGCGTTCTGACATTTGTAAATTTCTAGAAGCAAATAAAATACAAACACGACCTTACTTTGCAGGTAATATTATGTTACAACCAGCTTATACTCACTTAGCTGATCCTAAAGAGGTAATTGAAAAATATCCTGTAGCTAGAAAAGTAACTACTGATACATTCTTCTTAGGCACATCACCTGTAATTAATAAGGAAAAAACAGATTATATTGAAACAATATTAGATAAATTTATAAATACATTATGACAAATTATTGTAATATAAGTGAGTTACTATTAAATGGATCAACAGATAAGAATACAACTCATCAGTACGGTGTTGTATATGATTTAGTATTCAACTCTCAATATCTAAAACTTAATAGACCTTTAAAGGTATTAGAAATAGGCATTTCTCTGTTTGGAGAAGGATCAGTAGGGCCATTTTCAAATATTCCTTATGTAGAAAAGTACATAGGAATTGATAATCAAATCTATACAGGGATACTACCTAATGATAAAGTAACATTATACGCTGGACCTGAATATGATGCTTATACAGAAGGTATGTTAAATTTAATCAAAGATAAAGAAGGACTATTTGATATAATCATTGATGATGGTCCTCACTCTTGGGAATCTCAAGACTGGTTTTTTAAAAATTATTACTCATTGTTAAACCCAGGAGGTGTATTAGTTTGTGAAGATATTTTCGAAGGTAATTACATGAATATATATTATCTTAAGAAACAACTTAGTAATATGTATGTTTTAGATTTAAGGATAAATAATAATCCTAATAAAGATGAAATTATGGCACTACGCTTTAAAAACTAATTATGAAAGCAGGTTGTCTATTTTTACACTTAAACACTAAATCTGAAACTACTCCTGGAGAGAATTTCAAGAATGATAATTTCTTTGCTCCTAATGCTATAAATAGCTTTAAGAAATATCATCCTGATATAGACATAATATATGTTGATAACAATAGTTTACCTGATTATTTAAAAAAACTAAATATAACAGAATATTACGACAGTATAGGGTTATTTAGAGTTCATTTAATAAAAGAATTATTAAAACAAGGATTCTATTCTAAAATAATAATGCTAGGAATAGACACATTTACCTGTTCATATCTTGATGAATTTATAAACAATACAACGGATGATGTAATATGCTCTTCAGGTCCTCCTTATTCTTTTTTAAAAACAGAATATTGGGAACCTCCCATCATTCAATTTGAACATAATAATTCATTGTATCAAGATGTAGCATTCATTAATGCAGATGTTACTTGCTTTAATTCAATAAAAGGAGCAGAGACTGTTTACGAAACCTCATTAAAATACTGGACAGACCATCATGAACAGGGAGGACTAAATTATTGCTTCTCTAATCAGGAAGAATTAGGAATAAAAGTTAGTATTGTAGATTTTCCCTATTTAAAGGTAAATTCATTATATAATGTTAGATCTAAAGGAATAGCTTCTGGAGGAAATCAAATGTATAAAGGAAATTTATACAATGGTAACTATAAAGACCCAAATAGTAGAGTAATAGGGAGTGTTTACCCTACTTCTACTTATTATATTAATGATAATAAACTCTATACTAATGATCATAAGCAGATTAAAGTATTTCATTATGCTGAGGCATTAGGTGTAAAAACTAAAGAAGAATATGAAAACACATTAAATGAAATAAAAACAATGTGGTTTAATAAAGAAACAATAGAATTCTTAACTAATCAATGTGGTTGTAAATTTTAAAATAATGAAAGTAGTATATATAACAGGTTGTTTAGGATTTATAGGTTCATATGTTACTAAAGCATGTCTCCAAAAAGGGTGGTATGTTAAAGGTGTAGATAAAATGACATATGCTTCTAATAAAACACTATTAGATGAATTTAATCAATATGAAAATTTTTCATTTGTTAAAGCTGATATAAATGATTTAAAATTTCTATATGAATGTGATTATATAATTAATACAGCAGCTGAAACGCACGTTGGTAATTCAATTGCTAACAGTGACGAATTTGTTCATTCTAATATTAATGGTGTTCATCATTTGCTTGAACTAATTAAAAACTACAGACAAGAAACCGCTAAAACACCAACATTACTTCATTTTAGTACTGATGAAGTATATGGTGATATCGAAGAAGGAGCCCACACTGAAACAGATTTACTTAAACCATCAAACCCATACTCAGCAACTAAAGCAGCTGCTGATATGTTAGTTTTAGCTTGGGGCAGAACTTATAATTTACCTTATATTATTGTTAGACCAACTAACAATTATGGAATAGGACAATATGTAGAAAAATTAATCCCTAAAGCATGTAAAATGCTTCATTTAGGGAGAAAAATACCACTTCATAACAATGGAACACCAGTTAGAAACTGGCTACATGCTGCTGATACAGCTAAAGCAATAATTGCTATTATTGAAGCAGGTGTTAAAAATGAAATATACAACATTGCCGGTGGATTTGAACAATCTAATATAGATACAGTTAGTAAAGTAATTCATGAATATGGATTTGATATTCCGTCTAATCATTTAGATTTTACTTATTCAAGAGCAGGTCAAGATGTTAGATATGCTTTAGACGATTCTAAATTAAGAGCATTAGGTTGGGAACCTAAAGCAATATTTGATAAAGAATTACCTAAAATAATAAAGTACTACAAAAATAAATTTATATGGTAACTAAAGAAGAATTAATATCTTTTGAAAAAGAAATAGGAGATATATTCAATGCTGGGGAAATCAAAGCCCCAATTCACCTTTACTCAGGTAATGAAGAATTAATTACTGAAGTATTTAATGAGGTAGATAATGAAAATGATTGGGTATGTTGTACTTGGAGAAACCACTATCAAGGGTTACTTAAAGGTATTCCTAAAGAAATATTAAAAGAAAACATCATGAATGGTAAGTCTATGGTTATGAACTTACCTGAATATAAATTTATCTGTAGTTCAATTGTAGGAGGTATTCCATCAATTGCTGCTGGTATTGCATTTGCAATTAAATTACAAAATAAACCAAATAGAGTATGGTGCTGGGTTGGAGATATGAGTGCTGAAACAGGGGTATTTCATGAAGCATACAAATATAGTCTAAATCATAACTTACCAATTACCTTTATAGTTGAAGACAATAAAAAATCTGTTTGTACTCCTACACCAAATATATGGGGTAGAAATACTCCTTATTATTTGGAATCTGAATATAAAGGTGGAATTTTAAAGCAAAAGAATTTATATTATTATCAATACACAAATGAAAAATACCCCCATGCTGGTGCAGGAGTAAGGGTTCAATTTTAACATATGAAATATTTTAATGAATTAAAACAAGCAATGAGTTTCTTAGCTGAACATCCTAAAACAATGTTTATAGGACAAGCTGTAGAATATGAAGGAACAGGATTATTTGATTCTTTATCTCATCTTCCCTCAAATAAAAAAATAGAACTACCTGTAGCTGAATATTTGCAAAGTGGATTAGCAAATGGAATGGCTATTGAAGGAATGATCCCAGTATCTACATACCCTAGATGGAATTTCTTATTGATGGGCACTGATCAAATAGTAAATCATTTAGATAAGTTTATTACTATGTCTAATGGCAAGTGTAAACCTAAAGTGATTATTAGAGTAGCTGTTGGAAGTGAACACCCAGTAGATCCACAATGTCAACATAAAGGTAACTTCTCAGATGCTTTTCGTTCAATGTTAAAAAATATAGAAGTAATTGAGTTACACGAACCAGAACATATAATGCCTGCTTATAAAAAAGCACTAGAACGTGAAGATGGAGTTAGTACAATTTTAGTAGAATTTGCTGATTACTCTAAAACCAAATAATGAAAATACTAATTACAGGAGTAAACGGTTATATAGGTAAGTCGTTATATAATGCTTTAAAAGATAAGTATAATATAACTACTATTACTAGAAATGAATGTGATTTAAGTAATGCATTAGCAGTAAACGCTTACTTCCAAGATAAATATTTTGATATAGTATTACATTGTGCTGTTAAAGGTGGTAGTAGATTACAACAAGATGATTGGAGTATATTAGATACTAATCTAACAATGTATTACAATCTTTTAGCAAATAAACCTCAATTTAAAAAACTAATTCATTTCGGATCAGGAGCTGAGATATGTAATAACACTCAACCATATGGGTTTAGTAAAGAGGTTATTAGAAAATCAATATTACATAATGATGAATTCTATAATTTAAGAATATACGGGGTATTTGATGAAAATGAATTAGATACTCGCTTTATCAAAGGCAATATTAAACGCTATATAAATAATGAACCAATATTAATCCACCAGGATAAAACAATGGGTTTTATATATATGCAAGATTTAATTAAAATAGTAGAATATTATATCAATAATGATGGACCTAAAGAACTAAATTGTAATTATGATTGTATAACTACCTTAAATGATATTGCTATTATTATTAATAAATTGAGTGATTATAAAGTTAATGTTGATATTGTAAATAAAGGACAGGATAAACCATATGTAGGTGGTTTTAAAGATATAGGAATTAATTTCATTGGATTAGAACAAGGAATTAAAGAAGTATATAATAAATTGAAATGAATATAACTATTACATACCATATAATGCCTTGGGAAATAGATTATGTTTTATTAACATTCTCTCAATTAAAAAAATCAAAATATCATTTACCGGATGATATTAATATTACTATACATAGTGTTTTAAATTTATCTCCATATATAATTAATTGGGAAGAAAGTAAAATACCTAAAGAATTCTTTATTCAAAAATACAATCAACTTTCTACTTTATTATCAGAATATAACCATAATAAAAAAGTATATGAGGGAAATGAATTATATGGTCATTTAAATTTACAAAGAGAATGTATCACCAAAGATGCAGATTATTATATTAGTATATGCCCTGATATGTATTTTAGTGAATACTTATTAGCATATTTAGTAGAAAGTGCTAAACAAATCCCAAACAAATATTTTGTTATAACACCTCAAATATCAAAAGTAGGGGATGCTGATTGGGATGAAATAACTGATCCTAGATATGTTAATATACCTTATAGCGATTATCTTAAAGTAGATATATTCGATATAATTCATAATAATACTCACTCAGATCAAGAAAAATCATTATACCCAACTCAGAGGAGTAAATGGGCAGGTTGGTTTGATCTATATAATAAAGCATTTTATGAAGAATTATGTCCCTTTCAAGAAGATTGGAACGGATATGGCCCTTGGGATTTGTATTCTTTAATAATTACTAATAATGTTAAACAACAGGGAGTAGACTTTCAACAATATCTTTTAAGAGGAGAAATAATATGGATGTACTCTACTGGTCCTTTAGTAGGTGATAATATAAACGGATTTTCTAAGTATTATAAAGACCTATTAAAATTGAATAGTATTCCTAATCAAAGGCAACAGTTTGAAAGTAATATTTCCTCCTATATTAATAAAGCACTTAAAAACATATTAAAGTGAAAAATGTAATAGTCATTCCTATATACAATAATTTACTACAGAGTGATAAGTATGGTGTGCCTTATAGTAAATGTGTAGACACATGGAGATTTTATTGTAATTTACATAATATAGAACTTCACCTTATAGAGGGAAATAAAACATACGAATATAACGGAACACAAAACGACTACGCAGCAATGTGTTTTGACAGGTGGTTAGATATAAACATTAACCTCTCGGAATATGATAGAATAACATTTGTAGATGCTGATACTATAGTTAGATGGGATGCATTTGATTTTAATAAAACATTTTTAGAAAATAATTTAAATATTGTAGTAGTTCAAGACCAAGGAGGACCTGGTATCCCAGAATATCACCTTAGCCAATGGTTAGGGTTCAATCCAAATATTCCTTCCTTCATTAAAGGGTATTTTAATGCTGGATTTGTATCTATGAAGGCTCATCATTTAGAAGGCCTACAAAAAGAATTAACAAAATACAAAGAATATTATTATACAGAAAAAGATATTACAGGTCATGTTGAAGGTATAGGCAAGCCTGGGGGTGTAAGATTAGATGCTATGGACCAAACTGCAGTTAATATTGTATTACAAGAATTGTATCCAAATGAAATAACATTTGCCCCCAAAATATTTAACTGCCAAGTTCCTTACTTATTTAGGGGTAATCAAGATTTTATAAATAACTATAAAAACTTTGAATTTCTAAATGAAGGTATTATATTCCATCTAGGATCTACTACGTTAGCTTATACTAACTTTATAAACGATTTTTGGAACACCTTTAAAGATTATTACAAATGATATCATTAATTCTTCCTGTAACTAGTAACAATAAAAAATATACAGATAATATTACAAAAAATATTAGAGAAATATATTCTAATAAAGATGAAGTTGAAATTATAGTTGAAATAAATGATGATGTTACTTTAGGAATAAATTATAATAATGCTGTAAATAAATCTAAAGGGGAAAAAATCATATTACTCCATAATGATATGATTATCAAACCAGGATTTGTAGAAATTATGGATAAACATATTACTAAAAATAAAATTACAACATATACACGAGTAGAACCACCTATATACCCAGACATTTACCCAGGTAAATTGATTTTAGATTGTGGGAAAGATTTAAAAACATTCAATAAAGACAAATTTAATCAGTTAGAAATTAAAGAAGATTTAATTGATGGTGGATCACAATTATTCTTTGGATGTATGAAAGAAGATTACATAGGAATTGATGGTTATACTTTTAAAATGTTCTGTGAGGATGATGATCTACACTTAAGATATAAATTAGCAGGATTTGAACATAAGGTAAGTTCAGCTCATGTTTATCATTTTGTAAGTAAAACTTCTCGTGCTATAAATGATTATCAACAAGTTGAATTGCATTCAAATCGTAACTTTGTTCGTAAATGGGGAAGCAGACATCCTAAGGTAAAATATAATATAGGATTTAAAGTAAATAATTGCAACACAGAAATACTAGCAATATTAGAACCATGGTGTTCAACAATATCATCAGATGCTAACTATGCTCAATGGTTAGAAGAAGAACAAAAAAATACAACATTAAATATGTTAGATAGAGTTAAACCATGGAACTCAGGATTGTATAATGATATTATAGTAGAATTCGACGCATCTAAACTAACACAACACTCCTTTAATATTATCCAGCAATTACCTGAAATTATTCATGAATCAGGTGAAATAGGCGAATTTGAACTAGACATATTCAAAATCAAGATCAAAAGTTTGAACACGTACGAGAAAGATCTTATATTTATGAAAAATTAACGTCTATGCCTCGTCAACGTCGCTCCAAATTAGACCCATTAAGTCGAATCATTACTCTCGGTGATATCGAAACAGAAATAGTCAATGATATTATCCACAGCATATATGAGATAAATGAGGAGGACGTTAAAAAACAAACAGCAGACCCAATAAAACTCATTATTAATTCAGCTGGAGGAGAGATATATAGTGGACTTGCTTTAGTTGATATAATTAGTACT
>Ga0181343_1000966_pt1 | contig 11799 bp, 8 predicted proteins | sample Su13VDMLBSD_FD_130110 | JGI IMG/M metagenome (GOLD analysis project Ga0181343, IMG submission 130110) | Freshwater viral communities from Lake Michigan, USA - Su13.VD.MLB.S.D | ecosystem: Environmental > Aquatic > Freshwater > Lake | place: USA: Michigan | collected 2013-07-15 | reverse complement strand
TGTATACAATATTCGCTCAGGTACACTCGATGCGGGTATTGCTACAAATAACAGCACGGTATTCGGACTAGTATTCCCAGATTATGGTGTTATCGTATTACGTCCATCGGCAATAAGTTCATCGGTTGGGTTCGTATCACCATCAAACAATATTAGAACTACAACCTCTCGTCCATTTGCACCATATACGGGTAGTGGAATTACTACTTACCAATATCAACACGAAGGATTGGTTCGTTCAATCTCATCGTCAATGGCAGCTGGTTCACCATTTATCGCACGTTCTGCTGAAAAGATTACCTCTACTAACTACTTCGTACGTTTGAAGAATAACAATTATAACTACTCTAATAATCCAACGTATTATAGTGGCTCAAATCCACAAACAGCACTCGCACCATTCCTTGATAATCCAATCACATATCCAACCACGATTGGACTATACAATGATTCAAACGAATTATTAGCAGTGGCAAAACTCAGTAGACCAATCCAAAAGAGTCCAGATAAAGAAGCATTGATTCGCGTTCGCTTAGACTACTAAACCGCTTATCGGGTGGACAATTATGACTCTTCCTGCTACTGCGTTTAAGTCTCTTGCTCCTAATGAGTATACCGTAACACCATTTCGAACATATGCCCAACACACATACACGTATGTTTCTGGGTCTACATCAAATTCCAACGATGTAAAAGTTCTATTTGGTAAGCAGTATGTAACTGGAAGCGGGTTACGTGTACAAAACGATGAACACGAATTATATGATTCTATACGTCAATCGTTTTACTCAGCAATTCCATATGCTTCATACGGAATTCAATCTTCTTCATATGCACCAACGGGGTCTGTTTTTGTAATAACAGCAACACAAGACCTCGTTGGAGAAGAGATTAAGCCTGGTACATTTACTGTTTCTATCGGTACGTCATCATCGTATGATGATTCTACTGGAAACATATTTATATCACAATCTGGTGTTGGATACAACATCGGCAGAATCTTTTATGATAAAGGTATAGCTGTGATTAAGCCACTCACCGGAATTGCTGGTGGGGGAATTACAAATAATGGAATATGTATTGTAAGTGGAACTAACGTAAATATACAATTCACATCCTCTGTAAAGCTATTCGAACATTCGGTTAAAGTTAAGCTAAACCCAACAGACTTCTTATACTCGGTATATAATCCATCTTCTACAAAGAGTATGATTACTGGGTCATTTGAAACACCGTTGACGTTGATGGCTTCTCAAAGTTTATATCCTTATATTACTTCAATCGGGTTATATAATCAAGACAATGAATTGGTAGCGGTAGCGAAACTGTCGAATCCAATCCAACGCACAGATTACAGTATACAAACGTTTGTTGTTAAATTTGATACCTGAGGATTTTTATGTCATTACTAGACTTATACAACAGTTGGAATTTCAAGAACGGAAATACTTTAGGTACAAACAAGACTCCTAAAGAACAAACCGAAGGAAAAGTTGCGGTAGATTTTTTACCAAACACATATCAAGCAGAAGTTAAAAACCGTGACCCACACAACAAGACCGTCACCCAAGCATCAGCAGATGATGCAACAAATGGGACGTTCAACACCACTACGGCTTTCAAGTATTACAGTACCTTGGTTAACAGTCCGTTAAAAACATTCAAGTCTAAGGTAGTACATTTGTACAACGCACAAGGCACAGATTCTACTAAGTACGCAACGTCAAATCAAATCAGAAACACACCAGGCGCATTATACAATACAAACAGTTAATGTTATAAGAGGTTACGATGAAACCACGTAGTGCAAAAAATAAAGGTAAACGGTTACAAAATGCAGTACGCGATATGATTCTGGAAAATTTCACGCACTTAGAACCAGATGATGTCGTGTCAACGTTGATGGGTGATAGCGGTACGGATATCAAGTTATCTCCTGCGGCGCGGAAAGCGTTCCCATACTCCCCAGAATGTAAGAATCAAGAAAAGATGAACATTTGGGCTTCGTTGGAACAAGCAGAAACCAACACGAAAGAAGGTACAACTCCCGTATTGTTCTTTAAACGCAATAATACACCAATATACGCGGTCATTCCCGCAGAGCATTTTTTTCAACTAGTAAATAAAAAAACTGTTGAATAAACAACTTGACATATTACGAAAGAGAGGTTAGATTTCTATTATGAATCTAATCTCTCTTTTGTCGCAAATATTAGGTGATTATAAGCAGTTTGGGAACGGGGAACACTATTTCCAGTGCCCTTTTTGTCACAACCATAAGAGAAAATTTGCTATTAATTTATTAAAAAATGTTTTTCATTGTTGGCATTGTGGGGCAAAGGGACGTTCTTTAATAACACTATTTAAGAGACTGGACGTATCTCCTTCTCAAATGAAGGAACTGCGGTCGCTACTTTCCGATGACCAAGTACGAAACTATGTAGAATCCGCAGATGAAGTCACAGACTTGTATCTTCCGCCGGGATATAAACCGCTGTGGATACCTACCAAGAGCTTACATTACAAACACGCCTTGCGATATCTGACGAATAGAGGAATCAAGGGGTATGACATTATCCGCTACCAGATGGGATATACCATTGACGGTCCATATGCCAACCGTATCATTATTCCGTCATACGATAAAGACAATAAGTTGAACTACTTTATCGCTCGTAGTTTTTATGATGATGGGATGAAGTATAAGAATCCACCCGTATCAAAGAACGTGGTGATGTTTGAGAATCAAATTAATTGGAAGATGCCTGTGGTTCTCTGTGAAGGTGTGTTCGACGCGATTGCAATCCGTCGAAATGCTATACCACTCTTGGGTAAGTTTGTACCAAAAAAGTTGTTGAAAGAACTGGTCAAGAATAAAGTAAAAGATGTGTATGTTGTACTAGACGATGATGCATTGACAGATGCAAGAGAAATCGAACGAACGTTGAACGCTTATGAAATGAATGTCAAGCTGGTAAACCTTGACAAGAAAGACCCTTCGGAGTTAGGTTTCAAAGATACGTGGGAATGTATCGAGCGTGGGTCCGCAACAACATTTAAAGACTATATTGGTGGCAGGTTACAGAATATATGAGAATTGACGTATCATTTAACAAGTTACGAAAAATTGTACATACCGCAGATATTCACATCCGTCTATTCAAACGGCACGAAGAATATCGGGAAGCGTTCAATACCTTTTACGACCAACTCCGTCAGACGGATTTAACTGACGGGGTAATCGTCGTTGCTGGTGACATCCTTCATGCAAAGACCGATATGAGTCCAGAAATGGTGGAACTCGCATCAGAGTTTCTCCGCAATCTTGCCGATATCGCTCCTACATTTGTCATCGCAGGTAATCACGACCTCAATCTGTCCAATATGAATCGGTTGGATAGTCTGACGCCGATTATCAAGAATCTTAATCATTCCAACTTACATTATCTTAAGCACTCCGATATCTACCAAGTTGCTGACGTAGATTTCGCAGTATGTTCTATATTGGATGACCGTGAACAATGGCCGTCTGTCGAAGATTGTCGGAAGAACGCTCGGAAGATTGCGTTGTACCACGGACCTGTCCACGGGGCACAAACAGATGTTAAGTATGTTATTACCAACCGTCACGTAGATGTTACGGCATTCGAAGGATACGATATTGTCCTCCTTGGTGACATCCACAAGTATCAGATTCTTCAAGAAAGCAATCCCGTCATTGTATACTCCTCGTCACTCATTCAGCAGAACCACGGGGAAACGGTTAACAATCACGGATGGTGTTTGTGGAATGTGGAAGATTGTACACATACTTTCCATGAACTTCCGAACGCCTACGGGTATTACACGTTAGAACTCCAAGACGGAAAGATTAATTTCCCAACCGATATGCCAAAGAATGTCCGCCTTCTTTTATTTACGGGGACGGCAGATACGTCATTGGTCAAGAAGACCACTGCGGCACTACGGAAGCGGTATAACATCATTGAACTCAGTATCAACAAGAACCGATTCAATCAAGCAAGTAATATCAACCGTAAGGGGAATCACGTTACCACAGATGTCACAAACGTCAACACACAGAATACGCTGATTCAAGATTGGATTGAACGGAACCACGAAACCGTTGATGACGATTTGATGAAGAAGATTATTGGTATCAACAATACGTTGAACGCCCAAGTAAACCACGAAGACCAGTCTCGTAATATTCACTGTCGTCCGTTGAAGTTTACATTCTCCAATATGTTCTCATATGGGGAAAATAACGAGATTGATTTTGAGCATCTCCAAGGCATTCACGGCATCTTCGCATCAAACGCATCGGGAAAGAGTTCGTCAATGGACGCACTCATCTTCTGCTTGTACGACAAGACTCCACGTGCGTTCCGTGGTGACCACATTATGAATAATCGCCGTGACCAGTTCGAATGTGAATTGAAGTTTGAAATCAATCAAGAAATCTATTATATCCGCCGTATTGGTAATCGTAAGAAGGGTGGAGATGTCAAGGTAGATGTATCATTCTGGAAGGAGAATGCAGACGGAACCCACACTTCGTTGAACGGCGAAGACCGCAGGGATACTAATGCTAACATTCGTAACTATGTTGGTAGTTATGAAGATTTCGTATTGACCACGCTCAGTAGTCAGACGGGGAACGCACTCTTCATTGATAAGTCGCATTCTGAACGAAAGGACTTACTCATTCAGTTTATGGGGCTGAATGTGTTTGATAAGTTATTTGATGAGGCAAATGAAGAGAGTAAGGAGCTTACTGGTGCCTTGAAGAAGTTTAAGAAGATTGATTTCGGTCAACTTCTAGCAGAAACACAGACGAAACTTGAAGATACTAAAGTCAATCACCAACGTGTGGAAGAGCTCGTCAACGATATGAAAGAAGAACGTGATATGTTGGATGAGAAGTTACGGGATTGGCAGAGTCAAAAGCGTACTGTGCCAAATATCACATTAGATATTGACATATTACGTTCTGACCTTCAAAAAACAAATGCTTTAATTGTCAAGTATACCGAAGAAAAGTTGAAGGCAGAAGGACGATTAGAAGAAATCAACGATACTATCAGACAACAAACCCAAGAAGTCGTGGATGCTAATATCCCAGAACTTCGGAAGTCAGTTGAAGAGTATAATAAGTTATCTACTTTATTGAATAAGGGAACGTCAGCACTCAAACTCACTACCTCTAAGGTTTCTGAAAAAGAAAAGTTCAAGGGTAAATTGGAAAGTTACAAGTACAATCCAGATTGTAATGTCTGCATAGAAAACAATAAGTCCGTGATTGACGATATGGAACAAGTCACCCACGAACTGGTTGACCTGTATGAACTCCAAAGTAAGCAGGAAGAAGCGGTGGAACAAATCAAGGTTCAGATGGAACCGTTAGTTGAGAAGGTCAATCTTTGTACCAGTTACGAGAAGTTACAAACAGAAGTTCAACAACTCCAGAAGAAAGCGAGTGGAATTGAACTGGAAATCCAGAAGTTAATTACGACAATTGAAAAGTGTGACCGTAACAGAGAACAAGCTGAAAAGGATATTGAACTTTTCTTAACAAACGAAGAAAATATCAAGCACAATCTTGACATAGACGAACACATCAGTCACGTGGAATATGATATTACTATCAATAAAAAGGCTATGGACAAGTTGGAAAAGCAACTTCGGGAACTCCACGGAGAAATCAAGGTATTAGAAGCCTCCAAGACTGATATCCTCAATCAAATTAAGGAAGCCGAAGAACTGGAAGATACCTACGAGGCTTACAAGTACTATATGGAAGCGGTTGGTCGTGACGGTATTCCGTATGAACTGATGTCCCGTGCTATCCCAGCGATTGAGTCGGAAATCAACAATATCTTGACTCAGATTGTCGAATTCACGATTTCTCTGGAAGTGGACGGGAAGAACATTCTTGGAAAGTTGAACTACGACCACGAACGTATCTGGCCGTTGGAAAACTCTTCGGGAATGGAACGATTCATCAGTAGTCTCGCCATTCGGGTGGCATTACTGAACGCTTCTAACCTCCCGAAGCCCAACTTTATGATTATTGACGAAGGATTGGGTACCTTGGACCCAGAAAATCTCAGTGCGATGGGGACAATGATGGGTATTTTGAAGTCCCAATTCGATTTTATTATCCTTATCAGTCACTTGGACACCGCTCGGGATATGGTGGATAAGGTAATTGAAATCAAACGCGAGGACGGTTTCTCGTATATTAATGTCTAAATATACTATTTATATTGAGACTCTAGCCAGAAACCTATGCCAAAGACTAGAAAGACGTTACAATTAAAAAACTTAGCAAAATTCGATGTGTTGGTTGAAGATAGGTCAACCACCTCATCGTATTTTAGAGTAAATTTGCCACAAACCTTTACTGGTGGCAGAAATTCATTTTTATTAGCTGGTTCTCCATTTCTGAAGGCTGGGTCCACTATCCAAATAGAAATTTTGGACGCAAAGGGACAACCAATTTTTCAAAATCCAGTCCAAAAATATATACAAGGTAATTCTAGATTAGTATCTGTAGAAATTACAGAAAAGACTGCTCCTGGATTTGCTACAATCATTATTATGGGAATAGCTACCAGTTTTACAACGGGAGAAACTGTTCCGCCTAATTGGGAAAATTCATATAATGTCCGCTGGTCAACTAGAATTTTGGTCGAACCCAATTCAAGAAACACTTCGCCAATTATATTTTTAAATACTCCTAACGTATTATCGGAAGAAAAAAGATTATATAGTGTAGCAACGTCTTCATATGTATCGGCAAGTGCGTTAGTGACCGCAAGCCTAACACCATTGAAATATTCTAGTTTTCAAATCGGTTATTTGATTAAGGCTGAGTCGCCTACATCGTTCTCCGCAGATTATATCGGTGGGTATATTACTGGTTCATTACTAATAAATGGGGTAAGTGCAAGTCTGTACGTACCGATTAATGAAATCTTGAATGATACTACTGCGTTTAGTAGTGGTGAACTTATTAAAACATCGACTGGCGAAGTTATAGACTCATTGTATTTAAGAAGTGGTAACTATACAACTTCGGTACTAGGTGCATCAGCGGTAATATCGTCGTCCGCTAATTTGGTGTACAGTAAGTTAAGTACTACCGCAGTCAATATACCAGTTTCATACGCTAAACTTAGAGTTATCAATCTTAATACAGTTAGTGGTGAACCATTTAAGTTTAAAGTATCAAGTAAAGTTTCGACAAACATATCTGATTATAAATTTGTGGCAGACGCTCCAGTTGTCACCAATGATTTGTTAGTAACTAGCTCGATTCGCGGTGATTTATCTATCGGAGATTTTTACACTACACCGACCGCTTCCCAAAACTGGTATGCGGATTCATTAATATCCAGTAGTAATCCAGTATACACGGTATCTGGGTCAGCACCTTACTACAATTCATCGGTTACGTCTACTCCATTTTCATTGTCGGTCACTGATGACGTATTATTACGGTCGATTAGAGCAGATGTCCCGACATTTAATAATCAAGCGTTTTCTGGAAATGTTTCTGCTAGTGGGTATTTTATTGGTAATAAGCAATCTATCACACTATTCCCCACAACAGAATACACTCTTCAACTTGATGCATTCTATAAAAACTTCTCAGCATCGGTAAATTTAACTGGTGTAGAGCCAAAGATAGATATTTATATGGCAGGGGTTAATGGAACACGTGTTATTGACAATAATCCATTAGGACAAAAGATTGGTACGCTATCCGTAGTAACTGGAGCGGCGTCTCAACGATACCAGCAAACGCAGTTCAATTTCACACCGGCTATCGCTGTTGGTAGTCCAGTGGGTATTCGATTTGTAGTCAGTAATGGATTCTGGTATCTGTCTAATGTTTCATTAAAACCTGCATCGGATAAGCTATTCTCTCCCGATGAAGCACAAATATTGGTACCAAATACTGAATATTTTAACGAGTTACTAGAACATAAAGTAGAATTTTTTGATATCAACAATAATTCAACTGATGTCGCTGTATCTTCGATACCAACATTCTTTACTGGTTCGAATATCGACTTAGGTACTCTTCCATGAAATCATCAATAGATATTTTATTTGAACAAACGCAATCTGAACAGTTTCATATAAACGAGTTCAATAAGATGCTGCGTGTATTGGATGAAAAGAAACGAAAGCAATGCACCATTTACCCGACTGACTCTGGAAACCAAATTCGTAAAAAGTGTAAGCAAGCGAAAGTATGGGGATTACATTACGCTCCGGTCTGGGATAAATATATGAAAGATAACCCACCTGCAGAAATTCCAGCAAGTACTGATGGAGGAGCAGACGCAGGGGATGCTGGCGCAGCAGCGGCAGGTGGTGACGGGGCAGGTGTCGGTGAAATGAAAGGTTTAGCCGGGTCACGGTTTACATATCCTATGTCAAGTGGTCCAGACGACGATTATCAATTAAAACCAGTAGACGAAGCAGATTCCAGTACGGAACGTGTTCGTCGGTACTATCGTCGTCATCCAGAAAAGGTCAGAAAGTATTTGAAAGATACTGTAAAAGACCGTGTGGCCCGTAATCGTGACCGTGCTAAAGCAATCAAAAAGTACGGAAAGAAAAAGATGAAGAACCACGATGTGCATCATCCAAATGGCGCACAAAATGGTAATTGGAAGTTAGCCAAGAAGGACCACGGCCGTGATAAGAAAAATGAAAACTATGTCTATTTAGAGGAACTATTAGAAGGAAACGTTCCACATAGTAATTGGATTCTTATCAACGAAGGTGGTGCAGCAGGACATATGGCACATCCATATGAAGATGATGCATTATCCTTTACTGATGTTAAGGAAATGGTTCGTCGTGGGTTGGTCGGAGAACTAGACGCAGAAGAACCAGTAACCGAAAAACTTGACGGACAAAATATTATGTTCACGGTGAAGGATGGTCGTGTATACTTCGCCCGTAATAAGGGACAAGTCAAAAACAAAGGACAGAATGCATTAGATGTTGCCGGTATCCGTAATATGTTTGCGGGTCGTGGAAACATTGAAAAAGCATTTACTGGAGCAGCGGAAGATTTACAACGTGCCATAGACGCCCTCCCACCAGAACAACGTCAACAAATGTTTGCTGATGGGTCAAAGTTTATGAATGTTGAAATCGTATTCCCAGACACTAAAAATGTTATTCCATATGACAAGTCGGTACTGGTGTTTCACGGAACTGTTGAATATGATGATGCTGGAAATGAGATGGGTCGCTCGGTGTCCGATGGACGTACTTTGTCTGACCAACTCACCAAGGTAAATGCACAACAGCAGAAAACATTTGGTATTCAAGGACCAAAGACGATTAGTTTCAGTGATGCTCAGACAGTAGAAAACAAACAAGCATTAAAGGACATTGGTAGACGTATTGCTCGTTTACAAGAAGTGTATGATTTAGATGACAATTCTACTATTGAAGATTATAAACTTGCCTATTGGGAAGATAAATTAATAGAAATAACTCAACAGACCGGTGTAGAATTTAGTAAAGAAGAATTCGAAGGAATTACTCGTCGATGGGCATTAGGTGATAAGTCATTCAAGGTTAATGATATCCAAGACCCAGAAAAGAAGCGGTGGTTCCGTGAGTTTGAAGCAAAAGAATTGAAGCAAGCACAACAAGAAGCAACTCGTCCATTAGAGCAAATCTTTTTACAAACTGGTGCGTTGTCACTTCGTCGCGTCACGGACTTGTTATCCGCTAACAATCCAGAAGCAGCTGCAAAATTAAAACAAGAAGTATTAGATACAATAAAGCAAATACAAAAATCTGGTGATGCCGATAAACTTGCAGCATTACAAATTCAAATTGAACGATTAGAATCGGTAGGAATTGATAAAATCGTTCCATCTGAAGGTATGGTGTTTATGTATAATGGTAAACCTTATAAGTTTACTGGGGCATTCGCTCCTGTCAATCAAATTTTGGGTACGTTGAAGTTTGATAAAGGAAAGGCCGAATTAACCGGACCAGATAAAGACCAACGTACATCAGAAGAACCCCCTGTTGCTCCACCACAAGCATCTGGAAAACAACGAACGGTTGCGGTCTTTACTGGCAGATTCCAACCATTCCACTCGGGTCACTATAGTGTTTATGAACAGCTAGTCAAGCAATTCGGGAAGGAAAACGTCTTTATTGCAACCAGTAATAAGACAGAGGCAGGTAAGTCTCCTTTTGAATTTAAGGACAAAGAAGAAATTATGACCAGAATGTTTGACATTCCAGAAGATATGATTGTTCAGGTCAAGAATCCATACGCTCCAGTAGAAGTTCTACAATCATTACCAACTGGTACCACGTATGTCACTGCGGTCAGTCAAAAGGACGCAGACCGATTAAAGGGTGGAAAGTATTTTGAACCATATAATCCAGAAACATCAAAGTCTGGGTACGCGGATAAGGGATACTTTATTATCGCTCCAGAAATGCAACTTGATATCGACGGAAAAAATGTTAGTGGTACTCAACTTCGTGCAATCTTTGGTAACCCAAATATTACTGATGAAGTTAAACAAGAAATCTTTACCAAGGTATATAGAAAGTTTGACCAAGATGTATTTGATAAGATTGTAAAAACCACTACTAAATCAGAAGAAGAATTAAAAGTAACTAAGAAGTTTGGGCAAGAACCAGAAAAAACAAAAACAAAACCAGAAGCACCACCACCGCCAAGACAAAAGAAAGCTGTAGATGCAAATCGGTCAAATGACGTATCACAGTATCAGCCTGGCGAAACCTGGCAGACAACTGGTGGAAATTTTGGTGGAAAAAATAAGAAGGGACAAATTAAGTACTTCGGTACAGAAGAAAGAGCAAAGAAATTCGCAACCACGTGAGGTTATATGTTTAAGAATGAAGAAGCATTAAATGATGTTCGCAGAAAAGTCGCAGAAAAGTTAAAGAAAGACGGGGACAAATTAATATTTGGATGGCGGGGTGAACCCGAACCCACCAGAAAAGAAGGTGATGTTTGGGAAGATGTCAACGGTAAAAAGTGGACAATCAAGGGTGGTATCCGACAAAGTATTACAAAGTTGGACTCTGCAAAAACTCCTCACTGGTGTCCAAAGTGCAGTAAGCCAATGAACCACAGGTTTGACATTAAATTTTGGAGAATTCGTGGACATTGTTTTGATTGCAACATCAAAGTTGAAACTGAACTTCGTCGTCAAGGAAAGTGGCAGGAGTTTGAACATAAGACGTTATTAAGAAACTATGTAGCTAAGCTCAGAGATACGATTGCAGAACTTCAAGATTACCACGATACTGTCACAAAGCCAGAGTTTGTTAATGCTGACGAAACTAAGATTTTGATGATTGAAAAGTGGGATGTTGATATTGAAAAAGTAAAGTCTGACCTTCGGGCAGATATTGCTAACTTACAAAAAATGTTAGATGAAACTATTCAAGAATTTGGTACTGGAGAAGAAAATGAAGGTTAAACTATTAGTAATCTTTTTGATATTCGCCGGTGTGATGTATTGGCAAGATTCCACCAGCGACGATGCTATGGACAAGTATATTAAGGAATACAAAGCATTTCAAGCAAAGGCTGATTCTGTCACAGAATTAGCAGATAGTTTGAAAGAAGAAATTATAATTGCTGATAATGAATCCAGAGCAGCAGAAAGTCGAGCAAAGTTACTTGGTCGTCAAGTAAGTGCGTTAACAAACGAAACACTGAGTATGGAAGAACGAGCAGAAGTAATGAAAGAGACACTTCTTGAC
>Ga0181343_1000965_pt1 | contig 11800 bp, 22 predicted proteins | sample Su13VDMLBSD_FD_130110 | JGI IMG/M metagenome (GOLD analysis project Ga0181343, IMG submission 130110) | Freshwater viral communities from Lake Michigan, USA - Su13.VD.MLB.S.D | ecosystem: Environmental > Aquatic > Freshwater > Lake | place: USA: Michigan | collected 2013-07-15 | reverse complement strand
GGGCCTGCGGCGCGACATGGAACAGGAGTTTGCCGAGAAGGTCGCCGCCACGACGTTTCTCCGTAAAAGCGAAGACGTGCTCGACCTCCCGCCGCTGATGGTCGAGGACGTGCCGGTCGAACTGTCGCCGGCCGAGGCCGCGCTATACACCGAGGTCGAGCGAGAATTCTGCGCGGTGTGCGAGGCAGGCACCGTCACGCCGGCCAACGCGATGGTTGCTGTGCTGCGGCTTCAGCAGATTTGCGGCGGTTACGTCAAGTACGACGAGCAACTGGCGGCCAAGAGGATCGATGAGCGTCCGAGCAAGCAGGCGGCGCTAGAGGATCGGCTGGCCGACCTCTCCCCCGACGAGCAGGCGGTCGTGTTCTGCCGGTTTCGTTCCGACCTCGACTCCGGCATCGACGCAGCGAAGCGCGTTGGCCGCAGCGTCAGCGAACTGTCGGGTAGAATGAACGACTTTGCCGAATGGCAGGCCGGTCGGACGAATCTCCTCGTGGCGCAGATTGCCAGCGGCGGCGTGGGCGTAGACATGTCGATGTGCGCCTACGGTTTTTTTTATTCGCTGGGCTACAGCCTCGCGGAATACCTTCAGGCCGTCGCGCGGCTGCACCGCCCAGGCCAGACGAAGACCACGCATTTCTACCACCTAATCGCTACACTACCCAACGCGCGAAAGACCGTGGACGGTCGCGTCTATGAAGCCCTCTCCCAAAGAAAGGAAGTGATCGATGCTGTCATCGCAGGCTACCGAACCCGAGACAACGGGGTTGCAGGCGTACCTTTCTGAAATCGCAGAGATCGACCGCAAGACCCGCGAACTGGAAGACGAGGCCGACCGCCTGGGGAAGCGCCGCCAGCATCTGGAGCGGCTGGCGGTCGAGGAAATGCTGGAACAGCGGCTCGACGGCGTCCGCGTGGCAGGCCGCTCGTGGCGCGTCGAATACGACCACTCCATGAGCGTGAGTCAGGAGCGGCGAGATGCCGTGCTCGCGGCCGCCAAGGCCGAGGGCGTGGAGAAAGAGGTCGCGATGGTCAACACCGCGCGGCTCAAGGCCATCCTCAAGGAAAAGGCCAAGGCCGCCGGCAAGCCCGCGCACGCCGATCACTCCGCGGGAACGGCGTTTGAGGGGCTGGTTGGCGAGTTCGTTCAGCCACGCATCCGGCATGTGACCCTGCCGCGCAAGGACTAGCAGACGTGCCGGGCCGCGCGTTGCGGTGCCGGCGTTGATGGATCGGAAAGTACGCTCAAGGAGAAAATATGAGCACAGCAATCAGCACGGACGTGAAGCCCGTGGACTACCCGGCCTTGGCGGTCGGCAGCAGGCAGGCGGCGATCATCCAGGCCAACCTCGACGGAGAGCCGATGCGAGAGCAGGACTTGGTGCGGGTGCCGACGCCGGCCGGCGGCGCGACCAAGTGGAACGTGGACACGAACGGTAACGTCGAGAGCACCGACGAGTTGGTCGGCGTGCTCGTCGCCATTGGAAAGCGCGGGGTGCTGTGGCCGAAGGCCGACCCAAGCGACATGCGGCCCGTGATCGTGACGCACGACCTCATCATTGGCTACCGCGTGAGCGATGAGTTGGGTGAAATCGATCCCAAGAGCCTGGAGAAGTACCGCCTGGGTGACCGCAAGTACGATTGGACGGCGATCTCCACGTCGCCCGAGTTCGGCTGGGGCGCGGGAAAAGGGTCAGGTGCTGGCAAGAAGGTCAAGGAGAGCCGCGTGCTCGCGCTGCTGCGGCAGGGCGAGACATGGCCGATACTCGTGACCATCGGGCCGGGGTCGCTTGCGGTGTTTGAGCCGTTTCGCAAGCGGCTGCCGAACTTCCACTACGGATGCGTGGTGGGGCTGCGGCTTCAGAAGGTGAAGTCGAGCGGCGGCCAGCCGTACTCGCAGATTGTGCCGCGTCTCGTCGGCACGATCAGCGACGAGCAGGCCGAGGTGGCGCGGGCGACCTACACGGTGCCGCTCAAGGCCATGTTCAACGCGCCGCCGGCCGGCTCCCCGGTCGTCAGCCACGAGGACGAGTGACCTACCCGGCCGGGCCGGCGGCGGAAACCCGCCTTACGTCATCGGTGGCGGGCCGGTCGCCTAGCCGCGTCGTGGCGTCGTAACAGCGGAAGTTTGCCGAGGGCACTGGTGTCACCTTTCCCACCATCCCCGGCGAGCGAATGGCCTGCCGCGGGGCCGGCATGACGCCGGCCCCGCGGGGGCTTTTCCAACACACAAGGAGGTTCTCATGGCATACGAATGGAATCCTGACGTTCTCTTTCGCGCCGCCGCCCTGGCGATCAGCAAGGGCATCCACATCGCGCGGCTGTACGGCATCACACCAGAGGGTCACTGCACCTGCGCGAACCCCGACCACCGCGTCGGTGGGCCAGCCGAACTCCAGTGCGGCAAGCACCCTCGCGGCAAGGATTGGGCGAACCGCGCCGCCACCACCGAGGACGAAATCCTGGCGTGGCTGGAGGAGGGTATCCCGTTCAACATCGGCGCCGTGCTGGGGCCGCGCAGCGGCATCATCGACATGGAGTGGGACGACGAGAAGGCCAAGGCATACGCCGAGACTCTCGGCCTGACCGAGATCGAAACGCCGACCTATGTCTCCGGCCGATCAGAGCACCGACTGTTTTTGTGGGATGACAGGCTCTCCGGCTGCAAGGCGGTCGTGCATCCCGGCGGCCTGGAGGTTCGCCTGGGCACTGGCGAGAAAGCCAGCCAGAGCGTGCTGCCGCCGTCTTGGCATTGGTCTGGAATCCAGTACCGCTGGAAGCCGGGTTTTTCGATGGAGGAGTTGCCGTTTGCACCCCTGCCCGACGTGCTCCTGCGTGCCATCGTCAACGATGCCGACCTGTCTGCCGGCGGCAAGAACGCGGGCGGCGTGTCGTCGCGGGCCGTGCTCCACGGCGACGTGGGCAAGGGCAACAGGCATCCGTCGCTGCTCTCCTATGTCACCAGCAAGGTGTTCGCGCACCCCCGGTATCTGCGCGACAGCGTGCAGGCCGACATGCTGGTTGAGATCGGCTTGGTCAACGAGCACCGCTGCAAGCCGCCGAAGACCAGCGACGAGGTCAGGGCGATGTTCTACAGCGTGGTCGAGTACCGGCGAAAAATGGAGGCCCGCAGCGAGGACGTGCCGGAGGACGACGAGGAGATCGCCAAGGTCGCTGCGAAGATTGAGGAACGCGAGAACGAGACGCAGCAAGTGCCGGTCAGCGGCTACTCGCTCCAGGGGCTGAAGTGGGCGCCGGTCGAGGGCTGGCCGCCGGGCGAGTGGCTCCCCGGAGATTGGTCGATTCAGGTCGTCCACGGCGACCCGGCCGAGGTTGTGCTGTGCGTGCCGGCATGGAAGAACACGCCGTGCAAGGGCCGGGTGGCGTTCAACTTCAACGACTTTCGGTCTGCCAAACTGGTGGCGGCCAAGGTCTTTGAGGCCACCCGGCGTGTGATCCTCGACGGGGACGGCAAACTCTGGCAAGTCGTGTGGCGAGGCCAGGAAGGCAACAGCAAGCGGCCGCGGCTGGCGGGGCTGATTGAGAAACTGCTGCTCGCCAAGCAGAAGGAAGACGACATTCACGTCGGGGCGTCGAGCCTGCGGTACGCCACGCTCGCCGCGTACCTCCTAGAAGCCCTCGCGAGGGCCAAGCCGCCGTCCGAGGAGAAGCCGGAACCCGAGAAGTCAGGGAGGCCCAGGTGGGTCACCAGCCGGGAGTTGTGGCTGGGATGGGCCAAGACCTGGGAGGAGATCGGCCGGGCGCACGACGTGGCGGCCGGGGAGCGGCTGCGGATCAAGCGGATGCTCTGCGACCGCCTGGGGGTCAAGGACTTCGTGGAGAAGCGGCACACGTTCGGCGGCCACAAGCAGTCCTACGTCGTGTTCACGCCCGAGTGGGTCGAGGCCATCCAGCATCTGGCCGAGGGCGGCCTGGAGGCGTCGAAGCCCGCGGACGCAATTCCGCCTAATACGGGGATGAGCGAAAAAAATTGTGGCAAAAAAATCTGCCAAACGACGCGGCTTTAGCGGATTTTGACGTAAGTCGTTGCTAGTAAAGGAGATGCGTTGGACGGGAAAAAATGATTTGGACGGAGAATCGGCGTCCAAGCCTCATTTTTTCCACAAGTGAAGCGGTTTTTGTGGACGGAAAAAGTTTTTGATGAATCAAAAACAGCAAAAAAGCCCTATTTTGGAGATCAGCAAATGGACGGCGTGAAGGTGCTTCGGGCGATTGGCGGCGCGGGGACGGGAAAAACGCGGCTGATGATATCGACCGCCGAGAAGGCGTTGGCCCGACCCGAGGTGGGCGGCAACCCGTTCGCCATCGGGTTCTCCAGTTTCACCCGCGCGGCCAGGGCCGAGGCCGCCGGCCGAGCCGCCCAGGCGTGGGGCATGGCCCAAGCCGAACTGGAGCGCGACGGGTGGTTCAGGACGTGCCACAGCGTGGCCTACCGGCAGTTGGGCGTCAGCAAGGGGGAAGTGCTTGGCGGCAGCAAGGCCGACGACAAATGGGTGTCTGAAGCCTTGGGGAGCGACGTGGCGTATTCGGTGGAGGAGGACGGCGGATACGCGGTCTACACGGGCGACCCGGTGGCGGCGGCGGCGCTGAACTACTGGTCGCTGGCCCGGTCGATGGTCGTGCCCCTGCGGGAGATCGCGGAATCTGCCTACGAGTGGGAGGACGACGCTCCGTCCGCGGAGGAGGTGATCCGCCGCATTGAGATGTACGAGACGGCCAAGCGGCTCGACGGCCGCGTGGACTTCACCGACCTCCTCTGCCGGTTCGTTGGCGTGAGCAACGACCCGGCCGGCGGCCCCGACTTCGTCGCTCCCGAAGGGAAGGTGCCGGATGGGGTCGTGGGCTGGATTTTTGACGAGGCCCAGGACGCATCAAAACTCCTCGACATGGCCTGCCGGCGGCTCGTGTCTGGCGACTCGTGCAAGTGGGCGTGGATCGTGGGTGACCCGTTTCAAGTGCTCTACTCGTGGGCTGGGGCGTCGAGCGAGTTCTTCATGGGCTGGCCGGTCGTCAGGCAGGAGGTCATGCCGAAGTCCTACCGCTGCGCGGCCCCGATCCTCCAGTTGGGCGAGGATTGCCTTCAGCGACTCCACAAAGGCTACTGGAACAGAGGAATCGCGGCGGCCGACCATGACGGCGAGGTGGTCGAGAGCGGCAACTACGAAGACGATCTGAGCGACTTGACGCCCGACCGGGAGACGCTGGTAATCGCCAGGACGAACCGCAACGTCGGCAGGATCGCCAGCATCTTGGAGGACTGCGGCGTTCCGTTCCGCCGGATCAAGACCAAAGACGGCGCCCACAACGCCGACATCGGCATGGCGGGGCTGTGGAAGTTAGAGCACGGGCAGCACGCCACCCGCGAGGAGTGGACGCAGGCCATCGACCTCCTGCCGAGTCAGACGATCCGCCGCGAGGCCGGCGTCGAGCACAAGGAGACGCTGCTGGCCCGCGGGTCGAAGGCCCAGTGGAGTCGAGGGCTGGCCGAGCGGCACGACATTCTGTTCCCCGAGGACTTGGCCGGCGTCGGCGCGACCGAGCACCTCCGCGGCATGATCGCGGACGGCCGCTGGTGCGAACTGGTGGACGGCGGCATCAAGTGGCACCGGGCGGCCAAGAAGTTCGGCCTGGAAGTGGTCGCCAACCCGAAGATTCGGATTGGCACGATCCACGCGGCCAAGGGCATGGAGGCCGACAACGTGATCGTGCTCTCCAGCGTCGGCCGCCGCATCCGCGACGGGGAGGAGCGGAGCGATGAGCGGCACGACGAGGAGCGGCGGATCGAATACGTCGCCGTTACCAGGGCCAGGAAGCGGCTGGTGGTCGCGCACGACCCCCGCGAGAAGTACCGAATGGAATTGCCCCTCTGACGCAGGCTACCTAACCCCACAAAGGAGAGCGCCAATGCTGTTTGATATTTCGCCCGACGAGCCGCAGCCGAAGAAGAAGGGGGGAAAGTCCCGCGCGCGCGCGAAGGCCGCACCCCCTCCAGCCGAAGTCGTCGCACCCGTTTTGGCCCCTTATTTTATAGGGGAAAGGCCCATCCCGGCCCTTGGCACCGTCGATGGCGAGTACGTCTGCGCTGACGACTCGTGCGCGGCCGGCTCGCACGACATTCTCGCGGAGTTCGACGGCGAGTGGACGGTCGAGTGTGCGCTGTGCGGCACCCGGCAGCGAGTCGCCGCCATCCGCGACCACCTCAAGCCCAAGGGGGACGTGTTCGTCGTGTCCGACGGCCGGTTCGCTGGCATGACGTTGGACGAGATTAGCAGGCAGCCGCGAGGGCCGGAGTGGCTGGCCTGGGCCGTCGCGGAGCACCCCCGGCAGTTCGTCAGAGAGGCCGTCCAGAAACACGCATTGACCGTCGCCGGATAGCCCGTTAGGCTACCCACCACGCAAAAGGAGTTGCGACCATGCTCGTCATCACACGAAAAGCCGGTCAAAGGATTTGGATCGGGAACGACGTGGAGGTCACGGTCGGCCGTGTCCTGCCCGACGGCCGCGTGCGGCTGTGCATTACCGCACCCAAGCACGTCACGGTCGTCCGCGACGAACTGCTGACCCGAGCCGACGCGGCAGCGCGAGAGGAGAGGGTCGCCCGATGAGCAAGAAGAAGCCCGTACAGAAGCCCGCGACTACGCACGACGAGATCATGCGGCAGATCGCCGTCTTGGCGGCGAGGATTTCAGAGGTTGAAAGCGGCCTCGTCTCCGTTCGCCAGCACAGCGAGGTCGCTGTCGAGGAGATGATCCAGACGCGGGACACCTTCCGCGAGTTGCGATCATTCGTCAACGTCAAGTTCTTGCTGCTTGAGAAGCCGGCCAGCAAGCAGTCGTGGTTCTCGTGGCTGCGAGGCGCCGGGGCCGGGCGATGACAAACCTGTGGCTCAACGTATTCGCGGTGCTCGTGCTTGTCGGCGCTGTGTGCTACCTGACCCTCGTCCCCTACATGGATTGAGTAATCGCATGAAGCGGCCTCCAGAATTTCGCGTTGATGACGAGCAGTTCGTCATGGAGTGCATCGATGAATTGACGGCTCCGTATGTTGACGTGCGTATCGACACGATCCCGCAGGAGTCGGATGACGCCGACTATTCGGAACGCCCCGAGTTGCTCCGCAAGGCCGCCGCGTGGCTCGTGAAGGCCGCCGAGTGGCTGGAGCAGGAGCAGGCAAAATGTCTGTGATGATCCGCGAGGGCGACTGCATCGAACTGAACCCCGACTACGTCAGGCTGGCAGAGGAGCGGATGGCCGCCTGCGCATGAACCAAGCGGAGAAGGACGCCGCCCTGCGGCGACTGATGCTGGCAAATGAGGTTTTCCGCGACTTGCGAGTGTCTGTAGAGGACGCGGCCGAGATGGCAAAGCAAACCAACTCATCCGCACTCGCTTTCGCGGCGTTCCACCTGTCCGACTCTCTGCGAGCCTACGCCCACGAAATGACCAAGTACGTTCTGGAGGTCATCAATGAATGACTTCTCGTGGACTACCGCCGCGATGATTTTTGTGACCTACGTCGCCATCGACATGCTCTACGCATGGTACGTCATCTGCGTGGGCGAGCGACGGGCCGTCACGGCCGCGCTCCTGACCTCTGTCATCTACAGCCTGCTGGCGTTCGGCGTGGTCAGTTACTCGAAAAACATCTTCTACCTCGCGCCGCTCGCCAGCGGCGCGTTCGTCGGCACCTATGCGATGGTGCGGCTCAAGAAGGTGGGCCAGTGACAACAAACGACGAAGTTTTTACCGACGCCTGCGACGAATCGCTCGCTCGCCAGCGAGAACGATTTGCAGCGAAGTGTGCGCGAGCAGCCAAGGCAGCCAGGAAGAAGTTTGGCAAGTGGATTCCGATGGCGAAGCAGCGGCCGCCGGAGGCCAGGGTGCTGGTCGTGCGAGAGGTCGCCAACGGCAACCGCTACATCGATATGGCCTCGTGGTGGCACGACGACCCGTGCGGCCTGCCGGCCATCTCGTCGCTTCAGAACGTCACGCACTGGATGCCGCTGCCAGAGTTGCCGGAGGCCAGCAAATGAGCGACGAGGTGGAGCACGAGTGCGTGGGCGGCCCGCTCGACGGCGAAATGCGGTCGTTCGGCAGGCCAAATTGCATGACCGTCTGCGTGCCGGAGTGGAGCATGGGCGGCATCGTGAGTCACTATTACTGCTTGACCATTTCCGTCTGGCCGCAGGGGCAAAAGACGTGGTGGTCGTACCGAGGCACAAATCAAAACCGCATCAAGGACTACCCGGTCGTGGAACCCGCCTGGGAATGACGGCCGCGCGTGCGGTCGTGGATCGATGGACTCTGGAGACTCTGATATGCGACGGATCGCATTGTTTCTCGCCCTCGCCGTGACGTGCGGTGCGGCCCAGGCCGAACGCTACTACTCCCGCACGGTCGTGCGGACGAGTGCCCAGGACGACGCCAACGAGATGGCCCGCACTGGCTGCTTCCGCCACCGCGGCACATGCGGCTGCCGGGAGGGAATAGGTATGGGCAGCACGCCAGCCCAGGCCCTGGACAATTGCTGTTACAGCCGCGACAGCCGCTACGTCGTCCGCGAGCGGGCCGTGGCCCGCGGTGCGAACGGCCGGTGGTACGCCGTGACCCGGTACAGCAACTGACCAAGACATGCCTGTTCGCGGGGCACAGGACACACAAAACCCCGCCCTCAATACATCAGAGCGAGCCATGAACATCGACCAATTCGTCCGCACTGGCGCCATGACGTATGGCGAAGTGAAGGCGCTTGAGCACTTGATTCGCCGTGAGCAGGAGCCGTCGGCTCTCTCGCCGCTCGTCGTGACAGGCACCGTCATTTGCCTATGCCTGCTGTCGTTCGCGCTTGGCCTGTGGATTGGCGAGATGCAGGGGCTGATCATCGCAAAATGCGATACCGGAGGTTAGGTGATCGTGAGGAAGCAGGATTGGATAACGCTTGGAACGCAGCCGAATTGGATTGAGGCTGGGCGAATCATTACTAGGCTCGACCCGACAAAAAACCTCAAGCAAATGTCGCTGCGAGACATTGCCGAGTTTTTTTCATCAAGGGGAATCGCCGTGCCGCAGGGCGGCCGCGATCCGTCGCTTTCAATTACGGACGAAGAATACGCCGCGCTGACAGGCGGCATGAACTGACAAGAGAACCGTGACCGCCACCCGACAGGCGACCAAAATGCCCTCACAGCAAACCCTAGTCTCGTGGCTTCACGAGCACCCCAACCGCGTGATCATCATTCGCGCTGCCGGGCACCGGAACGAGGAGGGGCAGTGGAAGCCGCACGACCGACGTGCCGCCATCGTTTGCACGCACCGCGTGCCAGACGGCCGCAAGGTGATGACCACCGTGGAGGTTCTGGACGAACTGATGATTGAGCCGGAGGCCGGCAGTCACATTGTCAGAGAGGTCAAGATCGCGACCGAGAGACTGCTGTCGGGAGGCTCCAATCCCAAATGAGCCTCGACGTGCCAAACGTGACCCGCCGCGGATTCCTCGGCGCGATTGCCGCGTTCACGGCGGCCGTCGCTTCCGGCGTGCGGATGCCTGCCGGCATCGCCAAGTCACCTCCGCTGCCGGCGCAGTGTGATTTGCTCGCTATCCTCAAGGACTGTCGAGTCGAGTCCTACGCACACGAGTTCATCGTTGACTCCTACGCGCGGCTGAACGTCACTTACCGACACGCTCCGCACGAGCCTCGCACCACGCTGGATGACCTCGTGGACAAGGCCAGGGAGGGCCGCCTGCCAATCAGCGCTAGCGTGCAGACCCACATTGAGTCGATTGACGTGTCCGAATTCGGCTCCGCACAAGAGCGTGACGTTGTTCGTCCCGTCCACACCGTGGAGATTGTGTTCGCATGAAGACGACCAAGGAAACCTATCCTGCATCGGCTGGTTCTCAATGCGGAGACGCCGAAGTCATGCGGCTGCGACTCCAAGCGGCGCACGCCGAGGTCGAATTGCTCCGCACAGCCATCCGCCGCCTCGCGGATCAGGACGCCACACTGTCGGCGTGCGACGGTGCGGTGACGGTGACGATGGACGCCGCGCTCACCGACGAGGAGCGGGAGGCGGTGAAGTTGGCGGCTGAATGGTTCGCAGCGGTGCCTCTTGGCGACACGCTCCGCGCGTTGCTGGGGCGGCTGAGTGAGAACACGGAAGATCAACAGCCGCGAACAAAGGAGGCGGCAAACATGATGGACGTTGTGACCCGCATCAACCGATGGCTGGAGGGCGAGGACGCTACCGACGCAGACGAGACGCTGCATGACGCCCGCGACGAGATCGTCGCCCTTCGGGCGTTGTTGAAGAGGCAGAGCGAGTCTGCGAGCGAGGCGGTGCGGCTAATGAGCGACAACGCCAGCCGCTACGGATTCCTGCTTGGCGGGCTGGAGATGGTCGCGGCCGGGCATACGACGGCGGATAAGGTGCTGGCGGCGGCGAAGGCAAAATACGGTGACTGAGAACGCCAGCGATCAGCGGCCCGCGACCGCTGACTTACAATTCCGGCAGACGGCATCGCGGGTCCGCTGCATCGCGTGGTTCTCTCTTGGAGGAATAGATGAAGGCAAGCGTGAAACAGGACGAGACGGGCATCCAATGGGAAATCAAAGACGACGGGTCGGCTGAATATCAAAAGGCGGCCCAGTTGACGCGAGAGGTGAACGAGCGACAAGAGCATAGCCGCGAGGCGATGCGGCAACCGGGAGGCTCATTCATGCACTTTTTCCAAGGAGACGAGGCCGCCTTGCGGATCATCGTCAAGCAACAGCGGGCAGAGATTGAGCAACTCAAACGCGCCTTGCTTTCAGGCGAGGAGCGCACGGCGATAGATTGGGCTGCGACCGTTGCGGCGCAGCAATCGCAGGTTGCTATACACAAAACGCTTCGCAGGTTGCTGCGGCGATGGCAGCCAATGGCAGAGCCAGAGGCGGAAGGTTGATTGAGAGAACGCCAGCGATCTGCGGCGCAGTCCGCAGCATCGCTTGGTTAGCGACGGCTGCAACACTGGAGACTTTTGATATGCCATGCGACAGCAGTTACATGCAAGCCAACGGGCTGGAGATAAGGGTGAGTCAGGTGGCTTGTCTGCTTGACGAACTTGATGGCAAGGAAATCGACCAGCACCACTGGCGAGGCTACCACCCGCGCGTCTACAGCCAGCGGGTGGACGGCGACACGATGGTTGCGAAACTCTGCAAGCGGCTACAGTCCGTCGATGTGAAGGACTACAGCCTTGAGATGCAGATTTGGTGGCGAGATCACCAAGCAGCGGACAAGGCAAGGGTCAAGGCGGAACTGGCTGCGGCAGAGGACGCCAAGGCCAAGGCGGCAGCCATTGCAAAACTGACACAGCATGAACGGAAGTTGCTGGGGATTCGCTAACGCCAGCGATCAGCGGCTCGTCCGCTGCATCGCGTGGTTCTGTGAGCGTGGAGGAGACGACGATGGGCAACATTGCAAAAGACGAATGGGGCCGCATGGTGCGAGTCACCGGCTTTCGCGGCGGCTATCTGGTCTGCGAACGCATCGACAAGTACGGCCGAAAAACAGGCGGCATGGCGATGTATTGCGACATCGAACTCAAGCCTGCGAAGTTGTCGAAACGGCCAGCAAAGAAAGCGGCCTCGCGGAAAAGCAAGGCGAGCAAGTAGCCACAGAACACGCAGGATAAGCGGCGGCTCCGCCGTCCGCTTCATCCGCTGGTTCTGTGAGCGTAGAAAGGGAGACATGGACAACAACTGGCAACCAATCGAAACCGCACCAAAGGACGGCACCGAT
>Ga0181343_1000964_pt1 | contig 11807 bp, 12 predicted proteins | sample Su13VDMLBSD_FD_130110 | JGI IMG/M metagenome (GOLD analysis project Ga0181343, IMG submission 130110) | Freshwater viral communities from Lake Michigan, USA - Su13.VD.MLB.S.D | ecosystem: Environmental > Aquatic > Freshwater > Lake | place: USA: Michigan | collected 2013-07-15 | reverse complement strand
TCGGAGTCCAAGTCCCCTCCTCGTAGTCATCAAGGGCGTTGGCTGCTGCGGTGTCTGAATTAAAACAAAGTCCGTTCTTGGTGAAGGATGCTGCTACAAAGTCAGTTTCGTTTGCGTTGTCGCTTAATTTGATGCTCAACTTTGCAGCACGAGAATTGGCGTTTGCAGTATCTTTTGCAACACACAAAGCGGCAGCACCTAAAAATGAAACTCCCGAATTGAAAGGGCGGGCTAAAGTCAGAATTTCAACAGGAGTTCCTGAAACATTTTGTGCCGCTCCGTAAATAATTGATTTACCCGTTAAAGAGTTTACGTCAGTGTCTTGCCCAACTTGCAAAGAAACGGCAGGCGTACTCGTGCCGATGCCCACGTTAGCTGCGTTGGTGATAGTTAGTATTTCAGTATTAGCACCCGAATCAGTTCCAATTACAAAATTATTACTTGACCCCTGTGATGGATTACCAATATACCAAGTTAATATCCCTGTTTTTAATAAAGTAATTCTTGGTAATATCGCTTGTTTTAATTCTAATAAGCTTGATGGTGCAGTAGTACCAATTCCTACGTTGCCCGATGCGTCAATGCGAATACGCTCGGTTGCATTAGTAGCAATTTGAATATACGAGTTTTCTGCTTGCCATAGAAACGCTTGACTCTCAACACCAATACCAACCTCAAAACCATTATTACCCGAAGCCGTAGATGTTAATCGTAAAACACCTTCAGTTCCGTTAACGTGCAAGGGTCTTTGAGGAGCATCCGTACCGATACCTACGAGGCCTGCGGAGGTGATGCGCATACGCTCGGTATACGATGATGGAATTCCACTATCTGTATTAAAGTTACCCGCACCGCTTTCAAAAACCAAAGCCCCCGAAGATGCTGCGTTGACATAGCTTCTGAAAAAAGTTGTTGCAGCAGTAGCTGACGAATTGTAAGCAGCTTGCGTTATATAACCGCTATTATTTCCGTTAGATGCTATTCTAAATTGTCTTGGAGTAGCATCATAATTTGCGCTTGCCCAATCTAAACCTAAAAACGAATCTCCACCATAAACGTGCAACTTTGAAGCAGGCGTAGCCGTTCCGATGCCTACGTTGCCTGCGGAGCTGATGCGCATCTTCTCCGAAAAACTTACTCCATTAGCACGATTCAAAAATGAAAGTGCAGTTGCGTAGTTGCCTAAAGTAGCGTTTTCTTTTACCGCCTGAACACAAGCTCCATCAACATATTGAGCAGTGTCGTATTGATAGCCAAGCATCAATCCTGCACCAACACTTGCGGCAGGTGAACTCGTATCAAAAGTTCGGATTGTAGCACGAGCAGGTGAACTTTCTAAAGGCACACCATTGATTTGAATAGGGGCGTTTGGCGAACTCGTGCCGATGCCTACGTTGCCTGAACCTAAAATTGTTAAAGCCTCAACAGGAGTTCCTGCGGTCTTCGTTCTGAAATATATATTGCCACTATTGTTGTTGTACAAGTTGTCAATATATAGGTACCCTGCATTGTCATCGTAAGCAATGCTTCCACGATAAGTACTCGTTTGACCTATCAAAATTTGACCACTTGATGCTGAAGCAGTACCGATACTTGAGCCACCACGAACAACCAAGCCTGCGGTTGAAGTTAACGCACTAACAACATCTAATTTAGCAGAAGGCGAACTTGTGCCGATGCCTACGAGGCCTGCGGAGGTGATTCGCATTCGCTCGGCACTACCTGCTTCAAAAGCAATGTCAGCATTATCTGCAAGAGTAATTGAATTGCTGAAAGCATCATCACCAATAGAAAGTCCTGCACTACCGCCACGAACATACAAGAAGTTGTTAGTGGCAAAATGACAAAGGCTTGCCGCATCAGTAATCAAAGTAGCAGAGGTATTGACCTTCACACCACGACTTGACAAAGCAAGAGCCGAGTCATTACCCAAGCCATCGGTCAAGGTTTTGAGGCTTGTTCCAATCGGCCCGTTATCCGTAATTTTGATCAGCGCATCATACGTGTCCCTGATCTCTAATCCTGTTAGTGGTGTTCCCATTTCTTATTTTTTACAAATTCCAAATATCAGTAGAGGTGCTCCAGATCTGACGGCTCGTGTTCCAGAATATCTCGATGTACGTGTTGAGCGTCTGGCCCAACCGGTTGAACATCTGCATTCCAAGCCCAAGCATATCTTAAGCAATGTAAGCTAAAACGGAACCTGAAGAACAGGCTACGCTAGTGAATAGACCATAAACAGCAGTACCAGCCAAGATCGTCTCGCTGGTGAGTGAGTCTCCATTTACTGCAGTAAGTGTAACGGTGGAATCCTGAAGGGCGTATACTACGCGGTATTCCTCGCCAGCAACGGGGCTGAAGCTAGAGGTGATCTTGCGGAATCCCTTTTGTCCGAAGGCCGCCAACTGGAAGTTGGGGGTCGATGTGATGTTTGAGTAAGACAATTTGAAAAGAGTAAATGGTTAAACGAAAGTCTTATCTGAGTACAAAGGTAGCTATTGATTCAATATGATGTCAACGATGTCTTCCTCTCCCTGAAGGTCTTCCTTCTTGAGTTCGGGACGCTCTCCCTTGCGCTGGGCGATAAGTTTGCTCTGGGCAACAGCTTGTTCTTTAATGCGTTGGTCCTTGCGGTTCTCCGCCTCCTGCTCAGCATTCTGACGTACGCCAGACTCGATCTGCTGCTCGGCAATACCGAAGCGACCCTGAAGTTCTGCGAGCTGCATCTTTAGGCTATACTCTACCTGAAGAAGCTGTGCCTTTGCCTCAGCCTCCAGCTGGATCTTCTGAGCTTCTAGTTGTGCCTTCATCTGCTCCTCCTGCATCTTAGACTGGGAAGTCACCTGAGCTACCTGAGCATTGGCCTGCGCTTGGAACTGAGAGTTCTGCTGGGCCTGCTCCTGACGCATCTTCATACGCTTCTTGCGGCGAACAATAAGCAAGCGTTCAGCTTGATCAACATCTTTAAGCTGACGGATAGCCATAGCATCCTCGATGTCCAGCTCACCAGCAGCAATAGATGCCTGAATGTTCTGCTCAAGGTACATACGGTCTACCTCATTCATATCGGTAACTACACGCACGCCGAAGTTGTACATAGGCAACTTGGCAAAGCTGGTCAACACAGCCATATTCTCACGGCCAATAGCCGTCTCGTACGCACGGTACAGAATAGACTTCGGAGGAAGGATCTGCAGACACTTAACGATGTCCTCACAAACGCGGCGATACAGCACCATCGAAGCATTCGTAATGTCGTACAGTGCGTTATTGGCTGCAGCGAGCTGCTGCTGGCGTACGCCCACAAGCTGCTCTCCCTTTGGGCTAGACCCGTCCATCACCTCGTTGATTCCCGTAGCATCACGGATCATACGCAGGGCGTGGTTGTAGATGGTGATCAGCTCGTTGATGTTGCGGATGGCATTATCAAGCGGGCGGATCGGAGGATTCTGGAAGCTGCCATCTGGGTTCTTTGAGCGGTAGTAGAATACACCAGTCTGCTCGTAGATGTCTTGAATGTCCAGAGGCTGGAGCTCTCCACCACGACCGAGCTGTACGTTCTCCAGTCCCTCGATGTCTACAATCAATCCATCAGGCTTGGCCTTAGCGATGGACTGCTGAAGCTTCAGGTGGGTGATCTGGATCTGGTCAGCAAATCCAATAACAGAACTTACCATTGACTTCGGGATCATCCGGCGGATGTTGGTAGCCACAACGCTGTAGCTCATCCGCGTGCGTGTTAGGTCGTGTACGTTCTTCGGGATGTTCTTCTTAACGCCATAGTCAAAGATGTACTCGGTGCCCAAGATAAACTTACCGCCGTAGAGCGTTTGGTTTTGCATATAGACAGCCTCACGGTCGTAGACGCTCTGCTGAGGGGCATTGTACTTGTGGCCCTTGTAGTAGAAACCTACGTTGCCAAAGCGAGACTCCTTCTTCTCGAAGATGATATTGTCAACACTGACGAACTCAAAGTCCATCACGTCGATCGTGTACTCGTCGTAGCCGTAGTAGTAGCGTTCCATACCCACGTCGTACTGTGAGTTCATAAAGCGGTTGGGGTCGTTACCGAATCGGTTCATCACTGTACGAGCCATATTCTCGTACTGAGCTTCGGTGAACTGGTCACCAGCAAGGCGCTTGAGCTCTGCGATGCTCATACGCTTGATGTGTCCTGCGTAGGTGATGTCGCTGAAGCTTGGGTCGTCGGTGAAGCTGTGGATGAAATATGCAGGATCTACATATTCCTCTACGATCCCGTAGTTAGGATCGTTGCTGCGCTTGACAACAGCCATACCGCAGGTAACGAGGTCCTCCACATTGCGGCGGAAGATGCGCTCGTCGAAGTCGTTCCAGCTGAGGGTGAGGTTCGTTCCGATCTGTGCAGCGATCTCAGCAGCTGTCTTGATGTTGGTCTCAAGGAAGATCTCCGCCTCCTCAGCAGTGTCTGGCAAAGCATCGGGGTCAACAGCAGTCTTAAGACCGCTGGCCTTAGCCTCTACAAGTACGTCCTTGTTTTCGATAAAGATCTTTACCTTGTTCTTCTCGATGTCCTTCTCGCTGCGGCTAAGTGGATCAATAGCCTCGAGGTTGGGGTAGAAGTTAGCAGAGAGGATCTTGTTTACTACAATCTTAACGAACTTAGGAACGATGGGCACCGGCGTCCAGTCGAGGTTCACCAGCGATCCATCACCGTTGTTGGGGTCCAGCGAGGTAAGGATCTGCTTATAGATAGAGGTGTCCTGCGTTCCGTTGGCGTAGTCTCGTGAGATCTCGAACTCTTTCCAGCGCTTGCTGTAGAGAGAGCCCTCCCACTGAGCGCTTCCCCACTGTCCGTAGATAGCCTTAGCATACTGAAGGCCATAGGCTTTGCTGACCTTAATGTCGTGTGATGCTAGCGGATCGGGAAACGTAGAGTCGTATCCGTCGCTTTTAACTGAGTATTGATCCATTTATCGCAGTTTATGCACAAAGGTACAAGTTATATCAGCGCGTAATTTCCTTGCCCTTACGGAAGAAAACCTTCTCGCTGAAGTTCGTTTTCTTCTCCTGTTTCACCTGCTTCTGTGCTGCAAGAAGTGCTAGTCCCGAGGAGATCGTCAAGTCAAACTTTGTTCGGTCATCGATTTTGAAGTTGATCCAGTCCTCCAGCGTTCTGTTGAAGTACATCCTCCCGAAGTTACCTGTCTCGTTGTGGATGCCTACGTGGTCGTGGATGTATGCCTCGATAGCCTGAGCGTGAGCCTGAATAACGTCTTGGCTGTTGGACGGGATACCTTTGGTCTTCACGCTTGTCTTAGCGGTAGAGGTGGCAAGGTGAGCAGGACGCTCCATCAAATACTCGTCGTAACCTCTTGATTCAAAGTATCTAGCAATACCATACTTGTTATTCTCTATCAGCACAGGATATCCGTAGAATACTGCAGCCATCAGCACATCCTCGTAGAAAATCTTTGCAAGTGGCGGACGACTAGCGTATTCCGCTACAAACATATTTGCTGGATGCTCCATCGAAAACTTATTGTAGATATGGCAAGCACCTTTTGATGCACGGTTGTCGACCGTAGCATCAAGGTCGTATGAGTCAACCCCCATAACTCCGAATGCAGCATTTGGAGCAACCAGCTTGTTGTTCTCTGTCTTTCGTTTGTTTCGAATATCAAGTGGCGCTAGCCAAGATACTCTCCACCTTCCATTGGGATCAGGAGCAAAGACAACCTCCGTATCCTGCTTGCCGTCCTTCCATTGGAAGTTACCGATGATAACAGGATTAGGATACAGCTCCTCGTTGTACTGGATCTGCTCGTAGATCTTCTGGATGTTAAACAGCGAAGATTTCGTTGAGTCTCGGAACGCCTCGTCCTCCGTGAATGGGAACTGGCGAATGATCTCGTTTAGTTCATAGCTGTTGTTCTGCTGGCCCTTGCGCTCGTTCTTTAGGAACGTCCTTGCACCAATAGAAGTGAACGTGCCGTCCTCGGTCATCACCGGCTCCGCTGGATCATCAATGATTGGCATACCGTACTGGTCAAAGAATCCTTCGAGCGCTTCGTAGGCTGGGATGAAGATCTTGTACAGGCCGCTCTTGGTACGTCCATTCTCGTTGCGGTCGTTAGGATCCGAGTCGTAGTACAAGTCTCGGAACTCACGGCCACCTTTGTCCAGCGGGTTCACCGTAGACCCGACCATCGCCTTTCCAATAACCCTACGTCCAACGAGCAAACAGGTTCTGTGGATACGCCACACCTCTCGTATGTCATTAGGATTCAGCCACTTACCAGCCTCATCAAGAAAAAGCATATGGGTCTTGCTACCGTCGTATGCGTTGTTGGTTGTGTTCTTCCAGTTGATGATGGTGTCAAGGGCTTCTCCTCGCTGAGAGGTCTTGTTCTTCTTGGTGATCCTTTTTGCTGGCTCACGGAACGCTAGCTCCATCCGCGGGTTAGTGGTACCGTCGATGATTGGCTTGAGGAAGAAGGGATAGCTCCTGAAGATAGGTACGATCTTAGATCCAAACACTGCTTCCTGAGCGTCCGTACCTGTCTTGCTCATAATCCCCAACAGCTTATCTGTCACCTGAGAGCCTTCGTCCACCAGTGTAGCCGCACTCATATTGGTATATCCAGAGCGTCGACACTTGGTGTATATCTGGCCAAGACACCGAGGATCAGCCTCGCACGCCGCAAAGTGTGTGAACAGCTTTCTCTGGAAGTCTAGATAGCCCGGATAGCCTATATCAATTTTGCTCCACTGAAGGAACATATAGTGGTGGCCCGTGATGTACGTAGGCTCACCCTTATTCATAAACCACAGACCTTCTCTCCTGCGGCGGAACTCCTCCTCGATGTATGGGTTCCATTTCTGTTGGAACTCGCGTGGCGCTTCGTACCAGTCGTCCATCGTCTGGATCTGGGACAGCTCCTTTGGCAATTCAAATCTTTGCCACTTTTGGTTCACTATTGGTAAACTTTTGAATAGGATATCGTCCGGCATCTCTGGCAACTGAATCAGAATAGACTCAATCTCAACGATGGGACCATCCGACCCATTGGGGCAGATGTTCACCACTTCCTTGCCGTCTATCATCTTCAGCCCAGCCATCAGAACTTGTTTAGATCCTTTACCTTGATGGAGTAGTTGTCTGTCTTAAAGACAAAGCCGTTGACATCAATGTCTCCCTTCTTGTAAAAGGTGGACCTGCTGTAGAAGTCTCCCTTAGATATGTAGCCAAGTATATAGGCAACGTCTTTCTTTTCAGAGACCCTAGCGAACACATAGTAGTCACACTTCTGTTTTGTGTTAAAAGCGGCAACGCTGCACAGATAGTCGTCCTTTGGAACGACGGTCGTCCTCTTTGTCTTCACGTCAATCTTCTTTCCAGAGACAATCATATCGTAGTCAAATGTGCTCTTGAAGTCAACGACTCTGTTCTTAGACTTAAGGTACTTCTCAAGGGCTACCTCACCAATGGCTCCGTATATGTTGCTCTTTCCTTCCATTACGGAATTATTCAAACACTCAAAGCTATAAAGCTTTTCAGCATTTTCTAAATCAACAGTTGTAATATCTACTACAATCATTTCTTTGCCATCCGCTCTGCGAATCCTCCCTTAAAGTCTTTCTCCTGTTCGAAGGCACCACCAGATTCCTCGAGGTCACCGATAAGCTGTTCTAGCTTCTGGCGCTCTACGATCAGCTCCTTGCACGCAAGGGCCGTATCCTTCAGCGCGCTAAGCTCCGCCTTGCGAGCAGAGCCAGTGAGTTCTGGATCGACGGGCTTCTTGAGCTCCTCGGTCATATTGTGGATGGCCTGCTCCATAGCCTCGATGAGGTTCTTGGCCGCCTGAGCTGTGGTGAACTTTACTCCTTTACGCATAGCAGGTGGTGGATTTGCATACGCCACAGCTTGCGTCCGTTGATGTCCATCTCGTAGTCAGCATCCTTGGCGAAGTGAACAACGTCACCAACAGCAAGACCTTCTGACTCGAGCCACTGGCTTCCGTAGACGATACGCCCCCAGCGCTTCTCTGGCTCCTTGAAGGTAACTAATTCGATAACATCGCTCTTTAGTTCGGGCTCTACATCTACAGGCTCCAAGAACACCCAGTCAGCTACAGCCAACAGCGTGCCGTCCGGCTTCTCGATTAGGTAGGCTTGGTTTCCCTGACCTCCAAACGGATCGTAGTTGACGCGGTAGATCTTCTCCTTTGGATCAACAACCTGATTGTCGTTAAGGGCTACGTGGTGGTGGTGAAACACATAGTCTCCAACCTCAAGTTCTGACTTGAACTTAGCAGGAACACCAACGACTTTAGCCTTCATCGTGCGATGCTGGAACTCGTTAAACTTGGTGTCTACGTAGATCTCGGTCTCTCCGACCTTCATTGTCTCGTTGACAGCCGACGGGATATGTACAAAGATGTGGTACAATGGATTCATATAAATTTAAATTAAAGTTGTAAGTCGGTTACAATTAGAAATTGCAATCGTACTCTATGATGACAGGCATCGACTCAATAGACTTCCACAGCATAATGCTGTTGTCTTTCTTGAGGTATATAAGGTAGCGGCGTTCTCCGTGGTTGTGGAGGTGTGATCCATCAAGGACAATGGAGTCTATTTCTCCTTCACCTGCCCGCTGCCCCACGTAGTACGCGAGGGCTTTAAGCGGATCAGTGCCCGCAATAATTTTACGAATGAGGTCCATTTCATTTTAATTTAGATTTATCCAGAAGTCTGGGTCCGACGTGTCGTCTCCTTCACTGTCTTCGTCATCCTCCGTGTATGATGCTGCAAGATACATCAGTAATGAATTCATTTCTTGCTGAGACTCTACGTCGATCGTTGAGATAGACTCAACTACGTTCTTGTTGTCCTGTTCGCCAGTGACAAGGCCAACAGTTCCAACCATCATAAAGTCATCGTAGAGGCCAAGGTCTTTGGCTTTCTCTGAGATTTCTTCAAAGCTGTTGCGCGCAAAGATGAACAGCTCTACTCGAGCTTCTTCTTTGGTCATTATACAATGTAGAAGTTACGTTCGGTAACAAGGAAGAAGTAGGTAGATCCCGTTGAGTTTGTAGCTGTAACGAGGATGCTGTTCCCACTAAGTGTTGCGCCTAGCGTAAGTGATGATGATGTAGACGCTCCGTTAGAAACGTGGATAGTATCAGTAACCGTCGCTGTTCCCGTAGATGGATTTACAACAACGTAGAGCGTTCCGATGCGGGTGCGATCACGAGAACTGTTGTATGCGAAGTACTCCATAATAAGCATCTTCTCCTCTCCGCTAAGATCGAAGTTAAACAGTGTAGCTCCTGTTGCTCCATTGGCTACAGATGACTTTCGGCTTCGGAAACTGGTTCCAGAGTCTGCCGCGGTTGGTGTAACGATAAGTTTGTCTCCACTGAAGGCCAAGATCTCAGCACCAGCGGTATCGTAGAAGTTAAGTTTAGAACTTCCACCGAGCGAACCTCCGTTATTATAGACAATGTTGTTGTCCGTTCCGGCGGTAACCGTTACGTTGGCTCCAATGTATTGAGTAAGATCTTCAAGAGTGATGTACTTGTAAACAGTAGCAGTAGCATCGTAGATAAGGAACGTGTCAGCAGTTGCAGCTGTTGACTCAGTAAGCTGAGAAAGCGTAGTCGGTGCGCTGATGGAGATTACGTTGCTTGCGATTGCAAGTGGTGCAGTAGGCGTAAGGCTAGCACCGCTGGTAAATGCAGCAGAGCCAAGAGTCCGCTTTACGATGTTATTGCTAGCGTCAAGAAACAACGCTGAAGTTTCCGTAGATCCAGTCGTAGGAGCCTCACTAAAAGCAAGCGTTCCGTTAACCTCAACCTTTACCGTCGACAGCTTAAGGGCAGTGTCATTACCAGCACCATCCTCGATCACCTTCGTGGTGGAGGTGGCTGATCCACTCTCTAGCTTCAGGAGAGAAGGATACGCATCTTTTACGCGCTGACCGCTAAGTGTTCCCATATTATTTACTTTTGCTACAAAGATACAATTTACTTCATTGGCTAAAAAATTCAAAAAGAAGGACGACCTCAAGTTCAGGGACTTCGCCTACCGCGACAATCGCGGTGACCTATCCTACAAGCACGTATGGCACGCCGATCGCTACATCAAGCAGCACTACGGACTCCAGCCTATGTATGTGCAGTTCCTTATCTATGCTTACGATCTGGAGTTCTTCACCATCGAATGGATGGCTAAACAGCTAAGTAAGTCCTACAACCAGACAAAGGACTGGCTGACGGTCAGGATGCGAAAGAAAGGATTGCTGTTTGACTACTTCTCTGCTGAGGACATCAACATCCACAAGGATACGTCTATGTGGTTTCGTCAGGAGAACAGGTGGAACTACCGCAAGCGCTATGCTTTGACTCAGGAAGGTAGGATGATTGCAGACAGGTGGAAGGCGATAGCCTCTGGAAAGGAGAAGATAGATCTAGACTACCACCCAACAGCTGAGAACTTTGAGATACCCGACAAGAAGGAAGGGCTTCCTATTGGAGGGAAGCTTAAGAAAAGAATAAGGGGGCACGAAAATACCCCCTTAGGAAAGAAGCTGATAGCTAAGGCTATCGAGAATGGGATTGATATAAGCGGAATTTTGCCTCCTTCGAAGCACCAGCGTGGGGAGTAAACTTACCGTCCTTGTCCGGCATCAGGTAGTAACGACCTTTCTCCATCATCCAGTGATGACCTTCTGGTGCGTCTACCATCTTATGTGTTTCTTTCTTCTTAGCTTTCATTGCTTAGTTTGTTTAGCAATTGGAAGTTCTTAACTCCAACAGCAATACGATCCTTGCTTACGCGCTTTACACCGTTGGTGTTTGCTACTCGCTTTTTTGCTGACTGTGCCATTGCTTTACGATGAAGCTTGTTAAGCTGTTGATGGAGTCGTGGAAGATCACACGATCGTAGATACCGTTGAAGTAGTCCAAGTAATGATCACGAGGGACTGCGGCCCACTGGTCCCGATAGGGACTGTAGTGGAACACGTAATCAATCAGTACCTCATTCCTCATCGTCTCCGTAGTAGCAGGCTTTGATCTTGTAGTGGGTAGGCATCATAGCTCCAGCCTTGACAGCAGCCTTGATCTGGGCAACAGCCTCCTCGAGGGTGGGAGCCTTGACCATAGCCATCTGTCCCATTTCCTCCATCTTACCTCCGTAGTTGTACTTCTTTGCTTTCATAGCTGTTTACTTTTTAGACAGTTTCTTTAATGTGATGGCAAGACGAGCACGCTGGCCAAGCTTTCCTTTCTCCTTGGCGGCCTCCTTGAGCTTAGCCATAGGGATCTTCTTGTCCATAGCAACGCCAAGCTGCTTGTGGAGCGTTCCGGGCTTATGCTTAGCAAGTGCCTTCTGGATCCACTTCTTCTCCATCTTACTTATTCTTAAGCATCTTGAAGTCAATAGAAGAAATCTTTCCGTCCTTGTTGGCGTCAAGCTTTACCTGACCACCCTTCAAGTACTTCATCATTCCTCCCTTAGAGTACTTCTTCATCATACCACCTTTACCGTAGTATCCGTCTACGTTCATCTTACCACCACCCATCATCTTCTTGACGGGCTTCTTGGCTACCATCAGACCTTTTGACTTGAGCTCACGATCGAATGCAGGAACAGCATCGGGATCAGAAGCCATCAGCTCCTTACGCATCTCGTTGAGGTTCTCGATCTCACGAGCACGAGCAGCAGCGTTGAACTTATCGTCAGCCGTCATAGGCATCTTCTTCTTAGGATCCGGAACGATTGGCATCTTGCCACCTTTCTGGTAAACAGTCATCTTAGCT
>Ga0181343_1000962_pt1 | contig 11816 bp, 4 predicted proteins | sample Su13VDMLBSD_FD_130110 | JGI IMG/M metagenome (GOLD analysis project Ga0181343, IMG submission 130110) | Freshwater viral communities from Lake Michigan, USA - Su13.VD.MLB.S.D | ecosystem: Environmental > Aquatic > Freshwater > Lake | place: USA: Michigan | collected 2013-07-15 | reverse complement strand
GGCCGCCGCAAGAACCTCAAGGCGCTGGACCCCCGGCGCTGGGGCGACAACGCCACGATCCTGACCCGCGAGGAGCGCAACGCCGTCGAGAACGACGACGTGCCCCGCCGCACCTACTACGGCGTCGACGTCGGCCAGCCGTGGGGCTACGAGCGCGAGGACGGCCTTGGCCCCCACCGCTACACCGCCCGTGTCGACGTCGACCGGCTGTATGACTTCGACGCCGACCCCGATGGCCTGAAGGCCAAGGTGGTCGAGCTGGTCGAGAGCGGCGAGTGGGGAACGGGCGAGCGGGGCTCGGCCTATGAGCGCGTGATCGCCGACGCCGGGTACGCTGGCTACTGGAGCCGCCACGCCAACCTGAAGATGGTGGCCGTGGTCTTCGAGCGGCTGGCGGCCGACTACCAGGGCAACGGCGAGGCGACCTTCTACCAGGAGGACGTGTTCTACAGCGGGCTGGGCCGGGCCGTCGAGCAGGCGCAGACCAAGCGCGCCCCGGCCGAGCAATGGGCCGCGACCCTGAAGAAGACCCCCGGCGTCAAGGCCGAGGAGCTGGAATGGTCGGGCGTGCTCGACTGGCTGGCCGGGCTGGAGGGGCCGGTCGAGCGCGAGGCGCTGTTGGCGTTTGTCAACGCGAACGGGGTGGCGGTCGAGGTGCTGGAGCTGGGCCACCCTTACTCTGACGCCGAACAGATCACCGAGAACGTCGACGGAACCTACAGCGTGCGGACGTTCGGCAATGACCGGGTCGACGCCATCGACTACGAGACGCGCGAGGAGGCCGAGGAGGCTATCGCGGCCTTTGAAGGCCTGCGCCCGCAATTCTCTCGCTACAAGCTCCCCGGCGCTGACGACACCTACCGCGAAATCCTGTTCCGCCTGCCGAACATCGACGGCCCCTCGACCCACTGGGATCAGGACAACGTGGTCGCCCACGCGCGGATCACCACGCGCCTAGACGCCGAAGGCAACCCCGTCCTGTTCGTCGAGGAGGTGCAGAGCGACTGGCACCAGAAGGGGCGGGACGAGGGCTACAAAAGCGAGGTCAGCGCGGAAGCCCGTGCGGAGGCCGAGGAGAATTACCGGGTCGCGCGTGGCCTTCAGATCGAGGCCGAGCGCGCTGTCATGGAGGTGTCCCAGCGGGACTTCTCGGCGGAAATCCAGAAGGAGGCGACCTACATTCTGGGCGGCTCTGGCACCTTCGCCCAACTCACCTATCGCAACCAGTTGGACGTGGCCCGGCGCGTGTTGAGGCGGCCCGAGGGCAACCCTGCTGTTGAGGCGGCACTCGCCCAAGCGAACCTGCGCGTGTCCGAGGTCGATCAGCAGCTTGATCGCTTGGCGCGGGGCATCCCCAGCGCCCCCTTCCGCACCGGCTGGCCCGCCCTGGTGATGAAGCGCCTGATCCGCTACGCCGTCGACCAGAACATCGACCGGATCGCGTGGACGACGGGCGACCAGATCGGCCCGATTGTGTTCGCCAACAGCCCAGAGCAGCGGGCCGGGCTCAATGCGTTCTACGGCCGGAACCTGGTCAATATCGTCAACGACCTGACGAAGAAGTACGGGGTCAAGGTCGAGGAGCTGGCGGTCGCCGTCCCGAATGGCCCGAGACCCGCTGACAGCCGAGCGGCCCGGTCGGCCTTCCGCGAGGCGCTTCAGGCTGGCGAGACCAACGCGGCCCGCCTAGACGAGCTGCAAGCTGCTGACGAGCGGCTTCAAGGCCTGTCGTCCCAGCCCGCCCTTACCATCACCCCCGCCCTCGCTGACGCCGCGCGGGGCGGCTTCACGCTGTTCCAGCGGGAGGGCGGCTACAAAGAGAGCCAAGGCAACGACGAGCGGAAGGTGAGCGCCAAGGCGCAGAAGCTGGCTGAGAAAATCCCCGGCCTGAAGCGGACGCTGCGCTACCTGAAGCCCGACGAGAAGGCGAAGCTCCGCAAGGACACCGCCACGAAGCTGATGGCGTACATCAAAGGCTTCCCGTCTGCCGAGGAAATGGCCAGCGTTGCCTTCTCAGGTCGGGCGAAGCGGGGCTGGTACAGGGACAGCGCCAACGCCCTGCTGGAGGTGTTCGGGGTGGAGGACGCGCCGCGCTTCGCTGCGCTGCTCGCGGCCCTGTCGCCGCAAACCTCCGTCGAGGACAACCTGATCAACACCCTGCGGGTCTGGACTGCGTGGGACAAGGCCGGTCGCCCCACCGACGAGCGCCAGATACGCCGTCTGATGGGCCAGAACGTGCAGGGCAGCGGCACGGAAAAGAGCGTTCTCAAATCGTGGATCAACAATTCCGTCACCGCCCTGACGACCGAGAACCCCGCCGACATTCAGCTCTCTGGACCCAAGGTCAACAGCTTCATGCTGAACCTCGTTGGCGTGGTCGACGAGGTGACCAACGACGCCTGGATGGCCAACTACGCGCTGGTCGATCAGGCGATGTTCGCCAAGGCGGGCGAGAGCCCCGGCAAGGGGCCGGGCTACGTCGCCATGAGCGCGCTGGTCCGCAAGGCGGCCGATGTTATCTCGAAGCGCCTCGGCGAAGCCTGGACCCCAGCCGAGGTGCAGGAGACGGTGTGGTCGTGGGCGCGGACCCTGTATGTCAAACGCAACAAGGTGGCCAAGGCCGCCAGGGCCGCCAAGACTGGCGTCGACACCACGACCAGGGACATCCTGGCCGCTGGCGGGCTGACGCATGAAGACATTGGCGACACGCCCGACTTCGCGCTACTATTCCTGAACGGCATCTACAGCTCGATCCTGAGAGAAGGCGGCTATGGCGAACAGCTCGAAAATCTCGGAAGCCGTGGACGCGCTGTTCGCACAGATGGAAGTGTCGGAGATGCGTCGCGCCCCGAAGGATCGGGCATTGATGACGCTACTTTCCGGCGGCACCTCGAAAGCGCCGCCAAGCGGCTCGAGCAGCTCCGCACGCAACGGCTCCAAGAGGCCGCCCGCGAGCGCGTAGAGAAGGCGCGCAAGCGCGCCGAGGCCGCTGCCCGCAAGGCCGACCCCTCGATCCTGGCCCAGCGCGAAGGCGACGGCACTCCCATCCGTCGCGGCTCGATCCAGATGGACCGCGCCAACTTCGGCAAGGGTGTACCCTCGACGATCAGCCTGTTCCTCGACCGGAACATGACGACGCCCTTCCATGAGGGCGCGCACCACTTCCTCGAAGCGATGATCGCGGTCGTCCGCAACGGCACCGCCACGCCGCAGATCACCGAAATGGTCAACGACCTGCTGCTCTGGTTCAACGTCCCGACCATCGAGGACATTGGCCGCCGCGAGCACGAAATGTACGCGGAGGCTTACGAGCAGTACCTCTACGAGGGCCGCGCCCCGGCCCTGCGGCTGGCCCCGCAGTTCAGCCGCATACGGACGTGGATGGTCGCCGCCTATCAGCGGCAGGGCGGCAGGCGGGCTGACGTGACTGACGAGGTGCGCCGCGTCTTCGACCGACTGCTCGCCAGCCACACCGAGATCGCCGAGGCCATCGCCATGCAGGGGCTGGAGCCGCTGTTCGCCGATCCGCTCGCCGCTGGCATGGACGCCGCCCTGGCCGAGGCCTACCAGACCGTGGCCCGGCGCGCTCGGGCCGACGCCGAGGACGAGGCCGCCCGTGAGGTCATGGCCGCCGTCAACCGCGAGCAGAAGGCCTGGTATCGGGAGGAGCGCGAGCGCGTGCGGGAGGAGGTCGCCGCCGAGCTGGCGGAAGACCCCGGCTACCAGGCGCTGGACTGGATCACGCGGGGCAAGTGGATCGGCGCGGAGCAGCCCGCCGAGCTGGAGCCCTTCAAGCTGTCGCGGCCCATCATCGTCAGCGAGTACGGGGCCGACCAGCTCAAGGCGTTCCCGCCCAGCTTCGGCAAGGTCTACGCCGCCGAGGGGGTCCATCCTGACTTCGCCGCCGAGCTGTTCGGCTTCGACAGCGGCCAGGCCCTGTTCGACGACTGGAAGGGCAAGCCGCGCCGCAGCGATGCGACCGAGCAGGAGACCGACCGGCGGATGCTGGAGCGGTACGGCGACCCGATGGTCGACGGCACCATGCCCGACGTCGCCACCGACGCCGTCCACAACGTCAGCCAGCAGCGCCTGATCGAGCTGGAGCTTGAGCACCTTCAGGGCCGCCCGGCCTTCAAGGGCCTGCGCGCCGCCGCCGAGCGTCAGGCCGAGAACCGGACCATCAAAGACCTGGCGGGGTATGACCGTCACCTCGCCAACGAGCGCAGGGCCGCCAACGAGGCCCAGAGGGCGTTCCGCGCCAAAGACCTGACCGCTGCGGCGCAAGCCAAGTTCCGCCAGCTTGTGGCCTTCCACGCCTGGACCGTATCCCGCGCCGCTGCCAAGGAGGTCGAGAAGGGGCAAAACCTGTTCGACCGGGTGATCGGTGGCAAGCCCGACGCCGTGGCCCGCAGCCGCAACATGGACTACGTCATGGCCGCCCGCGCGATCCTGGCGGCCTACGGGGTCGGCAAGGCCAGCCAGAACCCGATGGCCTACATGGCGATGATCCGCGAGTACGACGCCGAGACGGCCGACCTGCTCGATCCCGAGGTGCTGGCCGCCATGCCGGTGCAGCCCCGCGAGCTGGACAGTCTGACCCTCAACGAGTTCCGGTCGCTCGCCGCGACGGTCAAGTCCCTCTACGCCCTGGCCCGCAAGGAGAAGACCATCGAGATCGAGGGCCGCGCCGTCCTGCTGGACGCGGCGGCTGGTGAGATCGGCGAGCAGATCAACGAGGTCTCGAAAGCGCCGGGGGGCATCACCCCCAGCGAGAGCACGACCGACATGCAGAAGCTGTTGCGCGGCGCGGCGGGCATCCGCAATTCGATCCGCCGGGTCGAGAGCTGGGCGCGCCGCATGGACAACGGCACGGTCGGCCCCTTCACGCGCTACCTGTGGCGACCGATCAGCGCCGCCGCCGACGCCTACCGCGACCTGTCTGGCGACCTTCGGATGCAGTACGCCGGGCTACTGGAGACCATCAAGCCGGGCATGACCTGGAAGAAGATCGCCGCGCCCGAGATCAGCCATATCTTCCGCGACAAGAGCGAGCTGCTGCACGCCATCCTCCACACCGGCAACGAGAGCAACAAGCGCAAGCTGCTCCTCGGCGGCGGCGGCAAGGGGCCGTGGGTGCAGGTCGACGAGAACGGCGAGATGATCTCGACGCCGTGGGACAACATGATCGCCCGCCTGGCGGCTGACGGCACCCTGACCAAGGCCGACTTCGACTTCGCGCAGTCCGTCTGGGACTTGCTGGAGAGCACCAAGCCGGGCGCGCAGAAGGCGCACCGCAAGCTGATCGGCCGGTACTTCGACGAGGTCACGGCCAACGAGGTCAAGACCCCGTTCGGCACCTATCGCGGCGGCTATGTGCCCGCCGTCGCCGACACGACCAAGGTGGCCGACGCCAACCTGCGGGCCGAAATGGAGAGCATCACCGACGGCGGGGGAACCTCCATGTTCCCGACCACCCCGCGAGGCTTCACGAAGGGCCGGGTCGAGAATTACACCAAGCCCCTCGCCCTCGACCTTCGCCTGCTGGCCCAGCACCTCGACAAGGTCGCCATGTTCACGCACCTCGCCGTTCCGGTGAAGGACGCGACCCGCCTGCTGATGCACCGCGACGTCAAGGAGGCGCTCGCCGAGCACGACCCGGCGGCCATGACCGACATGCTTATCCCGTGGCTGGAGCGGGCCGCCCGCCAGAGCGTGTCGTCGCCCTCGCGCGGCGTGGGTGGCAAGCTGTTCGACAGGTTCTTCGCCTCGATCCGCGCCCGCACCGGCCAGCAAGTGATGCTCGGCAACCTGACCAACGCGCTCCAGCAGCTCACCGGCTTCACCGTGGCCCTGGCCATCGTCAAGCCGACCTTCGTGGCGAAGGGCATGTGGCAGATGATGACCAGCCCGGCCGAGACTGCCGACGCCATCGCCGCCGCCTCGCCGATGATGAAGGACCGCATGTCAGCCCAGACGATGGAGGCGGCCTACGGAATTGAGGCCGTCCTGCTGCGGCCCAACCCCTACACGGCCACCAAGCAGTTCGTCGGCAGGCACGCCTATTTCCTCCAGCACGCGATGCAGAACATCGTCGACACGTCGGTATGGGTGGGCGCGCACAGTGAGGCGCTGGAGCGCGGCGACACGGACGTCGAGGCTGCGCGTTACGCCGACGGCGTGATCCGCCAGACGCAGGGCTCCCTCAACCCGGAGGATATCAGCCGCTACGAGAGCGGCCCGGCGTTCGTTCGGCAGTTCACGCAGTTCGCCAGCTACTTCAACATGCAGTCCAACCTGCTGCTGACCGAGGGCGGGCAGGCCGCCCGCGACGGCAACTATGGGCGGCTGGCCTGGATTTACATGATGGGCTTCGCGGCCCCCGCCCTGCTGGCCGAGGCGATCAAGATGGCCATGCGCGGCGAGATCGAGGACGAGGACGAGGACGGCTGGATCGACGACTTCCTCGACTGGTTCGTGGGCGCGCAGTTCCGTGGCGCGACGGCGATGGTCCCTGGGATCGGGCCGACGATCAACGCCAGCGCCAACGCCTTCAACGACAAGTTCTTCGACGACAAGCTGTCGCTGTCGCCAAGCATGGGCGCGGCCGAGGCCGCCGCGCGCACGCCAAAGAACATCGCCCAGCTCATGGCGGGCGAGGGCGACTGGAGCCGCACGGCGAAGGACACCCTGACCCTGATGGGCCTGGCCATCGGCATCCCCCTTGGCGCGCTCAACCGCCCGCTGGGCTACGGCATCGACGTGTTGGAGGGCGACGTGGTCCCGACCGATCCGCTCGACGCCGTGCGCGGCGCTGTTACCGGAGCCCCCAGCGAGGCCTCGCGGCAGTAGGGTCTAGCGAAGCAACCCCCTTGCCGTCATACATGGGCGGCCTTCTGGAGCCCGCCATGTCTGTCGTCCAAACCACCACCCGCACCGGCCCCTTCACGCTGAATGGCGCGACGACCAGCTTTCCCCTGACCTTCCACGCCATGACGGCCGACGAGATCAGGGTCTACACGGTCCTGTCTGGCGTCGAGACCACGGTGTCGACGGGCTACTCGATCACCGGCCTGCCGGGGGTGGGCACGGTCAACTTCGACAGCGCCCCGGCCGCCGCCCTCGGCACCCTGTACGCCGAGAGCGACCCGACCTTCAGCCAGGATGCGGTGACCAGCAACCTTCTGGGCCTCAACCTCGACGCCATCCAGCTCGGCTTCGACAAGCTCACCGTTCGGGACCAGTTCATCTACGCCCGCACGGTCGACAACGCGGCCAGCATCGACGCCCAGAACGCGCTGATCGCCGCCGCCGAGGAAGCCGCAGCCGACGCTGCCGCAGTCGCCGCCGAGGCGCTGGCGCTGGCCAACGAGGCGCTGGGCGGCGTCGAGGGACCGGCTGGCCCGCCTGGTGGTGACGCCTCCCAGCTCGGCCCGGCCACCCTTATGATTAACAGCCTCACCATCGGCACCGGCATTAACCGCGTCTGGACGACCGGCCACGCCGCCAACGGCGACGGCGGCGCTGCCCTGTGGGAGGACGTGACCGGCCACGCCGTGACCCTGCCGACCGACCGGACGACCAACGGCGGCACCCGCAAGTGGCGCATCAGCAAGCACCAGATCGTCAGCCCCGAAATGTTCGGCGCAGTCGGCGACGCCGAGGTGATCTGCGAGGAGTACACCGACTGGACCGGCCTTCGCCGCGCGGCCGACGTGGTGCAGAACACTCCGACCGACAACCGCCAGGCCTGGGCGCATATGTTCGACTGGCTGAATTTCCAGCAGTCCTTCCACCTCAAGGGGCGTCCGGGGTCCAACTACTTCTTCGACTGGATCAACCACACCTCGATCACCTACGACACCGAGACCGTCACCCTGTGGGACGGGCGCACCTGCTCGGGCTCCTTCATCAACACGACCGAGGACACCCCGCGCGGCGTGGGCTGGAACGGCTTTGTGTTCGACATGCGCGGCTGCAAGATGATCCTCGACGGGGACTTCAGCGTGGCCCCGGCTGACTTCAGCAGCATCTACCGGCTGAAGGACACCATGATCCCCTTCTACCTGTGGAAGTGCCGCAACGGCCTTTTCGAGGGGCTCCATATCGACGGCCAGTGGCGCTACAACAAGACGACGGCAGGCACCTCGGGTGAGTGCTTCTCCTACGCCGTCAACGCCATCGGGGCCTATAACCTGGTGTTCCGTGACTGCGTGTTTTTCGACATGGCGCAGGACGCCGTGGTGCTCGCGCACCGCAACCTCAACAGCTCGGGCGGCATCACGCTGGGGAGCGTCGAGGGCTACCCCGAGCCCGACATGTCGACTGACGTTCTCTACGCGCCCGAGGGCCGGTCGCATAAGTGCTACTTCGAGAACATTCAGCAGGGTCCATGCCGCCGTCAGGGGATGAGCCCCATCGGCATCGGCGGCCGGGATATCGCCAAGCGATACGAGGGCATGGTCGTTGTCGGCGGCCAGACGCTGGATATCGGCGTCAACATCGGCGAGCTGCCGAAGTTTAAGACCGGCGACATTGACGACGGATCGGTCAGCTACCAGTACCGGGGCTACCCGCCGCGCGCCTGCTTCGACTTCGAGCCCCAGCGCCAGGGGCCGTACCAGGTCGACGGGGTGAAGTTCATCGGGCACCGCTTCGACGGGGCCATCGGCTCCTTCATCGCGGCGCAGGGAGACTGGGGCCTGAACCGGGTCGAGCAGTCCGTCATCGCGGCCGATGTGGACGCCACGGCCAACAGCTTCACCAAGACCGGGCTGACCCTGCCCGCCGTCTTCGCCGGGCAAATCCCGAGCAAGGTCCGCTGCTGGAGCGACGGCACCCTGCCGGGCGGCCTGTCGGCCAAGACCGACTACTACCTGTTCAAGACCAGCTCGACGGTCTTCAAGCTGGCCCGCACCTACGAGGACGCGCTGGCAGGCAACGCCATCGACCTGGCCAGCCAGGGCACCGGCACGCACTGGTTCGTGCTCTACAACAGCCACCCCAACGTCGGCACCATCGACGTCATCGACTGCTCCGGGGTCCACCCGTGGAACGGCTCGCTCGCGCCGTGGCAAGTCTACGTCGAGCGCCTGCTGGTGCAGGGCGGTGTCTTCGAGCTGAAGTGTCCGCAGGCCTACCACGGGCCGTCGAGCGTCTATCGCCAGGGCACGATCTTCCGGGGCGTAGAGCTGCGCGGAGCCCGCCAGATCGTCGAGTTCAACGAGATCAGCGCACCGAAGACGCTGACCTACACGCCCGCCTCCAGCACCATCGTCTCGGCCACCTCGCACGGCTTCGGCAAGTACGACTTCACCACCATCCGCGTGAAGGGAGGGACCACCCTGCCGCCCGAGCTGAAGCCGGGTAAAACCTACTACGCCGATAGGATTAGCGACACCGAGTTCCGCATCGCGGCATCCCTCATGGATGCGGCCAACGGAACCTGGATCGTGCCCAGCACCGCAGGCACCGGCACGCAGACGGCCTGGTACTTCCCCGGCTCGCAGTACGAGATGAGCGACTGCACGATCATCCACACCCCGCGCGATCTGTCGTTCGATGGGGCGCTGGACGTCGACACCGTCAACAACCGTATCCACATTCCCATGAGTGTGCGGGGTGAGGGCGTCTACACCGCCGAGCTGCTGAAGCTGCGGCAGGAGGTCAACGGGGTCGGCACCGCGCCGACCGGCCTGACGCTCGGGACCACCTACTACCCGTTCTTCGACGAGAACGAGCCCGACTACGTTTACCTGGCGAGCAGCTCTGCCAACGCCACCGCAGAAACCGCCATCGACCTGACCGGCGCAGGCTCTGGCCGCCTGCTTCTGGCCCAGACCAACAGCTCGCCGCCGATCAACATTTACGACACCGACGTCACCTTCCAGCGCAACCAGGTCTTCTTCGACCGGCTGGCCCTGTCGACCTATGGCGGCGACGAGAAGGTGGTCTCGATCACCGGCTCGGCGCGGATCGGCGGCAACACCTACGACTGCAACATCACCTCGGCCGCCGAGGGCAAGCTCTACACCGTCCACACCAACAACCTGATCGCGCTCGCCCCTGACCGCTACCCCAACTACGAGACGATGTACCCGTCTCTGGCGGCGGCCACGCTCGACCCCCGCACCGGGCTCGATTGGCGGGCGACCGTCAGCTACAACCCGCCCTCTCTGGCGACGACCGTTCGCTCGACCGTCACCGTGACCATCACCAACACCCGCTCGGCCCGCGACACCATCACGCGCGTCTGCGGGCTTGAGAGCACGGGGCTGGAGATCACCAACGCCTGGATCAGCGCCGACAACACCCTGTCGATGACGCTCTACAATCCGACCGGCTCGACCATCGACGCCGGGTCCACGACCCTCACCATCCACGGCAACCGGAGCCAGGTCTGATGCGCTACCTGACCTACGACACGCAGGCCGAGGCTGAAGCCCGGTCCAACCTGGCGGGCCAGCACATGGCTGTGGCCGAACAGCGCAATACCGCGTTGACCCTTCCGTGGCCGGTCGAACAGGTGGAGATCGGCACGGCCGGAAACAGGAGCACGAAACCATGGCGGGTCGAGGTGATTACGCCCTCGCTGTTGCTGGAGGACGAAGTGGTATTCGACACGGACGTCGAACAACCCTAGAGGGTTTCGACATGGCCGACGATGCGTTCTTCTCGACCTTGCCGAAGGAGGCGGCGGCGGCTTTCGGGGCCGCCGCGACAGCTATCGGCATCCTGCTGGCGGCCAAGTTCAAGGCCAAGCCCGACAGTATACAGGCCGAGGCGGCGCAGATCGTGGCTCACGCCACGGTCGAGCGCACGATCCATGAGGGCTTCGACCGATTGGTGTCGGCAACCCGCACGCAGCTCGACGCCGCCCTGAAGGACTTGGCGCAGGCCCGCGCCGACCTGATGCACGCGACCGAAAGGATGGAGCTGGCCGAGATCGCGGCCGGTCAGGCGCAGGCCGAGACCGTGGCCCTGCGCGGCGAGCTGCGCCAGGTGCGGGAGGAGAACCTCTCGCTGCGGCGGCACCTGTCGGCCGCCAACATCGACACCGGCCCGGCCGTGCGCGAGTATCTCCAGACTGACGACGTGGAGCCGACGCTGTGAACAAGCCCCCCTTCTTCTGGCCCAACGATATCCGCGCCTGGGCCACGCTCGGCATGTTCGTTCTGGTCGCGGGGATCGTCTACGCGGTCTACTCGAAGCCCGAGCTGGCCGACAACAATCTGTTCGCCACGCTGGCGACCCTGCTGGTCGGCACCGGGGGCTTCGGCTTGATGACGTCCTTCCTGTGGGGCGGCACGAAGTCCGCATCCGGGGCGGTCGAGGCCATGACCAGCATGGCCGCCACCGCCGCGAAGACCACGGCTGACACCGCGACCGCTGCCGACGCCGGGGTGGCCGTGAGGGCCGAGCCCGACGTCGACATTACGGTCAGGAAGCCGGATTAGGCGCGGCGCTCGCCCCGGTCGTAGTAGTCAGCCGCCGTCCAAAAGTCCCGGCGCTTCAGCTCCGCATAGGCCGCCTGCGGTGCGCGACCGGCCGCCTTGTCTTCGGCGTTCCAGAGGTCCGCGAGGCGGCACAGCTCGCCGTAGGCCCAGCGGCTGGTCTCCTTCTGGCCACGGCCACCGCGCCACGCCAGCAGAAGGGGCATCGCGCACTGGCCGCGCTTCTGGTTCCGCTGATGGAAGGCCCGCTTGTGGCCGGGGGTGCAGAACACGGCGCGGGCGTTGCCGCTGAACGTGGTGTTGCACTCCTTGCAGACCAGCTTAAACAGGGGCTGGACCCGCCCACGGGCGTCAGTCTTGGTGGCT
>Ga0181343_1000960_pt1 | contig 11827 bp, 15 predicted proteins | sample Su13VDMLBSD_FD_130110 | JGI IMG/M metagenome (GOLD analysis project Ga0181343, IMG submission 130110) | Freshwater viral communities from Lake Michigan, USA - Su13.VD.MLB.S.D | ecosystem: Environmental > Aquatic > Freshwater > Lake | place: USA: Michigan | collected 2013-07-15 | reverse complement strand
GGACTCTGCAAAAAGACGCTTCGCACGGTGGTCCAGCGAGCCAAGAAGACCAAGGACGCCGTCATGGAAGCAGACACGTTGGTCGAGATGTACGAACGCTGCCTCCAACCGGACCCGGTCAAGCCTGCGCGTGATCCTCTCGACGACTGAGGAACGCTGGTTTGCGGCCTAGGCCGAGTCTGACATCCTGGCTCCAAAGGAGACCATGAGATGGCAGTACGCGAAATTCCCGATGCAGTGGACGGGTTCTTCCACAACTACCGCGACCACACCTTCAACAAGCGCACGGTCGAGATGCTCGGCCATGCGACCCGGATCGTGGACAGCATGCGAGAGCAGGGCTACAAGCTCACGCTCAGGCAGCTCTACTACCGGCTTGTCTCGGAAGGTCTGATCCAGAACAACGACAAGGAATACGACAAGCTTGGGCGCATCGTCACTTCGGCCCGCGAGTCCGGCCGGATGGACTGGCTTGCCATCGAAGACCGCGGTCGGCAAGCCTACGGACCGCACTGCGAGGAGAACCCCGACTCCCTGGTCAAGGGCCTCGAGGACGGCATCAAGTTCGACCAGTGGGCGCGTCAGGATCACTACCTGGAAGTCTGGGTCGAGAAGCAGGCCCTCGAGGCGGTCATCGCCAGACCCTGCAGCAAGTACGACGTCGTCTACATGGCCTGCAAGGGCCACCTGTCGGCATCGGAAGCCTGGCGCGCTGGTCAGCGCTATCAACGGAAGATCGCCGCCGGCAAGAAGCCGGTGCTGATCCACCTGGCTGACCATGATCCGTCCGGCATCCACATGACCGAGGACAACCGGGACCGCATCCGAATGTTCGCCGAACACCAGGGCATCAAGGTCGAGCGGATCGCCCTCAACATGAACCAGGTGGAAAAGTACAAGCCGCCGCCGAACCCCGTCAAAAAGCAGGACAGCCGGACCGCTGCGTACTCCAAGCGCTTCGGCGGCAACTGCTGGGAGCTGGATGCTCTCGAGCCGGCGGTTCTCACGTCGATCATCGAAAAGAAGATCAACCAGTACCGCGATCCGGCAAAGTGGGACGCGACTCTGGTCAAGGAGGAAGAGGCCAAGACCACGCTGGTCGCTCTGTCCGACCACTGGTCCGAGCTCAAGACCCACATGGAAGAGCAAGGCTGGATATAAGGCATGACGCCTGAGACTGAACAGAAGATACGGGACCTCGCAGACCACCTGCGAGGCTCCTGTAAGCTGCTGGACGACGAAGAGCGCGCCTTGATCGAGGAGTCCGATCAGACTACCGCGCTCTTCGACCGCCTGGTCTTCTGCTGTGAAGAATGCAACTGGTGGTGTGGGGAAGACGAGTACGGCCGGAAGGACATGCACTGCGACGAGTGCTCCCCGACCGAGGACGACGGTTTCCCGGAGGATGACGACGACGCAGACTCCGACTATGACAGCGACGACGAAGATGACGAGGACGGATAACTGGGGCCATTGGTATGTGCACCTGGGGAACCTCGTCGACAAGTGGCGCGCCTACCTAAAGCTCCACCCGAACGCCCACGCCACCGCCGACTTCGAGACCAGGTCAGCCTGCGAGCTGACCGTCGTCGGCTCCTGGCTCTACTCCAAGCATCCGACGACGCAGGCCATGTGCCTGTCCTACAAGCTGCCCGGCGAGACCTTCGTCCGTCGCTGGCATCGCGAGCACCCCGGCATCCCGGCGACGGCGCCTCCTGAGGAGCTGTTCGCCTTCATAATGGCCGGCGGCAACGTCGAAGCCCACAACGCCTTCTTCGAGCGGGTTATCTGGAAGAACGTCTGTGTCGCCCGGATGGGCTGGCCGGAAATGCCCAGTCGTCAGTGGCGCTGCTCCGCCGCCAAAGCCAGTGCGGCCGCCCTGCCCAGAGACCTGGCCTTGGCCTGTAACGCCATGGGTCTTGCCATCGGGAAAGACGGCGAGGGCCGGAAGCTTATGCTCAAGATGAGCAAACCCCGTAAGCCGACCAAGAAGGAAGTCGCTGCCTGGAAGGAAGCCTGGGGCGATACAGAGATGGGACTCGACTGGCACGAGAACCCTGACGACCTCGAGCGGCTTTGGCTGTACTGCGACCGAGACGTGCTCGCCGAAGAGGCGTTCAGCGAAGCCGTACCTGACCTTTCCCCTGACGAACTCGCTCTCTGGCAGATAAATCAAGAGCTTAACGAGCGGGGAACCAGGTTCGACCTGCGTTTTGCCAAGATCGCGCTGGCAGCTGCTGACAAGTGGAAAGCCGTCCTGAACCGGGAGCTCCACGCCATGACCGGCATATCCGCCGCGTCTCAGAGGGCGTCGGTCAAAGCCTGGCTCAAGGAGCACGAAGGCATCGACCTGCCCGACACCACTGGCGAAGTGGTCGACTTCTACCTGGCCCGGATCGAGATGAGCGGTCGCGCCAGGCGCGTGCTGGAGATACTCAAGCAGGTCAACCGGACGTCGATCCGGAAATTCCAGGCCATGCTGAAGATGTGCGACCCGGACGACGAGCGGGCGCGAGACCTGCTGATGTTCCACGGCGCCAACACCGGACGCGACTCGGGCAAGGGTATCCAGGTCCACAACTTCCCGCGCGGTGAGTGCGAGAATGCCTGGTCCACGAAGAACGGCAAAGCTTACTTCGATATGGACAGGGCGGTCGAGGACGCGCTCACCGGCGACGTCGAGTGGATGGCCGCAATGGCCGGCGACGTCATGGAGATGCTATCCAGCGCCCTGCGCGGAGCCGTGATCCCTGCGGAAGGGCGAGACCTGATCGTCGCGGACTATGCCGCCATCGAAGCGCGCTGCGTCCTGTGGGAGGCCAACGCCACCGAGGCGCTGCTGATCTTCCTTCGCACCGACACCGACATTTACTGCGACATGGCGACGGGCATTTACGGCTTCGAGGTGCGGAAGAAAGACCACCCGAACGAACGCCAGTTCGGCAAGCAGGCCGTGCTGGGTCTCGGCTACGGGATGGGCTTCATCACCTTCCTGCTCACCTGCCGGAAGTACGACATCACCTTCTCCGTCGACCAGGTCAAGGGCATCCTCAAGGGCCATTACGACAAGTACATGGACTGGGTGACCAACTACCTGTTCCCCAAGCCGGCGAAGAACCCGTCGCCCGAGCAGCAGAAGAAGGACGTCGCCCGGATGCGCCAGGCGGCAAAGGTGCGTTACAGGCTGATCGAGAAGCGCGAGGACCCCAAGGCGATCATCCACGAGCTCGCGCTCATGAAGTACACCGTGGACGTCTACAGGACGCGCTACCCGGAAGTGAAGAAGTTCTGGAGCGACCTGGAAGAGGCCGCCATCAACGCCGTCGAGGCGTGGGACAAGATCATCGACGCTGGCCTGGAGGACATGCTCGAGAACAGAGCCTGGCTCGAGACGCCCGAAGGCGTGGCCTGGCGCGATAAGATCAAGGGCCCGGAGTTCACCGTCGGCGAGACCGGCAAGATCGCCTACTACTGCGACCGCGGCTTCCTGTGCTGCCGTCTGCCGTCCGGTCGTATCCTCCGCTACAGGAACCCGGAGGTCAAACCCACGAAGACCGAGTGGGGCGCGATCAAGAAGGGCCTGCGATACTGGACGATCGTCAAGGGCAACAAGTGGGCGCGGACGCACACGTACGGAGGCAAGCTGGCCGAGAACGTCACTCAGGCGGTCGCCCGCGACATCATGATGGACGCCGTACGGCGCGCCAATGGATACAAAGGCTACACGGTCGAGGGCAACGTGATCCAGTTGCACTGGGGCCCCAAGAGCGTCTACGACATCAACTTCTCTGTCCACGATGAACTGCTGGCGGAAGTGGACAAAGACAAGGGTTCCGTTGAGGACTTCGAGAACCTAATGTCAGAGACAGAGGAATGGGCAGACGGTTGCCCGATCCTGGCTGAGGGGAAACGCTTCCCCCGATACAGAAAGTGAACCAGCATGGCGAAGAACCCACAGACCCGGCGCGAGCTGCGCGCCTTCCTGAGCCGGAAGCAAGGCTCACCCGGACAGCGCATGGGTCGTGTCCTGAACACCCAGTACTCGGCGCCCATGTCCATCAACACCGGCAAGAACCTGATCCACCCGGAGACTGGGCCGTACAGCGTCTTTCCGTTCAAGCTCGAATATCTGCATCCGACCAAGGGCCGCCGCTCCATGCGGGTCCCTGTTCGTCCCGATCAGCTCGGTGCGTAAGGCGGAGCCCTTCCGCACCATCCGGGCCAGGCGGCATCCTGGCCCGGCGCTGACTTTTGCCCTGCATCTGCTTGCAGCCACGCTAGGGACAACCGCCGGGATGATCCTGGCAGTCTGGGCCATGGCCATATACTTTGGAGTTATCCTCCTATGAGTGGCGAACATCACCTCTACCAGGTTGAGGACGGCTGGTGCGAACTGGGCGACGGTACAGCCTTCTACTTCGGCGCCGAGCCTGAAGTCCTGGCTGACTCCATCGAGCCCTGGTCACTCGCCAAGGCGCTCTCCAAGCTGTGCCGCTACAATGGGCACACCCGCCGGTTCTATACGGTGGCGGAGCATACCATCCTGATGGCCGACTACGTCGAGAAGGTCCTGAAGCTCGGGCCGCGCGAGTGCCTCACAGCGCTCCATCACGACGACAGCGAGGGCCTGGTGCTGGGTGACCTGCCTCGCCCAGTCAAGGTGAAGATGCCCCAGTTCAAGGCCCTCGAAGACCGGCACGACAAGGCCATCGCCATCCGGTTCAACACGATCCATCCGCTGCCTGCGTTTGTCAAGGACCTCGACGCCCGCATCCTGAATGACGAGCGCCGGAAGGTCATGCGCAAGTCGCCGCACACCTGGGGCGTCGATGACCTGGAACCCATGGGCGTGAAGTTCTGGGCCATCCGCGGCCGGTTCGACTGGTGGGTCGCCCACGAGTGGCTGAAGCGCCACAAGCGCTGGACCCGCATGATGGAAGCCAAGAAGACACCGGAGCTTCCGCTTCTGGTCGCCAACCTGGACGCTTACAGAGGCGTCTGATGTGGCTGCGTATACCTCGGAAGTCATCGGAGCGTCTTTCAAGACGACCCCGTTCATCCACCAGCTTCGCGAGCTGGAGCATCACGGTCTTGATGCTGCTCGTGCTCTCTTCTGGCAGATGCGAACCGGGAAGTCCAAGGAGATTGTGGACACGGCCTGCCTCGCTTTCACGCTTGGTAGGATTGACACTGTACTCGTCTTCGCGCCGAACGGCGTCCATGAGAACTGGATACAGCGCGAGCTTCCTCTCCATCATTGGGACAACGTAGACCGCGTCGCCTACTTCTGGCGTACGGACCAGCGAGACGATCCCGAGTTCGTCGAGGCGTTCAACGCCGGCATGGAGACCAGGAAGAAGCTCGCCTGGTTCGCCTTCTCCTCCGCAGTGATGACCAGGGACGACGTCCGGCGTCTGGTCAAGAAGGTCGTGAAGAAGCGCCGCTGCCTGGTCGTGTTCGACGAGTCGCATGACTGGCGCTCGCCTGGCTCCAAGCGGACCAAGATGGCCAGAGCTCTGACCCTGCATTGTCCGATGCGTCGCATCCTGACCGGGACCTCCGCGGACAACTCGCCTCTGCACCTCTTCACCCAGTACGAGCTGCTCGGCTCGGACACGCTGGGCTTCGGCACCTTCGAGGACTTCGAAGGCCGGTACGCCGAGTACGAAATGAAGAAGACCTTCCACGGTAAACAGTACCCCAAGCTCAAGGAGTACAAGAACCTGGACGAGCTCCGGGCCAAGATCGCACCGCTTACGTCTGTCGTGCTCCGGACAGACTGCCACGACCTTCCGGCGCTCGTGCCTGATCGTCGCACGATCGAGCTCACCGAGGAGCAGAAACGCGTCTACCGCGAGCTGCAGCACCAGTACCGGCTCGAGCTCGAACAGCATGGCCAGGTCTCTGTCGGCGAGAAGACCCAGAAGATGGTCAAGCTGCAACAGGTGGTGTCCGGCTACCTGAAAGACGAGTACGGCAAGGTCCACTGGCTCGCAGGCGGCAACCCAAGGCTCGAGGCCATCAAGCATGAGGTCCTCATGTCCGCAGGCCGCGTGATCGTCTGGTGCCAGTTCCACGAAGACCTGGACGCCGTCGCTGCAGGCTTGAGGGCTATCGGACGTGAGGTGCTGGAGTACCATGGCCGGACTTCCTCCAAGATGAAGGAGAAGGCGCGACGTTCGTTCGACCCGTTGTCGGGCGACGGAGACTACGGACCGGACCTGGTCGCCCAGGCTCAGGCCGGAGGCGCTGGACTCGCTCTGGGGGCGGACAGGATTATCTGGTACTCGCACACCTTTTCCGCGATCACCAGGCAGCAGGCCGACGAACGGGCCACGATCATGGGCGGAAAGAACATCCGCGTCACTGACTTCGTGGCTCCAGGGATCGACCCGTACATCCTGGACCATGTGAAGAAGAACGTGGCCATCGCCGACGCCCTCACCAGACAGGGCCTGCGAGAGGTCCTTGATAGGGTGAGCATATGAGCAGGGTCTTCATCGTCCAGCGTCCGGCGCAATACGACAGGACAAAGGGTGGCTGGGTCAACAAGTACGACCTGAGCCCTGCGTCCGAGCACGGCGAGCTGGTGTTCCTGCTCCGTCCAGGCAACATCTTCAAGGCCAAGCTGGCCGACGCGCTCGAGCGCCTGGAGCGGGAGCTCAAGGACTTCTCGAGCGAGGACCACCTCCTGGCCGTTGGAGACCCTGTAGCCATCGCCGCAGCTGTCATGGTGGCGTCTCGGGCTTCCGGCGGCACGGTCTCGCTCCTCAAGTTCGATCGCCTGACTGGACGTTACGACCCGTATCGCATCTCCCTAAACAATGGTTGACGGGACCCTAACTCCCCGGCATCCTGCCTGGGTCGCGCGCCCAGGCATGGCCGCGAAGTCCCGGGCCTAAGAGCCCCAACAGAAGAGAGACACTCCATGTCGAAAGAAGCAGCTGCGAAACCCGCCAAAGCGGAAAAAGCCCCCAAGGCGCCCAAAGGTCCGACCGTCGGCGACGTCGCCATCGAGGCCATCCGCGCCGGCAAGACGAACGAGGAAGCCCTCGCGATCGTCAAGGCCAAGTTCCCGGACGCGAAAACGTCCATGCCGTCCATCAACTGGTACCGGAACAAGATCCGCTCCGAAGGCGAGAAGGTTCCGACGGCGCGCGAGCTGAAGAAAGCCGCGAAAGAAAAGGCCGATCCGCTGGCCTAGGCCCGGTTCGCAGTCCCATTCGGGCGTGCTATCATGGAGGGGATCGGGCAGACGCTCGGTCCCCTTTATGCTAACCGGAGACAGACAGATGAGTAATAAACTAGGGGTATCTTACCTCTATATGATGGCGGACAAGACCGCGCATCCCTGGGCGGACTCGCCCATACAGGCAGACATGCCGATCTACCTCGGGAACCCTGGCGTCAGCGCGCCGCTTCCGGATCAGGCGTATATCCATCGCCACACCTCGAGCGGCAGGGACGTCGGATACAAGATCGACAGTATCCTGTCGCCCGAAGACCCGATCAATCCGTTCAAGGTTCCGCTGGTCATGCTCGTGAGGTTCACGTCATGAGCGCGCTGCAACGCCCCGAAGTCTTCGACCAAATCGGCGAAGGCATGGACTACCGCCGGATTTATTGGCTCAATGGCCCGAACGTCAAGGGCAACGCCTTGACCTGGGCCGTCAAAGACCCGCCGACGTCGGGATGGCAAAGCGCCATCGTGATCCGAGGCGAGAAGCGGTCCACGATCTTCTGTCCCTTCACGATCAGCAGCTGGACCGTGCCGAACAACTGCGCGGAGCTTACGAGCGCCAAGCATCAGCCTTGGGACCTCAACTGGTTCTCCAAGGCAATGCCTCGCATCTGGGCCGAAAACCAGAAATTCGGCTATCAGAAGGACTACGACACCTGCGCGATGGTGCTCAAGCGGCTTGGACTTCCGGTGCCGGAGCAGGTCATGCGCGACGGTGAAGTGGACACCCGCGTCAAGGGTGGCAAGGCTGTCGCCGTCAAACTGGAAAAGCCTGTCAAGCTCAAGGGCAAGCGTGGCCAGTTCCTGCTGTGGTTCCTCGAAGGCGGCGGCACTCGGTCCATTCGCGAAGCGATGGCCGAGCACGGCATGTCCCGATCGAACGCACTGAGCTACCTTTACATGATCCAGAAAGATCATGGCATTGGCTACGAACTGGTCGGCGACATGGCCCACATCAAAATGCCGGAAGGAGTTACGAACCCGTTCGACGAGCCTTGGGGCCAAGGCCAAGAACCTGCAGCACCCAGCACGGAGGTATCCGATGACTTCCTCGACACTTAGAAAGCCGACGTCCAAAGAGGACCCGGTCGGCGCGGGCAAACGGCATTGTATCGACCGCCTTATGGAGCGATACGACCTGACCCGCGAACAGGCAATTGAGAAGCTGGAGCTCCACGAATACATGCTCGGCTACGGCGTGGGCGTGGAGGTCATCTTCAAAGGCAGCGCGGTCGGAAGCCTCGTCTACTGTATCCGCGAGACCGAAAAAGGCCGAGCCTTCTACGCTGTCCGCAAGTACGACCCAGTCCGGAAGAAGTTCGTGCTCACGACGTACCTGCATCCGGATCACGTCATCCGGACCCTTATGCTGATAATCGAAGACAAGTGGGTGCCCTGGAAGAACAATTGAGGGCTCGACGGGGCCTTTTGCTTGTTTACTCCCAGTCGGGGAGTCCGGTAAGGATGGATCATTCAGTCGTTGACAGGAATGAGACATGGACCGGACTCCCCCGCAGCCGATCACCCGCGGCCTCGAACAGGTGAAGCGTTTCCAGCAGGAAATTCTCGACTTCCCCATTCCGCCGGTTCCGACCAGGCTCCACCCGACCCGCAAGACCTTCGCCCTGTCGGCGCTCACTGAAGAGCTGACCGAGTTCCGCGACGCCGAGACCCTGGCCGACGAAGCCGACGCCCTCCTGGACATGTGTTACTTCGGCTACGGGCGCCTCGTCGAGATGGGCCTGATGCCGTCGGTGCTGTTCGACGAAGTCCATCGGGCCAACATGGCGAAGAAGCGCGGCGACCTGAAGAAAGCGCGCTCCGAGTTCAGCGGCGGCTATGACGCGGTCAAGCCTCCGGGCTGGACGCCTCCGGACCTCGAGCCCTACTTCATGACCCAGGACCAGATCGAGCAGGCGGCGAACATCATGCTGCATGGTCTTGCCGTCGATCATTCCATGGGCCATCACGGCTCCTCAACTCCATGGACTCCGCCGGCGCCGCACGTTGATCCCATCAACAACAGGCCAGCCGGCCGTCCCGTCAAGATCATCGTCCTCGGGCACGCGCGCCACGGCAAGGACACCGTGTCCGAGATGATCGCCCGCATGTACGGCCTGCCATTCAACGGCTCCTCCTCGTTCTGCGCCGAGCGGGTCATCCTGCCACTTACCCAGGACGATGACGCCCGCATGGCCTTCATCAGCCGACTGATGGGACGTCTGGACGCGACGCTTTCCCTCGACCTGGTTCATCGTATCAGCGACCGGCTCATTGAAGTCCATGGCCAGTACGCCGACCGCGACGCGTGCTACGCCGACCGTCACCGAGACGACCTGATGCGCGCAACGTGGTACGAGGCGATCCGAGACTTCAACCGGACCGACCAGGCCGCCCTTGCCAAGGGTATCTTCGAGGAGTCCGACGTCTACTGCGGCCTGCGATCCAAGCAGGAACTGCGGGCGGCGATCAACTCGGGGACGGCAGACCTTGTCGTCTGGGTGGACGCCTCAGACCGCCAGCCTCTCGAGCCGAGCACCTCCATCACCGTGCAGGAGCACATGGCTCACTTCACCATCGACAACAACGCAGGCCTCATTGAGCTGGAGCGCAACGTGCGCGAGCTCTTCGACGCCCTCGGCTTCAAGGCGGTCTCGTGATGGAAGCGGATACCTTCGCCAACAGTTACCGGCACCTGCTCCGCTCGATCTACCGCGAAGGCGAGATCGAGACAAACGCCCGGACCCAGACAGCGATCAAGATGCTGGCTGGCGGAACGTCCTTCAAGATCGACCTGTCCGAAGGCAAGTTGCCGATCGCCGGGAACCGGGCTTACTGGCCGCACATCGCCGCCGCCGAAGTCGCCTGGCAGTTCATGGGCACGAAGGACCCGACCTTCATTCTCAAGCATGCGCCCAAGCTGTGGTCCAAGTTCGTGGAAGACGGCGAGCTCAAGACGGCCTACGGTTACAGGTGGAGCCATGCCTTCGGGCGCGACCAGCTTCAGATGGCTGTGGACACTCTCCGCAACGATCCGACCAACCGCCAGGTCTTCATCTCTGCCTGGGACCCTCGCACCGATGGCCTCGGAGCGCCCAACCAGCCCAAGAACATTCCGTGCCCAGTTGGCTTCACGCTGAGCCGCACCGGGAACCTGGTCCACATGTCTGTGCTCATGCGCTCGTCAGACGTCTACGTCGGCCTGCCTTATGACGTGATGGCCTACACCCTGACGCTCGACGCCATCTGCGCCAGCATCGGTTGCGTGCCTGGAACCCTGCACTTCACCCTGGCCCATCCGCACGTCTACAAGCCGCACTGGGAAATGATGCGAGCCAACGTCGGGGAACCGTGGCTGAGCTCCGAGTGGACCGAGTCCAAGAAGTTCGGCAACCACCAGGACGACTGGGCTGTTCACACGTGCGAGCCCGCTTTGCCAGCGTTCAGCATCGAGGGTATCCGCCAGGACCCGGATGGGTATGTTGCTCACGTCAAGCGCCTGGCGGCGCGCACGGTGCAACACCCGTGGAACCCTATGCCCCCGGTGGTGGAATGAGTGGCCTGAGCAAGTGGGACCATCGCTTCATGGCGATCGCAAAAGACGTCACGTCCTGGTCGAAAGACCCGGCCGGAGGCGTCGGCTGCTTGCTCGTGTCGCCCGATAAGCGCCAGGTTTCCTGGGGTTACAACGGCTTTCCGGCTGGTATCCCTGACAACTACGAGGGTCTGAGCCGGGAAGCAAAGAACCGGCTGACCCTCCACGCCGAGGACAACGCCCTGGCCAACGCTCCGTGCTCGGTTCACGGCTGGACCCTGTACACGACAAAGGCTCCCTGCTTCGAGTGCTGCAAGCGGATCATTCAGAACAGGATTGCACTGGTCGTCAGGCCGCCGATCACTGACCTGAGCACGTGGTACGCTGACCAACGCGAAGGCGCCAAGCTCCTGATGCAGGCCGGGGTGCGTCAACTGGTCGACGGCAAGGACCAGGCATGAGCGCGAGCCCGAAGGTTCCGGAGTCCAGTCTGTGGGACTGGCTAAAGAAGGCCAACCTGACCTTCCGAGAACTCCTGCATATGACCAGGATCGAGAACACCGCAGGCGACGGCGCCTCAGACGTCGAGGGTGTACTGGACGGCGGGCCATTCTACGTGGAGCTGAAGTCCGCCGCTCGACCAGTTCGGCCCGGCACTCCGATCAAGGTGCGCTTCGAACCGTCGCAGCCGGGATGGCACGAGGCTCGGCGCAACGCTGGACGGATGACTTTCATACTGCTCCAGGTCGGGGCGCAACATCAAGCAAGACGCTACCTGGTCGAGAGCACGCACATTCCGGCCATGGCCGAAGGTGTGACAGAGGTGTGGCTCGACGAGCACGCCATCATCGGAGCGCTGTCGAGCCGGGAAGAGATACTGGTCAGGGCTAGCAGAAGCCTATACGCTCTGTGAGGACTCGAAAGGCTGAGACCTTGCTAGGTCCCATGCAGAGTTCCACAGGTCGACGTAGAGGTTCAGGTCGTCCATCAGCTCGTCTTCAGTGATACGCAGGACGGACTGCATCGCTTCCGACATCAGTTCGTTGGCGTTT
>Ga0181343_1000959_pt1 | contig 11831 bp, 6 predicted proteins | sample Su13VDMLBSD_FD_130110 | JGI IMG/M metagenome (GOLD analysis project Ga0181343, IMG submission 130110) | Freshwater viral communities from Lake Michigan, USA - Su13.VD.MLB.S.D | ecosystem: Environmental > Aquatic > Freshwater > Lake | place: USA: Michigan | collected 2013-07-15 | reverse complement strand
TGAAGCATTCTGGATTGCTACGATATTAGTGGCATTAGTATTAACAGCAGCAATTGAACCAGCAACAGTAGTAACATTTGCTGAGTTACCAGCTACCGTACTAACATTGCTTGAGATTCCAGCAACCGTAGTAACATTAGCCGAGATACCAGCAACCGTATTAACATTGCTGATGTTAGCGCCAACGGTATTAACATTAGAAATTGAACCAGCAACCGTTTCAATTTCAGAAACGGCTTCATTAAGATCTGCGGCAACCGTATTAACAGCTGCGATATCAGTAGCTACAGTAGATACTGCACTCGATACGCCAGCTACCGTATTCACATTGGTAATGTTACCAGCTACAGTATTGACGTTGGCAATTGAACCAGCAACCGTATCAATATCAGCCGAGGCATTGGCAACGGTCTGAGTTGCAGCAATGGTTGGGCCAGCTTCCGGCTGACCAGTAGTAGCATTAAATGCCAAGACACGGCCAATACGATCAACTTTAGCCGGAAGAGTGTTCAGGGTATTTGGTGTATCGAACTGGTCAAGGCGCAGCGAACGGCCATCAAGAGCCTCCTGCTGCTGGACCATAGCTGTCAGGCGATCAAGGTCGCTGTTAAGCGCATCTACATTGAACGGGCCAGACGTAGGAAAGTCAGTAACACGCTTAACCGGAACGTCACGAACAATGGTCAGGATATCGCCAGCAGTAGCACCGCTGACCAGTGTGATAGAGCCACCGCTAGTAACGCCAGCGCCAGTGACCGTATAGTCGGTGGTCAAGGTCAGGAGAGTAGAGTTTTTATAGACCTTTAGATCCGAGTTTTCAAAAAACTCGAACGGCACAGTGAACACGGTCTGACCAGAGGTCGCCGTATACTGCGAGCGAGGCGTGGTATCGTTGATCAGAATGGCCATCTTATTCTCCTAGCTACCTTTTCCGTGTTTTTAGATCTGTCAGAAATGGACTAATTAAAGTCCCCTCTCGACAGTATCCCTGGCTAAGGTACGGAATGATTGGGGGATCCAGATAAGGTTATTGAAGGGCAGAGACCGGATGACCGAGTTAGCTCGATCACGGCTGGTCGCATAGGGGCTAGAGAAGCTCTTGTAAATGTCCAGCATCTTGGATGGACCTGGACCAAGGAACTCGCCAACCATGTCATACTCGTCAGCCGGACCACGCTTGGGTTGCATACCCATCATGGGTCGGACGCCGATCTTGTCCTGGCTCATCTGCTCAATCATGAAGTTAAGATCGCCATAAAGTCCAAGAATGCCAGAGGCTTCCACACCCATAAGGATACGCTCATCTGTCTTCATCTTGTCCCATTGTGGGGTCTTCAATGAGGAAACCAGATAACCAGCACCAAAGAGCATGAGCATCCCAGACATCAGGCTGGCATCTCGGCCTTGGAGGCCAGACAACAGGATCTTATTGTTGGCAGCAAAGCCCCAGGATTTAAGCTGGAACGGAATGCCAAGCATGGCAGCTTCCTTACGGTCAGCCCCCTTGCCAAGGATACCCATCATAATGGAAGGCTTATCGGCAGCAGTCGGTGTTGTAATGACACGATCCTGAACAGCCTGAACCGCTTGATAGAATTTATCAGCCAGATCTCGATCTGCCCAAGCACCCGTGTTAGCAAACAGGATGCCTTTATCTTTTTCGATAGGCATAGTTGACATCTTACGAGCATCTTCAAGAGAGATACCGTGATCAACCAAGAATAGAGCATCATCTTTGCTAGCTGTCCCATCACCAATACGGAGAATGCGGCTTGCAAACATTTCAGCTGCAACGAAACCCGTAAATTGCTTTTGGTAATGTGTCAAAATACCAACACCATTGAGAGCATATAAAGGGGTTCGAGCTAGATAGGCAAGCGGCCCTTCGATCTTCTCAAGCAATTTAGAGGTTCGGCTGATAGCAGCACCAGCTTCGATGCCGTTGTCAAAGAACTTACGGAAGGTCTGGCCAGCCGCAAGTTCATGATAACCAGCTAGTTTAGTACGCTGTTCATTATCCATGGCTTTTAAAACTTCAATATTACCCATAGCCTTCAGTGCAAAGTCAAAGTTCTCACGGATACCAAGCACCATAGCTGGACGGACCATTTCCATCATGCTGTTCATCAGAGCTCCACCCATTGATGTAACAGCAAACCAGGAACGGATTAGGCTAGACGAACGGCGACTAATCGAATCTGCATTCTCGGCAAAAATAGTGCCGAGCTGGATGTCACGCAGATTCTCAGCCTCTCCTTTCAGTCCTTCAACTTCCTTCAAGATTTCGTCAGCGGTCTTGCCTTTGCTTTCTTCAGCAACGCGCAGCATGGCCTGAGAGATTGAGATATCAGCATTCGGACTACCAAAGGCGCGTGAGTACTCAAGTCCCATACCAGCGCGGCGCGAATAGAATTGCATGATGTTTGCAATATCCATATCGATCACACCGAGATCAGCAAAGACTTCGTTGGGGATCTCAATAGAACGCGAGCGAGTAAAGGAAGGACGGCCAGCTGATGAACCTGGCATAAGGCCGAGTTTCATCATGCCCTGCATTTCTGCATCGACACGGGCCTCGACATCCTTAGCCTTTGGCATTGCACCAGGAGGATTGTTCTCCGGATTCATATACCAATCAATCATAGTCTTGCGAACGACATCGGCCTTGGCTGAGATCTGGTCAGGCAAAAAGATACGTGGCAGATAGTTTTTCTCTGGACCAGTGTATGGTTCAAAGTTTGCGTTAGCTGCTTGGCGCGGCATAGCAATATCAGCCCCAATCGGTTTTTCCAAAACCGGGGGTAATACGTCTCGTGGAGTAGCTGGATATAATTCAGCCAACTCTTTTTTTGCATCAAAGAAATTAATATTATTAAACCTATCCATTGTAGATTTAAGATCCTCAATATTTTGAGGACCAAATTCATTTATAATTTTACCTTGCTCGTTAGTATTAAGCTGTTTGATTTCAGCATCTGATATATTTCGAGAGAGCAAAACTTTTGCAGCTCGCATGTTATCAAAATCATCCGATACATAGCGACCGTAGTTTTGTAGTACCCATTCTACATAAGAATCTGCTGGCCGCCCAAGACCACCAAACTCTGAAGCGGCATCTTCAAATAGGCCCTGAGATTCACGAACCTCAACCATAGTTGCGTTATCGTGAAGTACATCGAGTAGTTCTTTATTAGTTTTTGCTTCGAATTCAGGATCTATTTCTGAGCGAACCTGATCGACTTCTTTTCTAAATTGAGTAGCAAATGCCTCTTCTTCCTGCAAAGAAGCAAACCGCCAACCATCACGAGGAATGGTTACGTCACCATTAAATGTAAATTCATCATCAGCCTGGCGCTCTAAGTTAGGCAGATATTCTTTTTTAATCTTAAAAACGCCAGCGCCAGAATTTTGTTTAGCTCCAGGACCACCACCCTTAATGCGTGTGGCATAATCTGTCGCTGTCTCAATATCTGGAGCAAAAGAAACCGAGTTTCTCTTACCTACATTTTGCAATGTAGCGCGCAATGTTAGAGAGCCATCTTCATTTACAAATGATTGAAAGCCTCCATTCGAGCGAATATTGGTCCCATGAAAAAGATACTGATCTGCATCTTTATTCAAGTCAGCAACATCAATAACATTATCTTCCAGCTTAGGACCTGGAGTAATATTGTCATTTACTGATGGACGAGAGATTGCAATCTCAGATACGCCAATATCCATCTGCTCACCAACCTTCGGACGTGGTGACCACATCTTCAAAAGATCAGTGACTTCCATAAGCTCTTTATTGATCAGCTTAATATGCTCATCAAGCAAAGTAAGCTTGGCTTCTTGATTAGCTGTGCGTGTCTGAAGTCGACGCAGTTCGTTTGCCTCTGCGCGATATTGAGTGATCTGGTCAGACAAGCGATAGCGATAGCCATCAGCCCATGCAGGATTACGAATATAGCCAGACTTCAGTTGCGCTGTCAGGATCTCATCGAAGAAGGGACGAATAGCTTTGGCTGCTTCTTCAACTTCTGGAATAGAGTGTTCAATCTTATCAGCACGATGAGCCTTAAAGACTTCTTCCTTAAACTGCTGGAAGGTCATCTTGCCATCGCCACGTTCACGATTGAACAGGCCACGGAATGTATCTCCAACGCCAGCCAAGGTAGAACGAACATTCAAGCCAGCAACTTCAATCGACTCTGAGCCACCCGTAAGATAACGAGCATGAGCATTGCGAATGCGTGATGCAGCATCACCAGCCATTGCTTGCCACTTACCAGCAGCCAATGCCGCTGACGGTTCTGGTGCTTCAAATCGCTCGGCACGAGCAAAACGAACGCCATAGTCACCAGCCAAACGATTAGCCAGATCTTCAAAAGCGCGATAACCAGAATTGGCTAGACGGGCAAAGGCACTTTGTTCAGCAGCAATCTTTTCAAGACCATAGGCTTTAGCAAAACCTGTAGGTGTATCACCAGTAGGCACAGCCTCATAAGGACGATAGCTACCAGTAGCGTCATGTGGAACGCTATGCAGAACAACAGGGCTTTCGTCATTGGCATTCTTACGAATGTAGCCAGGAGGTGGTTCTCCAGCAAGACGACGACCTTCATCAATCAAATCTTTAGACAAGCCACTAACATCGCGACCTGGCTTGAGCATACCAACTGCCCCACCAAGCACGCCCATAATCGCCGTGCCATAGAGCATCTGTTCCTTCACATCATCCAGTGATGCATTAGGATCATATTTAAGACGAATGGCTGCATCTGCTGCAACCGATGGCAAGGCAGCACCAGCGCCACGGACCACACCTTCAATGATCCCAACGCCACGTTTCAGGTTAAGACCAGGAACCACATTGATAGGGTCGAGAGCCATATCAGTCACCATACGTGACCAGAAGGCTTCCGAATCAGCAAGACGCTGATCAGTTTCTAAGTTTGTTTTGAAACGGTTCCAACGATCATCGGCATATCTCTGAGATGTAGCATCAGAGAAAATATGAGCATATGGACGGCGCTCTGGATTTGTATCCAAGTAAGTTTTGAGATCGAAGTTAGGATCATCAAAGTTATAGATATTATCTTTCTGCCATTGCAGAAAAGAAGCCGTCGATGTGCGCTGCACAATGTCCAGAGCATTATCAATTACACCTTGTCTCTCAACAAAGACAGGAGCGGGAGGCGATACAGTATCGCTGATCTGCCCTCCGAATTGTTCTTCGGTGGGCTTCTGAAATTCTTCTTGGAGGATAGGGTCGAGTTCAGCCATTAGTTAAACTTGCTCATCCAGAAGGAGGTGAATTGGCGTGCAGTGATATTGCCAGAGTATTTGGACATATCTCCAGGCAAGTTATTCGCAATCGAAGCTACAGCAATCTTGCGATCACCAGTAACCTTAGTCAAGACATCAATGGCATTTGCATCTGGGTTTGAGAGCAATGCACTTGCCCCACCAAAGCCTTGCTGGTGCATCAGATAGAGTTCGCCATTGGTTGGTTCACGACCAGCAGCGCTTCGAAATGAACGCATGTTATCTCGTGTAAACCGGATGACAGCATCAATCTGTGCTTCTGGATCATTACGATCTCCTTGACCATACTTGGCCCAAGTGCCAGCAGTCATCTGGCCAAGACCAAAAGCGCTTGACTTTGGATTTTTGGCATCAGGCTTAAAGCGGCTTTCAAGACCAAGTGTTTTGATTAGATAACCAGCCTGACCTTCCATGCCATACTCAGTTAGCTTTGCAGAAGTAAAATCAATATACTTCTGGGCGCTAGGTGCTACAGATGCACGTGTGCGCCCAAGCAGAACCGAATAACTTTCTGTTGGCTCAATCAGACGCAGATCAATACTGCGCTCAATCGGAGTTGAGAGAGCCGAAGTTGCTTCACCCCTTGTACCTAGAATAGCAGCGCCACCCATATCCATTGGGTTAGGAGATACAGCCTGATCTGTTGGAATTGGAAGCTTTTCGCGGCCCTCAAGAACACGGCGTTCATTCTCAAACATTGTTTGATTTTCAAATGCTCGACGCGCACCACCTGGCACAATAAGTGCTGGTTGGTTTTCTTTTGTAAACAGCGTAGTGATGCCACGAGCATTTGGCTCATAGTAGGCAAGCGTATAAGAACGCTCGCTACCACCAGTGCGGCTAGGCAAGAGCTTAACATTCTTTCCAAACTCTAAAGTCTCAACTGGAATGCCAGCAGCCTTCATTGCAGGAAGGTTAATTCGTTCTTTGATATATTGATCAATGTAAGGCTTCAGATATTCATCTGTCTGCTTCTGATTGATAGCATCATAAGCAAGTGGGATCTGTTCATCCTTACGAACCCAAGGGCTATTAGTTCCACCAGGACGGTTTGAGACAATAATATTGGATTTGGTCCAGTTATTGATAAAGTCGCGACCAGCATCTTTGACTGCTTGGTCATAGGGAATGCCCTGAACCATGCTCTTGGCAACTTCAGTCACAACAAACTGACGGGCTTCCATAGGAAGATCATCATAATTTGGTTTGAAAAATGAACCACCAGCCTGACCACGGGCCATATTCTCAATGACCTTACCGACCACAGACCGCTCATCTACTTTTGCATTGGCATCTTTGACCTTGATTTCAGAGCGCACAAAATCAATCTGTGCCTGTGGAGACATTGCCAAGCCACGATCAATCAAGGCTTTGGCTGAACGTGCAGCAAGTTCAAGGTTATCACCGCCAGCATTGCTGACGTGATAAAGGAAGTTACGCTCAGTTGCCGAGATAATATCTGTTCGATCTTGAATACCTTCTGAAGTAGGAAGGTTTTTCATACGACGATATAGAGCAAGTCGATCTTCGAGCTTTGCGCGGCCATCTGTTGTTGTGGCATCTACTTCATGGATACCTTGGAAGCGAGTACGATACAGATCTTCTGGCAAGATACCATTGTGCAGACGAGCAAGTGCAGTAACGCCTTCCGGCGTTTCAGGCAAAAGATTCTGACCTTTTAATATTTTACGACTTGCAGCACTATGTACATTAGCCGAAATGTTTTCCGGCAATGAAGTTCCGCCATTCGAGAAATAGATATTTAGTTCATCAGCCTTACGATCCTCAGTGTTTTGAGCCATCGTAGATGCGTAGTCTTTATTCAATGTGTCCATAAGACCACGCACATAGTCGCGTGTATCTTTGCTCATAGTACGAGCAACGTCAGCATCCGTCATATCAAATGCAACAGCACCTTTTGCAGAAGCACCTGGACGTAGCATAGAAATGAACCGCTCAACCTCATCAGGAGCCACGGTTTTGTTAGCAATGCCCTGACGGATCTTGTCCAGCGTAGGTAGGAATGCATCCAGTTCTTGGCGGCGTCGATCAAAGCCAGCCATCTCCTGGTCAACATATGCTTGACTAGAGTTGCGAAGGCGAGCTGCTGCTTCAAATGACGAACGTGCTGCACCAAAGGCAGTAGTTGCATCTTCAGTCGCACCAATGCTGCTGAGATCAAGATACTTACGCAGATGCTCTTCAGCTGCGCTCGCATTCTGTGTGATCAGAGTAGACTGATTATTGGCTGCTTCAAGGTTCAGAATGGATCCTTGACGCTGGTTAATCTCGCGCTGGAAGATAGGTTCGAGTTGACCACGGACACGGGGATCAACACCAGCCAGTGTACCAGCAGCCTGTGCCTGTAGCTTTGCAATGCGTGCTTCTGCTGGAACTGTACGATCTGCTGCTACGATATTGGCCTTATACTCAAAGTCACGATAGACAGCATTTACATAGGCTTGGTCTGACGCAATATTGAAAGCATTGCGATAAGCAACAGACCCACCTTCAGGTGGAGTAGCGCGGGCATAGGAACCATCTTCATTTTTAACAACAGTCGTGCCAGCAATAGTCGCGGCTTCCTTATCGGCAGCTTCCTGCTTTAGGATTTCTCTCTCACCGATATCGCCAATGACCTTACCAATTGCACTGAGGCCACTGAGATCAGGTCCAGGCAATTGTGTCTTGAACTCGCGAATCAGTCGATTGCTAGGTTGAGTAATGATCTCGCGCTTATCTTGCTGAATAGCCATCTGTCTCTCAGCCTTTTAGTTAGCTTTTGGCTCGTGTTGAGGTTGTAGCTCGTGTGGAAGCGTAGGTATAGTAATTCTTTGCGGCGCTAGCAGCAGTAGTAAATGCGGCATTTGTATATGCAGCAGTCGATGTCATGTCAGCACGAGCACGAGCAAACTGTCCTTCGGCTTTATTGACAGCAATCTGATCAGCAATACGACCAATCTGTGTAGCAGACTGAAGACGCAGCGAAGCCACATCTTGACGAAGCATCGCTTCATTCTGAGGCTCGACACCCTGTAAGAATGAGCGACTTTCACCAACACCAGATCCAGCAATGTAAGCTTCGTTAGCTGCACGCAACTTACGGCTTTGATCGCGTCGAGCATTCTCAGTCTCAAGAGCCTGAATACGGGTCAACTCGGCATCTTCTGCAAGCTGACGGTTCTGGATCTCAAGTTGATAATTGCGCCATGCTGCTTCTGATTCGGCAGCAGCGGATTGCTGAACGGCTGAAACGCCAGCACCAACAGCTGAGATAGCAGTAGAAGCAATAAGCGCAGCGGTAGCTGAGATACACATTAGATAGATACCTCCATAGCCATGCCTAGCAAACGAAGGGGCAATGGTTCAGATTGGTTAATAACAACCGTGGCATCACGGTTAAAGCCAAGCAAGAAGAACTCCCGCTTACCAGTAACAGCAGTCGGCTGTGTCGAGAAGTCATCATTGACCTGTCGAACAATCAGACGGTTGCCCTGGATACTGACAGCCAGAGTGTTATTCAGTGCCAAGATTACGCGAGCAATCCGCTTCGGACGGCCAGAATAGTTACCTGACGGCAGCAGGATATTGGCTGGCAGCGTCTCAATCGTCACATCGTAGTTGAAGCCGACTGTGATAGCCGTGACTTCATCATTGAGGACAATCTGGCTTGAGCCGTCACAGGCAAAGTCGCCAAGGTAATAGTTGTTCGAGACAACCGAAACCGTCCGATTGGCATAGATCGAACTGATCGTCCATGTCTTGGTAGCCGATCCAGATGTATAGCTCTTGGCGCAGTCCAGCGTCAGATCGAGATCGTTCTTAGCCATCCGCTCAAGGTAGTAGGACGAGCCACGCAGGACCGAGAAGTAGAGACGGTTGCCAAGGGAGACTGAGGAGTCAAACTTGGCTGTGCCAGATGGGTGCTCTGTTTCCCACAACGACCATGCAGCCAGACGTTCAGATCTAGCCGAGTGAAAGCAAGCAACAGTCCCATCGTTATTGACGACCACGAGATATTGCTCTGGTCGATCCTCCGTTCCAAACAAAATATTCATATCAACTGGTGCATCGATCTAGTGATTGGCCAGCAAAGATAGAGTAAGCGCACTATAGGCATGATATGTATCAGTATACAGAAACTCTCTGATCGAACTCTTGGTAGCCTGAAGATAGACTGTAGCACCGTCAAATGGCAGAGGCGTTACATTGGACGAACCATAAGGCGTCTGACGAGCAATAGTGATATTGCCAGGCGTTACAGTTGATTGGGCATTACGAGGCACATAGAACTCGGATGTGGCCGTAAAGATCTGAAGGTGACGGTTCGAAACAAGATGGAGGACGGATGAGATGTCATCCGAACCAACCGAAACCTGGATCGATTCATTATCTAGACCTTCGCCTACGCTGAAGTTGAAGAACTCACCAATCTTGGATGCCCAGAGGCTATCCGGTTGTGAGTAAGATCCACCAAACCAAAGACGCGCTTCATGGAATGTTACGCATCCAGGGTAGCCACGGACTGATGAAAATGCTGGCTCATCCCAATTACGGGTTGGAATATTATTTCCAGAGAAGTGGACATTAGGACCGCCGCCATCAGCCGACTCATTGGCTGTACCGCCAGCCGTGTAGGTATACACGTTGTCATTTAGAACCGTAATAGTATGTGTTCCATTTAAATGTGCTTTTGTCAGACCAGCAAAGGCATTGACACCAGAAATAGTAATACTGGTTCCTGTAGTAAAGCCATGATTGACATGGGTTACCTCAACAACACCAGATCCATCTGAAGTTTTGAGCGGATCAATATCGTAATAACCCTTGAGAGTACCTTTAATAGTACCCGTTGCAGTTGTTGAATTAGTATAAGCCGTAATCTCGATCTCAATCCCAAACCAGCGAATGCGAGTTCCTACATAGCCAGATGTAAAGAAGGCCGAGCTAGTCGTTAGGGTGACACTTCCTGTCGTGCCAGATGCAGACAGAGTGATCGCATCATCAGCGAACTTATAATATGGCTGATAGATTAATTCCGCATTGACAGCCTGAGAGAAGGTGAATGCTGAACGGGTAAAGGTACTAGCAGATGTACGACGAATAACCTGTGTCGCCATTTCTGGAGAACAGATAATCATAACGTCAGCAGCCTGTGAGTAGGTCATGCTGAAAAGGATTGATGATGTCCATGGGCAGCTAGTAATGCTCTGGATCAAAGTACCAGCAGCCGAATAGATATCTAAACGTGTATTGCCAAAGGCAAAGATATACTGCTCGGTGCTAGAAAACTCGAAGGGGATCAGGCGAGCACGGCCATTCAAGGTGGCCATGTGCTCTGTGCCTGGACGGCGAGAAACACCACCCTGGTTCAGGATCGAGACATTGCGCAGCCGACGAGCACCATTGGCATAAGCGCCCGAATCATGGCGCATATCCATCAGGGGACCAATTTCTCCCGAGGAGAAGTTAGTTTGAACTAGCTTCATACCCATCGGTTAGTACCCTCTCGTCGTAGTCCGAACCTGATTAAAGCGTTGAACATTGAGACGTCGAGTAGTCTGGCTCTGGCTATCAATGGTACGGGCCATTGTCATATGGCGCAGGGCACGCTTCTCGAAGAGATCAGCCAGACCTTCTTGGGCAGCAACCGAATAGGCAAAGATCGAGGCAAGCTGATACTGGACGCCCGTTGTGAAGTAGGGAGGCCAGAGATCCTCTGTTGCACGGAATGTATAATCAGCGAAGACCAGATCTTCTGCTGTTGCATTGCAATAAACCATATCCTGATAACGGTCATAGGCGATGTTATCATCGGTAATGGTCACGCCATGAAGAACTAGCATGTCAGCTGGAAGCTGATAGGCAGCGTCCCAACGAGCATCAGGTGATGCAGTCAGTCGGGAGAGTTGAACTTGGCCAGTGGCAAAGCGCCAGCGATGGCGGGAGAGAAGATCCCGAACTGTATCTTCATACAGGTTCGCAGCTACCGTTGCCTCAGTGGTCCCATCATCGAAGGACGTAATGGGTTGAGCCCCGATCATAATCAGGGCACGAGCGCAGATATCAATATCGGTAGTGGACACAGCGATCCCTCATACTAAAGCGGGTGGAACCGTAGCCCCACCCGCATGATCAATCTCATGATTGAGACGTGATCGATTAGGTCCCATTCGTCGTTGTGACGGTTGCAGCGCCCGTAGCGGACGTGACAACCAGGAGGTCAACGGTGACAGTGCCACCAGTTGTACCAACAGTCAGAATGGTATCCCACTGACGAAGGTTCGAAGTTACATCGTTGAAGTAACCAGAACCAGCAATCGTGCCAGGGGCGTCAGCCGAAGTGTAGTGCCACACCTGACGTGCGCCACCAGCAACCTTCACAAGATCAGCAGCAACAAGAGCCATGATTTATTACTCCTTGATCTGGACTTCGTACACGCCAGTGGTGTCGATCAGGACGGAGCCCTGGGACATCATAGCCGTGACAAGGTGAGCTGCCTTCTCAGGAACGTAATTGA